>ERZ791883.2897-NODE-2897-length-10446-cov-4.987970_pt1 | contig 10446 bp, 11 predicted proteins | sample MGYA00510160_ERZ791883 | MGnify/ENA primary metagenome ERZ791883 (study PRJEB30046, sample SAMN00792072) | human gut metagenome | study: EMG produced TPA metagenomics assembly of the A metagenome-wide association study of gut microbiota in type 2... | reverse complement strand
ATTAGATTTAAGGTTAACAAAGGTTGGAGCAAGGCGTTGCTCCTTTTTTTATGCTTTCAAATCAACTTTCACACCAAATCCTTATCTTTGCACAGCATCCTGAATATAGAAAAATGAAAAAGATCGTCCTTATGGGAATACCTTTATTGTTGATAGTCCTTGTGATCACCATCTATGTTTGCAACCGGACTATACAGAAAAATAGCGAAACATATATCTATTCGACTGTTTCCGATATTCCATATAATAAGGTAGGACTGTTACTGGGAACTTCACCTAAACTGAAAAGTGGAAAAGCCAACCTATATTTCGACTATAGGATTAAAGCTGCCACAGAACTCTACAATGCCGGAAAAGTCAAATATATACTGGTTAGCGGTGATAACCGGAGAAATAGTTATAACGAACCGGAAGAAATGAAAAAAGCACTTATAGCAGCAGGAATACCTGACCAACGGATTATACTGGACTATGCAGGTTTAAGAACATTGGATTCTGTGGTAAGAGCACATTTAATTTTTGGTTTGGAGCGTTTTACTCTGATTTCACAACAGTTTCATAACGAACGGGCAATTTATCTGGCTCAGCAAAGTCACCTCCAGGCTATCGGATACAACGCTCAGGATGTGAGTGCGTATGCCGGCTTTAAAACGAATCTTCGAGAATTATTGGCAAGAGTAAAAGTCTTTGTGGATATAGTTACCAATAAAGCTCCCAAACATCTTGGAGAAAAGGTAAAGATACCCGAATAATAATTGTATATTCCCCCCTAATAACATCATTATCATATAATACATGCAAAAGTTACTATTTCTTTTTTTACTGCCACTGATACCATTTTCGTTCCCGTGCCATGCTCAAACGACTTATCGAATGGTGACAAGAAACTACTCTCCGGTTACAGATTCTTATCCCCAAGAGGTTTCTAATTTTAAAAAGGCAGACAGTGTCTACTATTTCACCGTAAAAGTATCCAAAGCTTATGACGATACCTTAAAAAGAAAAGTAGCAGAAAAGGTTCTTTATAGCCCCAATGACATCTATGACGGAGAGGTCGCTTCTTATCTAAACCCCACCCGACTCATTGACTATTCTTCTCCTACTATCGAACTTATAACAGACTCTTTATTCAAAGGCGAAGACAGTATAATGACAATTATAAAAAAGGGCTTGGAGTTTGTATCCCATTATATAAGTTTTGATGATTCTCTAGCCACGGCTATTTCAAGAGGTGATTGCAAAACATTGGATGTAAATCATATCCTTCAAAGAAAGAAAGGTACTTGCAGCGAATATACTAATTTATTCACGGCACTTATGAGAAAGAAAGGAATTCCTTGCCGGTTTGTTGCCGGTTTTATTTTTATACCTGAACAAAAATTCTATGGATGTCATGCCTGGGCCGAATGCTACCTCAAACAATACGGATGGATGGCAGTAGCCCCCCAATCCGGAAAAAGCTGGTTACCAACAACTATAATCCGACTTTTTGCCGGAACAGATTATACAGACTGTGGATTAAACTCTTTTATGGACCTAGTACCCAAGTCTATAGAAATAGTAAAAGAATAAATGTACATCAAAAATATAAAAAGGAAAATAATGCTCAGATAATCATGGAACAACAACCTCAACTCAACGACCACAATAAACAAGAATATCCCCCGATGCATACTGTTAGAATGAACACATCCTTAATTAATCAACTATAATACAGAGCATTAAACCATATACTAAAAAATCATAATTACGCATTTATCTTACGCTAATCAATTTATGCACTCTTTTACGCACTTGTTTTATGTAACCTGCTTAGAAAATATAAGCCAATAAAGAATATAAAGTCAGTATTATCAACACCTATTAGGGAATCAATATTCACAAACACGCAATATACTATGAAAGTGAATATATACAAATTACGATTTTACACAATACCCCATAAACAACCAATAATCAAATATATGCATATATACTTAATATCCATTTCTATTCTTTGTAAATATTAAATTTATGCTTTTGGGGGTTGTAATTCCAATGGGTTGCTATAAATCATGTAAAATGTTCCTTTTATCTTTTTGGGATAATTCCATAAATGTCTTGGTTGTGCCAATCTTGATAAATGCATACAGTTTATATAGGATTAAAATCATTATTTATAAAGTCACTATTTTCTTGCATATCCCATTAATATTGTTTTTCTTTGTAAATAATATTATTATCAGTTAAAATTATTTTACACTAAAAGTTGGATTATGATAAGTTCCATACATTTTAAGAACTTTAAAGTCTTAGAAAATTACTCTATATCTTTAAAGGAATTTAATATTTTAGTAGGAGTAAATAATAGTGGAAAATCTACCATTTTAGATGCTCTAAGAATTCTTCAAGGTGCTTATCGATATGCTAGTAGATTAAAGCCAAGTCACATAAGTTTGCCTAATGATAAGCTTGTGTTTGGTTGGACAATTCCAGATGCAAGCATTCCTATTATTCTAGAAAATGTACAATCAAATTTAACAGAAGAACCAGCAATTATTAAATATAGATTTGACTCTAAAAAACAATTATTCATCTATCTTTTTAAAAATTTCCAGCCTGTATTAGCGATAGATATTGATGGGGAAAATCCTAAAACAGCTGCATCATTCCGAGATACATTTAAGTTGAATCTTGCTATTATACCAACATTATCTCCATTTGAAATTGAGGAAGATGTTGTAGATGTTAAATATCTTAATCGATGGATAGGTAGTCGTAGAGCTTCTCGTTTATTTAGGAACATATGGTTTAAATATCCTGATAATTTTGAAGAATTTAAGGAAAAAGTTGAATTGACTTGGCAAGGAATGTCTATTCTAATGCCAGAACAATCTAGCTTATTCTCAAAAAGACTGACAATGTTTTTTTTGGAAAATAGAATTACACGTGAAATATGTTGGGCTGGTTTTGGCTTTCAAGTATGGTTACAGTTATTAACTCATATCATCAACAATAAAAATGCTGATATTATCGTCGTGGATGAACCAGAAATTTATTTACATCCAGACTTGCAGCACAAAATTTTAAATTTACTTCGAGAAACTAATGCAAAAATATTATTAGCGACTCATTCCACAGAGATAATAAATGAAGCTGAACCAAATGAAGTATTAATAGTCGATAGAAAATATACGAGCGCTCGCAGATTGAACAATTTATTAGATTTGCAATCGGCAACAGATTTGATTGGTTCTAATCAGAATATAAATTTAACAAGATTAGCAAGAGGAAAGAGAATACTATTTGTCGAAGGAAAAGATTTGAAAATATTATCTAAGCTTTCAGCTGTAGCTGAATACAAATGGCTATTTGAAAAAACGAATTTAACTGTTATACCAATTGAAGGCTTTTCACAAAATGAACGTATCAGTGGTACAAACTGGACTTTTTCAAAAATAATAAGTGAAGAAATAAAGATTATGGCTCTTTTTGATAGAGATTATAGATGTGATGAAGAAGTTAGGGAATTTACATATAGAATAAAAAAAGATGCTAGTTATGTTCATGTATTAAAGCGAAAAGAAATTGAAAATTATTTATTAAATGAATATATCATTTATAAGACTATTAATTCAATTCTAAAAAGACGCAGCACTTCAATTAATAACAAATATGAAGAATTTACACTAGAGAATACCAAAGAGGTTTTATTTCAACTTACTGACAAATTTAAGGTAGATGTTTTATCCCAAATTGCAGCACATAAATTCCGATATAGCATTTCCGCTGGTTCAGATTTAGCTACTATTTTAAAAAATGAACAAAAGACATTTGAAGAGAACTGGCACTCTTTAGATTATAGGTTTAAAGTTATTCCTGGCAAAGAATTCTTATCTACTTTAAATAGTTTTCTTCAAATGGAATTAAAAATTGCAATAACACATACGCAAATTTGCAGTAATATGTCAAAAAGAGATTTGGATGAGGATATTTTAATATTTTTCGATAATATAAAAAATAACTGCACCTATTAATACAGTTAATTTTATTTCTTTTTGTGACGACAAGGGTATTCAATTTTTTCCTTTATGTTGGAATTTTGAAACCTTATATATTTCTCAACTATATCACGTGCATCTTCTAATTCTTTATTCTTAGTTTCTCACAGATTGGATGTACCTTCATAAATTGTGGTTCTGTTTTCTATAATAATAGCATTCTGAAGAATTGAAAGCAATATATCTCGAAACTCAGCTTTTCCTTTGCATTTATGCCAAATCACATAAACTCACTCTCATGCCGTCTTTTATTTTCTTTTTTTGCTAAATATCCATTTTATTCTGCTTGCAGTTCTATTTGAATCTCAAGATGCTTAGTTGTATTGTTTAAGAACTGACCACATAAATAAGCCGATTCACTAGTATAGAAATGGTGTTCGAATATTGTAAATGGAAACCCACTACATTGACTGCCTAGTGGAATTGCAATTCCATCTCTAATATCGGTACTGCCTTTAAAAGCCCAACAGTCTTACATCATAAGAGATTCTACTTTTTTGAAATCAATACTATTAAAATCATATTCTACGCTACGATTTGACTTTATTATCTTGCTATTTTCTCGTTAGTATTTTGGATTCTCCTAGCCTCTTTTAGTAACTGGTTAACTTGTGGCTTAATTTTCTAATCCATGATTCCAATCCACCGAAAGAGCGAATCCTCTTTATTTTTCCATTAAACTCCAAATAGCCATTTACTTGATGGTTTAGAATAGAATATGAATCAGATTCCTCTGAAAGTTCCCAAACAGATACATTTAAGGCTTAGGTTATTTTATGCAAAGTACTCGGTTGCAAGGGTTGCTTACCGTTCAAGATTCAATTTAAAGTTCCAAAAGACAGATTGTTCTTTTCTGCAAGCTGTGATTAATTTAACCTACCCTCTGTCATCAGTTCTTTCATTTTCTCTACTGCTTCCACACTTATGATTTTAGCATCACAAAGATAACATAATCATGATATTCAAATCACAGATGCAAAAATAAATAAAAATCCACAGAAAGTGAACTGTAAGTCACCTCTCACGAGCCTTTATAATTCACTTCCAAGATTTGTGAATATGAAATAGAAAAACATACCGATACCTACTTTTCATTTTTTAATGGTGTATCAGGCAAGAAGTCTTTAGGAGAGCAACTAAAAACTTTAGCCAACTCATTTAAATGATTGAGATTATATTTCGCTCTCCGTTTAGGATTCTCAATATCTGCAATGAAACTTGGAGAAAGATTCATATAATCTGCCAATTCTACTTGTGACCACTTTCTTTCCATCCTCATAGCCTTTACCTTTTGTATTACAAAATCTTCTATATTAGTCATATATGCTAATTATTTAAGTTGGTAAAGGAAAGATTATTGCAGAAATATTTTGAACGTACATGTACGTGTGTTATCTTTGCACCATCAATTAAGCAAGAAGTATTTAACTAAAAAAAGAAAAATGAGAAAGAAAGCTATTTTTTTATTGACCATTTTATTAATGGCAAGTTTCGTAACAAGCTGTTCAAGCGATGATGATAATGAAAAAACAGAGTTCACATCAACACTAACAGCGAATGGAAGTGCAGTTAAAATTACAAATCTCGAAGGTAAAGCAATAGCAGGCTCTATATACGAGTTTTGGATAAATGATGCAACATCTGATTTTTATATTCAAGGGAATATCACATCTCATGAAGTACATACTTCGGGAAAGGACGTTACCAAAGACTGTAAAATGATGATTGCTTTAGTGAATAATGAAGAATGGTATACCTCCGAAAAAGAGTACGTTTCTGGTACTGTTGCAATAGAAAAATGGGATTTGGAAAATTTCAAAGTTACACTTGTATTTAAGGATTATAAATGCAAATCGGGTTCAAAGAGTATTGTTTTGAACGGCAGTGTTACCTTTCCAACATCCATAAATATTTAATCAATAGAATAAACAACTTCAAATTGAGGCTTCATTATTCCTATGAATAAAATTGCACTTGCACTTATTTTATTAATATTACCATTCTCTTTAGCCTATACATCATCACGAAAAAAGGTAGGCATCGTTTTAAGTGGTGGTGGAGCTAAAGGGGTTGCGCATATTGGGGTAATAAAAGCTCTTGAAGAATTAAATATACCTATTGATTATATCGCAGGAACAAGCATCGGAGCTATTATTGGCGGATTGTATTCTATAGGTTACACATCCGAACAATTAGAAACAATAGTAAAACAAACAGATTGGATAAATTTGCTTACTGATAAAGTTTCACGCGAAAAAATTCCTTTTCCCTTTAAATCCAATGATAGCAAATACCTTGTATCATTCCCATTCAACAATAGTGAGAAGAATGGAGGCATAATAAAAGGGAAGAATATATCACAGTTATTACATCAACTTACAGAAGGTTATCAAAATGTAACTAATTTTGATAACCTTCCAATTCCTTTTGCATGTATTGCCACAGATATGGCAAGAAACCAAAAAGAGGTCATTCGCTTTGGCAAACTTTCAGAGGCAATGCGAGCTAGTATGGCTGTTCCCATTGTTTTTTCACCAATATATTCAGGACAGAAAGTTTTAATTGACGGAGGATTTAAAGATAATCTGCCAATTGATGTTGTTAAATCTATGGGAGCAGATATTATTATCGGTATTGATGTACAATCTGAATTATCAGATGCAGACAACTTGCATTCGATTGCAGGAATAGCCAACCAGCTTATGCTAATGATTTGCCAATCATCGCTTGATGAAAGCACTAAGGATATAGATGCTTATATAAAAGTTGATGTAGAAAACTATAATGCTGCAAGTTTTACAAAAGCCGCAATAGACACTCTTATTATAAGAGGAGAAAATGCCGCAAAAGCCAATTACAATACATTATTATCAATCAAGAATAGGATAGGCATAGTAAATAATAAAAGAAATAATAAAGCCCAATTACCCTTGTTTTATCCGCAATATGTTCCAAGCAATGATAATCAACTAAGAATTGGACTAAGATTCGATAGCGAGGATATTGCAGCAGTGATGCTTAATATCAATTTGAATAAACATAAATTCGGGAAAGCCGAAATAGCGGTAAGAGGAGGAAAACAATCTTTCCTCAGAACCCAATATCATTTCCCTATATCAAAACCACAATGGATAACACTTTCAAATCAAATTGGTTATAATGATATATTTTTATACAGTCATGGATACAAAATATCTAATCCAACCTTTATACGGAATACTAGCAGTCTAATTTACTCTATTATACCTTCAAGAAATCTTCAAATAGAAGTTGGAACTTCATTAGATTATCATCAGTATTATAGGACATTGGTAAATGAAGATGCAACACCAATAAAACGAAAAAATTTATTTCTTAATTATCACACAAAATTGAAATATGAAACTTTAAACAAAAGATATTTTGCTACTAAAGGTCTGAAAACTAATATTTCTTATACAATACATACCGATTTGCATACCAACACTGCATACTCATCACTTGCTACCCAAATCACTAAGATATTTCCAATCGCACTAAATACATTTATTATACCGACAATATACGGAAGATTTATTTTTAATGATGGTATTCCGTTTATGTACAGTAATGTCATCGGTGGAGAAGGATATAATCCACATTACGAGCAACAAATACCTTTTTCAGGGCTGCCCCATACAGAATCCACCCTAAAATTATTGGGAAATGCACGAATCCAAATAAGACATAAATTCCATGGAAAGCAATACCTTACCTTATCAGGAAATTATGCTATCCATCAAAATCAGTTTTCTAATTTCCTTCAAGGCAAAAAAATATATGGAATAAGCATCGGATATGGTTACGATAGTCCATTGGGACCTATAGAAGGATTTATATGTTACTCCAATAGGACTAACAAACTAGGATTTTATCTTAATATCGGATTTGGATTTTAAAAAATATAGATTTAAAAACTGAGCATATCATAGGTTTCTAACAATTCTTGTGTCCGTAACCCTAAATATCTCCGTGTAGTCATTACATCAGCGTGATTAAACAATTCCGATAGTTTGATAAGAGCAAATTCCGAGTTTTCCCCAGCAGCTTCAACAACTTTTCTGCCAAATGTTTTTCGCATACTGTGAGTAGAAAAATGTTCCACCTTCAATCCATATTTGCTTTTTATTGACTTGAACAACACATTAATTCTTTGCGTACTATACACTGTTTTTTTACGACTGAGGAAACACTTCTCATTTTTATCTGTCACACCTAAAGCCGTATAACAGTCTGCAATATGTTTTTGAAAATTTGAATTGATTTTTATTTCTCTTCTTTTACCCGTTTTCTTTTCTATAATAACGAACTTTTCATCATCCAGCAACATAGACCATGTAAGAGTAAGAATATCCGATATGCGCAGCCCAAAGAAACTGCCACAGCCAATAAGTAAAGACATACGGTATTCCTTGTCACGATACAATTTTCGAACTAATGAAAGCATTGTATCCCATTCAATATAATCACTTGTTACATAACTGTTCTTTAGGCTCATAATATTCTCTTTTAATTAAAATTCATAGTTTTTGAATGTACTGCAAACCTACTCATTGTTAAAATACTGATAATCAATCCATATTCAAAAGTTATAGAAGTGAATATCAGAAAATGGCTATCAAGTTTTCCCATCTGAAGGAACGCCAAGCACATTTTTCCAAATCAAAATAAGCCGTTATTGCAAAATCTTCTCTGCTTTGTCCCCACCCACAAACCTTATCTTTTATAAAATTGGGATTGGTAGTACCAAATGCAACACGAACTCCACCATCACTTTCCAAATAAACAAATTTAACAATTGTGCCACTTTTCAATTTTTCTTTCAATTGCTCAACTAAAACAGCTTTTGAAATTCCGTCTATTTCACGTGCGTTTGTACGTACCATAATAACTCTTGCTCTCGTTGCTGTAATACCATTTAAGATTATCGCTTGCATATCTTTATTATTTATCGCTTAATACTCTACAATCAATCACCGCAATAGAATCCATTGCCACGTCCATAGCCCATTGCAAATGAAACGGCATCAGGTAACAAACCTTCAAACTCATTTCTGTTAATTTTTTCATTCTCACGAACATGGTACGCTGCCCAACTTGCGGCAATCATCGCATCAAGTTTAGCGTTTTTTTCTTCTCGTGCCTTAACAGCATCTTTTTCCCAACGCCATGCAGCCTTTAAGCATTCACCCCAAGAACGTCCTCTGCGTTGAAAATCATTTCGATAAAGTTTATGTGCATCTTTCATTACTTGTTGTTTATTATATCGTCTCATATCTCCTACGTTTTAATTACAATGCAAATATATGACATATACTTAATAAATGCAATTCATTTGCGCTAGGAATAGTTAATTATATGACATTTATTCATTTTATGCCATATAATTCTTATTTTTGCAACAAAAATATTGTAATTATGACTGAAAAAGAGAAAAAAGAACGAACAGTAATACATCTCTATATAAGAGAGAATGATACTCACCACTATTTTGGCAGTATCGCTAACGTATTTGAATACTTTTCTGCTAAGGAACTTGGAATAACCTACGGTTCGCTAAGAAATTATGGACTTTCCAATGAAAATTCATATCAAAATTCAAAATGTATAATCAGGAAAGGAATACTTTTATCAAAATCTGGAAATCGTGGTAAAAAATAAACAGTTAACAGTGTGACACCTTACATTCGGATATATATCCAGCCACTTATATTTCATATAATACATTGTATTACAATAAATTGTTACTATATCGCAAAAATCAGATGATAATAAGACACTTTATACCATACTTGTACTTTTTGAGAACTTTTCAGACTAAATATCTTATTAAAAGTTGGTAATATACATTAGAAAGTCGTATATTTGCATAAATAAAATATACTTATATTATATAGTTGAAAGTAGGCATACTTGGAAGTAATGGTTTGTTAAGGTTACATTGCTTCCTTGGTTCAACTATCAAACCTTAACATCCTAAATAAGTGACACGTACAAGTCACACAATAATATCAACCTTAACATGTACAAAAATGAAAGATTTTCTTTTAAATTAATGATTTCTATCAATGGTTTCACAGAAAAACCTACCAGTAAAGACTATAATAAAATATCCTTTGAAGAAAAAGAAATTACTATTTTTGAATTGGAGCAATTTATAAAACAAGGATATATATTCTCTTGTACATATATCGACAAAGAAATAAAATCCCTCTTTGGTTATAGAAAAAAAGAAAGGGCTTTACATACTAATATAATAGTATTTGATATTGATAATACATTATTATCATTCAATGAATTATTAGTAACATTGAAATATCAGCCAAGCATTGCATATACCACATTTTCACATATTACTAAAGGAAACAGATATAGACTTCTATACATT
>ERZ791883.2886-NODE-2886-length-10473-cov-5.047994_pt1 | contig 10473 bp, 10 predicted proteins | sample MGYA00510160_ERZ791883 | MGnify/ENA primary metagenome ERZ791883 (study PRJEB30046, sample SAMN00792072) | human gut metagenome | study: EMG produced TPA metagenomics assembly of the A metagenome-wide association study of gut microbiota in type 2... | reverse complement strand
CCCTTGAACAGCACAGCCACGAGCAGCACGGCCAACAGGGTAACCAGTGCGGTGTCGGGCGCGGCTTGGAAGTTGGTCCACACGGAAGGTGCCAGATTGAAGCCGATGATGGCCACGATCGCGCCGTTGACCACGGGCGGCATGATGATGTCGATCCATTTGGAGCCGGCGTAATGCACGAGCACGCCAACCAGGGCCAGCAGAATACCGGTGACCATGATGCCGAAGCTGGCGACCGCAATGCCCTTGTTGGCGGTGGAGACCGCGGTGATCGGTGCAATGAAGCCGAAGGACGAGCCCAAATAGCTCGGCAGCACGTTCCTGTTGATCAGCAGGAACAGTGCGGTGGACATAGCCGTGAAGAACAGGGTGGTGGACGGGTCGAAGCCCGTCAGAATCGGCACCAGGAAGGTGGCACCGAACATGGCGATGACGTGCTGTGCGCCGATACCGGCGGTGCGCACCCAAGTCAGACGTTCATCGGGCTCGACTACCTCGCCGGGCGCCAGCGTCTTGCCGTCGCCATGCAATTGCCATTGGAAGATATTGGACATTACTACTCTCCTCGCTCTCGCTTGGGGCACGGCATTCACAACCAGCCGCACCACGCACCATTCTAGCTCACGAAGATTTTGTGAAGTCTCTCTTCCGGGAAAGGCTATTTGCCGTAATACTCCAGCAGGTGTGGGTCGACGGCCTGCACCACATCCACCAAATCGCCATTGGAGAGATACGGGCGCTTGAATTCGCGCCACGGCTCCACCTTGACCTCCCAGCGGCCGGTCGTCTCGTCGAGCACGGGCCGGGCGGTCTGCTCCCAGCGCACACGCTTGGAGGTGCGGCCGGTTTCCGGGTCGCGGCGTGTATAGTGCAGGCAGGTGCAGTTGGTGATCTTCCAGTCGTCCGAATCGGCGCGATGCAGGAATTCCTCGTCGGCCAAATCCTCGATGGTGAGCATCAGGGCGAGCATGAAGTCGCCGTGGGTGACCATGACCACGGATTCCGAATCGGATTTGCGGCTCAGCGAGGTCAGGATGTTGTGCACACGGTCCTCGGCCACATCGGCAATCGACTCGCCTGCCGGCGGACGCCAGTACAGCGGATCGGTGTTCTTGAAGTTCCAGTTGCGCGCGTAGTTGTTTTTGAATTCGTCCTTGGTGATGGTGTTGATCTCGCCCCAAGAACGTTCGCGCAGCACACGGTTCTCCTCCCATTTGGCCTTGGGCAGGGCCATGGTGGCTGCGGTTTCGCGGGTGCGCACGTATGGCGAGACCATGTAGCGGTCGAACAGCTGCTGCTGGCTGACCAGCCAGCGGCCGATGCAGTCGGCCTGCTTGCGTCCGGTGGCGGTGAGTCTCCAGGAGCGGTCGGGTACGGTGACGTTGTCCTGCGTGTACAGGGAATTGTCGCCCTGCTCGCCCGCCTGGACGATGACGTTCGCTTCGGATTCGCCATGCCGGATTACGTATAGATCGAGCGGCATGCTCATATATGTTCCCCTTTCGTTATTGGTTACGTTGTGTTGTTTTCTGTTGTTTCCTACTTGACTTGCGTGATGGTGTTCCCCTTGACCATGAACGCGTGCCGGGCCATGTCGATCATCGGCTGATCGAATTTGGAGTCGGTGTAGAACTCGTCGATGACGACGTCCGGACCGTACAGTTCGCGGAACCGTTTGGCCTTGTTGGTGCTGAAGTTGAGGTACGTGACCTTCATCGTCCCCACATCCACCTCGCTGGCCACGAGATTCCTCACGCCGAGTCTGCGGCAGGCCTCCCCCACCGTCAGATCGAAGGATGCGGTGAGGATCACATCGTCCGACTCAGGCTGGTACCAAGGCTTGATACGTGCGTAATATCGGTCCCAGAAGTCGTCCACGAGCTGTTCGACGCTCGCCACCCGTTTGGATCGGCTCAGTTCCGTGAGATAGCCTTCGGTCATCTTACCCACGCCGTATTCCATTTGTTCAAGCGTGGCCCGGCCAAGCTTGTATTTGACCGCGTACCGCAGCACGGGGGCGATGTAGCGGAACACTTTCGGGTCATGCCGGGCGGAATACAGGTACAAGTCGAACAGGCTTTCGCCATCATAGATGGTTCCGTCGAAATCGAATACGCGCATACCTTCTGCTTCTACTCTGTTATTCCTTGTTTAAGGCTAATCTCGGTAAGCCGGCGAAAGCGCAAATACGCAGTGAATTTCACATGAACACTGTTTTTTGGATTGATTTCGGTACAGGTAACGTACACTGGTGACAGCGTGGAAGGAGGTGCGTAATGGCGGCGTCTGAAATCGAACAATGGTGGATTGATAAGTTTCAGGAGAACCTGGGTCCGATTCGCAAGGTAGCCGGATGGACGACTCAGCAACTGGCCGACGAGCTGGGAGTCGCGCGACAGACGGTGTCTAACTTGGAGACCGGCAAAAGCCCGATGACCAAACTGCAGTATCTCGCTTTACGTACGGTGTTCAGCGCCGAAATCGCGCGTCGTGAAGACCGCGATCTGGCACGCATCATCAAGACTTTGGTCGACGATCCCATTGAGCAACGCATTCGCGAACGGCGCGCCCAAGAGCAGGACGGCGAGGCCGTTGCCGACAATGCCCCAGTCAATACGGACGGTGGCAACGTTGCCGACAACGCCGCCACCGAGAAACGCAAGCCCAGTGCCGCAACATTGAAGGCTTCAAAGACTGCCGCAACGGGCAAGCCTACGCTCAGCACGGCGATGCAGGCTCTTGCCGTCATCACCGGAGCACTGGCCAGTGGAACCGCCGCCGGCATCATCACTTACTTGATGTTCCCGGACGGCGGCCCGAACAAGCGCTGAGTCGCCGAAATATCGAAACGGATTGAACAACCCAGTTCGAAGCCCTGAGCACCATTTTGTCCGTGTCGCACCAGCGTTTCCCTCATTATCAGCTGTTTCGAGTTGCATGAATGCACCGTTTACAGGCCGAGAATTTCGTGCTTTTTTGCATCAAATTCTTCTTGGGAGAGAATGCCGATATCAACCAATTCCTTCAATTTCTTCATCGCCTCAACTTGTTCTTCCACAGACATGGATGCCGTGTGAGAGGCGGGAGCAGCGGCTTCCGGTGCCGGCGCAGGTGCCGGCGCTTGAACCGGGGCGGCGGTCATAGGACTGATGGCTTGCGCCATATTCATACCAAGCAACATGCCACCATCGCCAAAGCCGTTGTCTTGAATACCTTGCGCAATGCGCTGCTGGGCAGCCATATTGCCAGCTTGTTGGGAAACGCCCTCGTATGCGGCAACATTCATCTTATTCGAGGCGAACTGCTGCACGAGTTGACGTGATTGCTCGGTGAACTCGATGCTTTCGATGCCCACGCTGGACACTTCAAAGCCAAAACGATCATTCCATGTACCGGCATTGGCTCGATCGCCACGCACGCATGCTGCGATGTCATTCGCCTTGCCGGGCAATTGCGAAATACGATATTCATTGGACAACGAATTGATGGCCACAATAAACGACTGTACGAATTCGGACAGAATCTGCCTACGTGGCCCTTCATCATCGAATGAATACGACACGGTAGTGGCAGGCACAAAGTTACGAACGAATCGAACTGGATCAGTGACCTTTAGCGACATGGATCCGCGTGCGCGAATTTCTAAATCGACGCCATAGAACCGGTCGTTATACACCAGCGGCGCAGAAGTGCCGAATTTGATGCCACGAATCTCACGCAGGTTGACGAAGGCCACATATTTGGTGCGGCCAGGCTGACCTCCGAAGGTGAATCGATCGGCGACCTGGTTGAAGAACGATCCGATGCCGTCTCCGGCGAGCACGCTCTGTTCCCCGTTGCGATATTCATAACCGCCCGACTCGGTGATGACGTTTTCGATACCTGTTTCAGAGAAAATGAACGCCGCAGTATTCTCTGGCACATAGATACGCGAACCATTGGTGATTATTCCCTCGGAACCGTATTCATTCGAACCGCGATCGTTGTTGCTTCCGCGGGGAATGCCCGGCACAACGACGGTGTGTTCCGTGAACGGACCAGCGGTGATGATATCACGCCACAGGTCCGCGAATGTACCGCCGAGCGCGCCGGCGAACGCCTTAATAACTGCCATCTGTTTTCCTCGATATCTCAATGCACATGGCCGGTCTTGCGACTATGCAATCGCAAGACCGGCCGTTATGCTGGCATGTTGGCTATAGCTGCGTTTCGCGATCGCAGTATTCGCATCGAACGACTTCTTTGCGATGACCGGAAAGCGGAGCGCCACAACCTTCACAATTCACCGAAACCACGGGTTCGGTAATCCCAAGCCCACTACGGAATGCGCTAAAAGTGTCTTTCAGTGTCCCGGCCAGAGCCTCCGTTCCGGGGATGGCCTTGTTGAAGGCCGGCTCATCCATTGGCGTATACTGTCTGCCGCGTATACCCATATACCGTCATCGTCCCTTTCTTGGAAAACCGTTACCTCGATACGCCAGTCTGATCACTGGCCCACCGATGCGAGCTTCTGCGTGCATCGAGTCATGACCTCGGTGTAGTAGGCCAAATCCTCACTGCTGAGGGAGTTTTCGTCAATGGCGTCTACCTTCTGGGAGAACTCAGAGTAACGCTTCATCATGCTGGCATAGTCGGTAGCCATGCTGACCACGTTATCGGATTTCTGATATTTGTTCATGAAGGCAACATACTCATCGATAAAGGCCTCGTAGCTGTCCATCGTGGACTTGAAGTCAGCACTGTCATTGGTGTTCTGCTGCGCCTTCTGATCCGAAGACTGGTCGCTCTGCTTGTTGGCATCGCTGGAATCAGCGCCCGTATCAGTGCTCTTATCATCCTGCTTCGCGGCGTCGCCGTCCGTAGACGTATCTTCCTTCTTCTCCGGAACCTGGATAGTGATGGACATGATGGTTTCGTCGTCAGTGTCACGAGAAACGCTCACACTGTATCCATCGGCGTTCTTGGCATTGAAGATGTCAGCGGACTTGCTATAGTCCACGGTGAAACCGTTGTCTTGCACGGACTTGACGTAGTCGGCATACTGCTTGGCGTCGGTATCGCACACCTCGATGGAGAAGTAGTCCGAAGACTCGCTTTTAATTTCACCCTCTGTGGATTTCGGCTGCGGCAGCAGCGCCGCGATATCCGACTCCGGCCATGAATATGCTTCGCACTTGGTGGCGAGCGATGCTTCCAATTCCGCCCGATCAGCCTTGGCCTTCGCACCGTCACGAATTACAAACACGCCACCGATTACCAGACCCACAACGGTGATACCGACTGCCACCCAGGCCAGCACTCGGCCTTGCACCTTGCCACTCGGGCGAGTCACGTATACGGCGAAGCCTGAGAGCAGTGCCGGAAGCACCGTGGCGAACAGCAGTCCGCCCCAGGATCGGCCAGAAACATCCACAAATTGGGCGAGTACGAACAACACTCCCCATATAATGGCGAACACAGCCAGCTTGGAAGTCTTCTTCACCCCTTGCGCATTCGGAGCAAGCACGGCAGGCGCAGCGGCACCAGCAAAACCAGCGGCAGCACCGGCACCGTGTGTGGCAGGTGCAGGAGCCACACCAATACGCTTGTCCAAAGAGGCGAGGAACTCATCAACGCGCTTGGCGCTTTCGTTTCCAGTCGCCTCCAGACGAATGGCGGTCCCAGCCGCACCCTGCGGGACTACGGTTAGCGTGCAGTTCACTCCATCGTAGGAGTGGAAGGAAAACGCTCCGGTCTGGGTGTTTTCGTTATCCAAGGTAAACGTGGCGCCAGTAGTCAGCTGGTCGTGAATAACTTGGAACAGCTGTTGCGGACTGACCGCATATACACGATCGAATGGCGCGCCGGCGGGCTGCTGCGGTGCCGTAGCCGGAGTCATCGGAGTAGTGGTGGCCCCATCAGACGCTACGTTTGGCTGGCCAGCCGGTACAGCATTCGGCACGGTAGGCGCATTGTTCGCGCGATCTTCCGGTGCGTCATTCGTGCCTTCGGACGGTGGAACCGGCTGAGGTTGTTGATCAAATGGCGTTGTCATGATGCCCTTCTTTCCTTAAGCAGCAGCATTACCAGCACAGAAGAGGCAATCCCGGCAACCGTTACGGTCAATCCGACTGCCATGGCAAGCCGGTATCGTTCGCTCATCATTGCGTCCCTTCTTATTGCTCGCGTTGCTCTGCGATACATCGAAACCAGTGTATGGCGTTGTTATTATGTACGCAAATTAGCATTTTGTATGCATGTTAGCTTTATTGTCGATGCTTGATACCGCGCATGAACATCCTTTCCGCCACCGCACCTACACGGATGGCATCGACCATTGTCGACGACACGCGCGGGCCATGCATCAGCTGACAACTGAATTTTTCGGCGTGTTTCCGAAAAGTCGGCGTCCTGTACGCTGGGAATCGAGCAACCGCGTACGATGGCGCAGCACAGCACCCGCAACACAGCGACAAGGAGCATGGGCAATGGCAGACATCCCCGAAGAACATTTGACCGAGGAACTGTTGGATCGGCTGCTCGCCAGCGCCAGCATTGAGCAGTATCTCGATGAGGGACTTGTCAGCGCACGCACGCTGACCGACTATCTGTTCGACCGTATGGAAGCCCATGACCTGAGACGAGCCGACGTGGTGCGGGCATCCGGCCTCAACGCCACAGTGGTTTATGACATTTTCTCCGGCAAAAGCCGCCCCGGCCGAGATCACGCCATTATGCTGGCTTTTGGTCTCAAGTGCACATTACGTGAAACCCAACGGCTACTTCGTCTTGCAGGCGTTTCCGAACTGTGGTGCAAACAGCGACGCGACGCGATTATCATCTGGTGTATACGCAATGGATTCGACCGCATTGCCACGGACGACGAGTTGTATCGTATGGGAGAGGCGACGTTGCTACCGGCCGATTGACGACATTCGGCCCAACAACACTCACCAGTGAGACGCAAGTAAGAGGGCATCAAGGAGAGACATGGACGATAAGCAGGCGATGCATGCGATGAGCATCGACGATGCGTACCATGTCGAGCGTACGCTCGCTCGCGGACCTTCCGGCGTCACCGAACTGGTGAGCATTGACGGCAACGGCCCGTTCGTACGCAAGAAGATTCCCTCTCCCCTAGCGCAACGCAATGTGTGGGCGGCGCTCAGCGCCTGCCAGAGTAATCGTCTGCCGCGTGTGGAAGCGACGTACGAGCTGCCCGACCGGTTCGTCATCGTCTACGATTACGTGCCGGGCAGCACGCTTGCGCAAATTGCGGAGGAAAACGGGCGGCTTGCACCGAATGTGGCCGTGCAGCTTATCGACCAAATTTGCGAAGCCGTGCAGGAGCTTCACCAGCACGGCGTTATCCACCGCGACATCACGCCGGCCAACGTCATCGTGGCCCAGGATGGCGCGCATCTCATCGATTTCGGCATCGCGCGCATCCGGTCAGAGGCAAGCAACCGTTCACGGGATACCACGGCGCTTGGCACCTACGGATTCGCCTCGCCTGAGCAATATGGCTTTGCCAAAACCGACGCGCGTTCCGACGTATTCTCGCTGGGCCGGCTACTCGAATTCATGCTGACCGGCGTATATCCCGATGCCAGCGACTACGAGCAGCGACTTGCCGATGATGCCGCAGTACCGGCTCGACTACGCGCCGTCATCGGCTATGCGTGCGCATTCGAGCCCAGCAAACGGCCACAGAGCGTCCAAGAGTTTCGCCAGGCGCTGTTCTCCCAGTCCAATCCGCCCATACCGAACGCATCATCGGCAAATCCGCCATCAACGAGAACAACGAACGGCAGCGCGTCGGCGTCTCGACTATTCCGGCGTCTGCACTTGAGCAAACGCGCCATCGTGCTGTGGTCCATTGCCGGAGCGGCACTGATAATCGCCGCCATTGCGGGAGGCATTGTGTTGGCAGGCCAACTTGGCATTATCGGGTCGGCAACATCACCCGATTCCTCGACACAATCCAGCAGCCAATCAACCGATAAGGCCGATGGCGGGCACTCCTCGAACGGGTCAGGAACCGACAATGCCAATGGCACGGGCGGAGTAGGCGGCACTGACGGCGCTGATGGAGACAATCAAGACACCGTCACCGACAATCCTCTGAAAATAGTGGAATCCGGCTGGTCGGCGGACCAGCAAGGGTATGTCCACTACGCTTTCGCCCTGCGCAACACCAGTAAGACCCAGCAGGTGCAGTATCCGCAGATTACCATTACGGGGCGGGCCAAAGACGGTTCCATCGTGTTCTCGCAGACGCAAGCACTGAATATGGCATTCCCGAATCAGACTGTATATGACGCCGGTCAAGCAGGCGAAGGCACCGCCCCAGAAACGGTTGATTTTACTGTGCTCAATCCGGATACATACAACGTCGCCAAGGCTCAGGGAACCGCCGCCTTCCCCATCAGTGGAATATCCAAAATAGACAACAGGGACGGCGGCACGACGTTCAATGGCGAGGTCCGCGCCGTGGCAGATGGATTCAAGCCATCTGATGGACAGCAAATCAAGATTTCCCTAGTACTGCGTAACGCACAGAACGCAATCATCTATGGAGATATCGCATTCGTGGATTGGCCGGGCAATGGCCGATCCACGCCATTCTCGATTACCGTCTACGATCTGCCGAAGTATGTGTCTTACGATCTGTATGCGCAAATCTGGTAGTTGACTTTACGTCTGGCAGGTGGCCGTCAGGTGCCTGTCAGGCCGCTGTTCGCGTCACCTGCGCACTGACGTTACGGCGCGCCTGGCCGAACAGATAGATGCCGATGGGCAGGGTCAGAACACCGCCGATGATGAACACCAGCGAAATCGGGATCACGTCGGCCAGTGGCGCGAAGATCAACATGCCGAGCGGCATTCCGAGCGAGCTCAGGGTGGTGTCAAGGCCGAATACACGGCCCACCATCTTCTCATCGGCCTCGGTCTGGATGATGGTGCGCATCGGGCCCGTGCAGATGGCCGAAGCCAAACCGTTCACCACATCAATCAGCAAATACGCCAGCAGATTGTGAACCACGCCAAGACCAACGACGGAGACGCCCACCAGAGCGATGCCGAAGGCGACCACGCGCATGTTGTTGCGGATGAGCTTGGCACCGATGGTAGACATCAGCGCGCCGCCGAGCAGCATACCGATGCTCCATCCCAGCTCGTTGGCGGCGAGTTTATCGGAGGCGGTGGTCAGGTTGATGAATCCGAGATTCAAATCGATGCCCTCATATTCGCGGGTCATGAGCAACAGCGTAAGGTTCATCGGCGCCACGGACACGAAGCACACCAAGGCGCCACCGAGCACCACGTTGCGCAGGTTCGCCCGGCGCCATGTGTAGCTGAAACCATCTTTCAAGTCAGCAAACACACGACGGACGCTGGCAATCAGCGAACGATCAGCATTGGCATCCGACATCGGTTCGAGTGTGGGTTGCCCGCTATTCTCCGCTTCAGCCATACGCCTCGCAACATGTTCCGCGCTCTTCTTCGGCGCTTTGATCAACGCCACAAAGCCGACGCCGATAATGGCCGTGGTCACATCGACTAACAGAATCGACCACAGCGGCACTGTGTTGATAAGCACAGCAGCCACCGCAGGTGCCACAATCGTATTCGCCGAATTAATCACGCCGTATATTGAGTTGACGCGCAATAGTTTGCCCGAGGGAACAACATCCGGTATGAACGACTGCACAGCGGGCGTCTGCACCCCGCCTCCCGCCGAACGAATGAACAGCACCACGAAAATCATGGTCAGACTCGCCCATCCCATCGCGAAGCTCAGCGACAGCACGACGGTGACCACAGCAATCACCATATCCGGCAGCATAATCAGCAACTTGCGACTGTGACGGTCGGCCCAGTAGCCGCCGCAAATCGAGACGATGGCCTGCGGCACCACGCCAAACAACGTGGCCAGCAGCATGGCCGAACCGGTTTTAGTCTGCAATACGATCCACCACCAGATGGCATATTGCACAATATTGGAGCCCAGCAGCGAGAACGCCTGGCCGGTGAGTAGAAGCACTACACGGCGGATCCACGCACGCTCGGATTCCCCGTTGGCCACTGCTGCGGCATAGGCGGCACCGGGTTTGTTCGCGCTATGGACCGCTGCGCGCGCATTCGCATTGTCATCGCCGGAAACCTCGGGTGTTTCGCGCACAGTTGGTTCAGTTGTTGTACTACTAGAAGACATACGAGTGTTCTCAATTCTTCAATTCCACTACAAAGGTCACATCACGGCATACGCACGCCGACGCGCGTATGCGTGCACGACTCCAGCAACGAGCCGTACCCGCCGTTAGATGGCAGGCTTCAGTATCGTGACGCCATGCGTTAGCGTCACCATGCAACGAGAGGAACACACTATTCAATAGTATATCATGAAGACGTGACGTTGCCCTTGCGCAGGTGCCGTAAGACTCCGCGGACAAAGCAATGAGGCTTCCCCCGCGAGAAGGGAAGCCTCAT
>ERZ791883.2874-NODE-2874-length-10523-cov-2.419182_pt1 | contig 10523 bp, 10 predicted proteins | sample MGYA00510160_ERZ791883 | MGnify/ENA primary metagenome ERZ791883 (study PRJEB30046, sample SAMN00792072) | human gut metagenome | study: EMG produced TPA metagenomics assembly of the A metagenome-wide association study of gut microbiota in type 2... | reverse complement strand
GGCGATAATTTGGGCTGCGGTTCATAACCGGGCCTGCCTCTCTTTAAAAGCACGTCAAAGGCTTCCTGCACCGTAGCAAAATACCCTTTGGCAACTAAAGCTTTAGCCACATGGGGACGTCCGACTGCTCTGTTGTCAGGATCACATTCGGCCACCTCGACATAATAGCCCAGAGCAGCTATTTTCTTAAGAATCTTCTGCAGCCTGAGTTCGCGCGCATGGCGCATTTCATGCATTTTCGTCAGCAAACGCTCATTACTGATATCAATATGATATCCTAAAATATGTACGCTGGCTTCACCGGCCTGAGTACCAAGCTCTACGCCTCTGATGATGCGGGGAGCGTTTTTTATATTTACAGCAGCGGCTTCTGCCTGAACAATGCCATTTACAGAATCATGATCAGTCAAAGCCAGTACGCCTATTTTAGCAGCAGCTGCCGCTTCTACCAGCTTTGCCGGAGTATAAGTTCCATCTGAACTTGTGCTATGAGTATGCAGATCTACTAACATTTTACATTTCCTGCGCCAGCTTAATCAAAGTGCTGACGCCAAATCCGGTACCACCCTTAACTTTAAAACCCGCAGTTTTAGCAGCGGTAGAAGTACCGCCGATATCAATATGGGCCCAGGGTATCCCTGCTTCGACAAATTCACCGATAAACAATCCGCCGCTGATACAGCTGGCTTCACGTCCGGCACTGTTGAGCAGGTCAGCAACATCACTTTTCAACGCTTCCTTGCATTCCGGCAGCGCAGGCAGCTGCCAGTAGCTTTCGCCTGCTTTTTTACCAGCTTCGATAATCTGTCTGATCAAAACATCATCGTTGCCGACAACACCAGCTGTTTCTGTCCCCAAAGCAACAATAACGCCGCCAGTCAGCGTTGCTATATCAACTACCTTGTCTGCGCCCTGCTTGCAGGCGTACCAGACCGAATCCGCCAAGACCATACGTCCTTCGGCATCTGTTGAAATAACCTCGATCGTTTTACCGTTAGCTGCTTTTACAACATCTCCGGGACGCTGAGCGCTGCCGGAAGGCATATTTTCAGCACAGGCAATGATCCCCATCACATTGCAGGGTATTTTCAGTGCGGCAATAGCCCTTAACGCGCCTAAAACTGCACCAGCACCAGCCATATCGTCTTTCATCTCACCCATATTGTCACTGGGCTTGATCGAAATACCTCCGCTGTCAAAAGTAATACCCTTACCGACATAAGCAGTATAAGGCGCAGCACCTGCTCCATTATATTTGATTGTAACCAGACACGGAGGATGGATAGAGCCCTGCCCTACAGCCAGTAAAGCATGCATGCCCATCGCTTCCATCATTGTTACGTCTAAAATTTCAAATTCCATATCATATTCCAGAGCCAATGCTTCTGCTTCTTCAGCCATAACGCTTGGAGTCACTAAATTGCCGGGCCGGTTGACCAGATCGCGTGTATAACAAACCGCATCTGCCACAACCTCAGCTTCTGCAAGCACCCGTTCAGCATCAGGAATACCGGAAATAATAGAAAAATCAAGTTCCGGTTTAGCTTCAGGTTTACCCTTACATTCCGTAAATTGATACCCTCCCAAAACCAGCCCCTCTGCCAAAGCAGCTAAGTAATGGACCCTTGCCGGATTAGAAAGAATCGGTGCCACAACAGCAGTCTGCTTTATTTTGGCAGCAATTAGTCGGCCCAGAGATACACGTAATATCCAGCACTGTAACCGCCATCAAAAATATGAGAGAAATACGTGGAACGATAACGAGGTAATATCTCTTTGATCAAACCGTATTTATCCATAGAGGCTTTCTCGAAAGCGCTCACGTCAAAATCTTTCACTTCTGTATTAGAGTACCAATCCATATCCAGTAAAGCCGCAGCCACATATTCTACCGTCGCGAATCCCTGATTAAAATGTCCGCTCTCCTGAATCTTCTGGATTAACGCATCCGGCATTGTCTCGCCAGTCTGGTAATGTTTTGCATACATTTTCAACACTTCCGGTTCGCTCGCCCAACTCTCCATCACCTGTGAAGGTAACTCTACCATATCGTGAGGAATAGTACCCGCAATCCGCTGGTAATCGCCACGAGTAAAGAATCCGTGTAAGGCGTGTCCGAATTCATGGAACATCGTTTCCGTGTCATCCCAACTCAACAAAACGGGAGCATCCCCCACGGCAGGAGAGAAATTATAAACCACGGAAACTAACGGCATTTCTTCCTGTCCGTTCACTTTCGTGTAATGACGGAATTCGGTCATCCATGCTCCCGCCGACTTGCTGGCACGAGTGTAATAATCCAAATACAAAATTCCGAGAGAAGTTCCGTCAACATCTTTCACCTCGTAAGTTTCCACTTGCGGGTGATATAACGGAATATCCGTTCTTTTATGCATGGTGATTCCATATAATTTATTGGCAACCGCAAACATTCCATCCCGCACGTTTTCCAATTTCAGATAAGGAGCCATCTCGGATTCGTCCAGATCATATTTCTGTTTCCGCAATTTCTCCGCATAATACCACCAATCCCAACTTTCCAGTTTAGACTTCATTCCTTCTTTCGTGGCAATAGCCTGCATTTCAGCCAATTCCTGTTTGGCAACTTTCAATGCCGGTTCCCACACACGTCCCATGAAATCATAGATAGCCTTCGGGGTTTTGGCCATGTTCACATCTACCACGTAAGCGGCATAAGTATCAAATCCCAGCAATTTAGCTTTTTCCGTTCTCAAATTCACCATTTTAGCTAACACGGCCTTGTTATCATTAGCATTGTCATTATTCCCACGCATATAATATCCCTTGTACAGCTTCTCCCGCAAATCACGATTTTGGGCATACGTCAGGAAAGGAATCATACTTGGTTTTTGAACCGTGAAAACCCATTTACCTTCCATTCCCCGGTCTTTAGCCTCGGCGGCAGCGGCGGCAATAGAAGTTTCCGGAAGTCCGGCCAAGTCTTTCTCGTTATCAACAACCAACGTGAAAGCATTTGTCTCTTTCAACAGGTTATCACCATATTGCAAACTCAATTTAGCCAATTCACCATTAATCTGCATCATCTTAGCCTTATCTGCATCATTCAGATTCGCACCACCACGCACGAAATCATTGTAATACAGTTCCAACGTACGCAAAGCCAGAGCATCCAATCCCAAAGTCTCCCGTTTATCGTACAATGCCTTGATCCGGGCAAACAATTTAGGATTCATGTTAATCTCATCCCCGTGAGCCGTCACGGCAGGACTGATTTCCATGGCTAATTGTTGCATTTCATCATTCTTCATCGCCTCGTACAGGTTAAAGAATATCGATGAAGTCTGATTCAGCAACTCCCCGGCTTTATCAAGAGCCACGATCGTATTCTCGAAAGTCGGTTCTTCCGGGTTATTCACGATAGCCTCGATTTCTGCCTTGTGTTGTTTCATACCTTCCTCGAAAGCCGGCTTGTAATCCGCCGGTTTTATCTTATCAAAAGGCGGAGCTTGAAACGGGGTTTCAAACTTCTGCATTAACGGGTTGTTCACCTGCTTAGCTCCATCCTTACAGGATGTTACTAACGCGGTAACACTCAAAAGTAATATAACGCTCTTTTTCATGAATAATGTAATTTATATTTAAGTATATTTCTCCCCACGTCCACAAAAACAAGGTAAAGATATAGATTATTATAACAATAATAGAATAAAATCACGGTTAAAAGGAAAGAGCCCGGTACAATACCGAACTCTTTCAATAAACGGATAATGTTTAACCCGTCCAACGTTTGGGAATAGCCCTATTTATTTCCTATTCATTTTTAGCTTGCGTGATAGTCAAATAATCTTGGTTATGTGCTTTCATCAGTTTTATATTAATTTTACGATCTCCACCTGTATTGTTAGGATCAACCTTAACGAAAACATTTTTATCCATTTTAATTATCGTGAACCCATTTATCAAAACAGTATCTAAAAAATCACGATTTACATGTTCAACTATAGTATCCGCAATTTCCTCATATACTGCATAAACTGTCCAAAATCCCCCTTTCGTTTTCACGATAACAGAGTCTCCTTTGGGATTAAGAGCAACGCTAGGTTCTTCCACTCCGATCCCAACGTAAGAGTCATCATTCTCGCAAGCAAACAATGCCACCACAAGTAATAATCCGAAAAATAAAAGCCTTGTCATTTTCATCATATTTTATTTATACAGTTACACTACTATACACTATTGATTTCAAAAATCATATAAAGTTGATTCCCAAGTAATGTTTTATTAATGGAAACATCACTTGGGACTAAAATATCATTAATTTAGTAAGTCCCTTTTCTCCCTCATGAGAGAAAGTTATACGATGCAATTTTACTTGTTCAGTGTTTGTCGTTCGCGATACAACACCAGCTCCAGAGTTGTCTAACTTTACCGGGATGTCCATTTCATCTACGTCCAAGATTGTTACATCATTACCCGATCGGGATAACGAATTGTTTAATTCTGCACGATATTGGTAAAATATCTCTAGTGCATTTTGCGCATCTTCACCAAACTCGATAAGTTTAGGTTGGTTACTTGTTACTTCAATATTACAACCACCAAGAAACAAAATGGATGTAAACAAGAATAAGATGTTTTTTTTTCATAAACATTTGAATATTAGCGTGTCGAACAATAAATAAATTTATTACCTTAGTTACAAAGGTACTAAAAATATTTGATATAAAAAATACTTATCAAATAATCTCTTTTTGGCAAAAGAAAAACTTGAAACCGAGCGGAGCCTCCAATCTCAAAGGCCAAATAACCGGCCCCGAATCTAGTTTTGACATCAGCGGAGCTGACAATCTACCCCTGAAAAGCAACACCATACGCTGCAGAATAGAAGAATCGGGAACCTCGAAAACTCAATTCCAAGTCAAGGAAAAAATCAGCCTACACATACATCCGGTGCTTCAAAAACCACGTACTCCAGGGACCCGATCATCCTCTCCCTGTACTCTTCAGGAACCTCTAACATCAATAAAATATCGTCCAAATCCTCCAAACGAGAAAAGAGCCCAAAATAGGATACTTTCCGCGAACGAGAAAAGAGCACAAGAAATAAATTATTTAAACCTCCATATACACGCTCGGGGAAAAATCGGTTCGAGGATTCTTCCTCCCCTTCTTGCCTCTCTTTTTTTCGGCCCCGTTGAGATTTGCAGGCTCGAACTTTATTATCGTGGCGATAACACGTAACCCCATCAATCCGCAAAGGTCCTTGCACCAAAAGAGCAACAGGAATCGACAATGTGAATTATTCCTCAAATAATTATTAAAATTCACAAGAATACGGTTTTAAAACAGTAATACAGGAAACATGACAGAATTTATAAATCCTATCGGGAAAATACGAGAGAAATTCGGAAACGTGATCGAACGCCTGTTTCGTAACAAGGCCGTCACGTTCGAATTGATAGAATCATACACCCGTGTACGGCAAAAGGGTTCTTGACAGTTGCACGATAAAAGATTATTTTTAGTGTATGCAAAATTTTAATTAACTTCGCCACCAAAGTAAAAATACCAAAATTAATCAGATATGATAAAACATTCGTTCTTATGCATGGTCATCCTGCTTGTTTCTATCAGCACGGCCGTGTTTGCACAAAAAGGCGGACCTCGTTCCGGCTACAACTTTACAACCGTCGTTGACTTGAAAACGACTCCGGTAAAGAATCAACAAAGCGTGGGAACATGCTGGGACTACGCAACTCTCTCATTCTTAGAATCCGAATTACTACGTAAAGGCAAACCGGTCTATGATCTCGCAGAACTTTACGTGGCTAAAAACGCCTACTTCGAGAAAGGATTACGTTACGTTCAATTCCACGGGAAGACAAACTTCAGCGAGGGAGGACAAGCTCATGACGTAATAGATATGATCAAAAAGTACGGAATTGTTCCGGAAGAAGTATATACCGGATTGCAATACGGACGGGACTTTCACATTCATGCAGAAATGGTGGATGCTTTGCAAGGAATCCTTGACGCCGTGAATAAAAATCCGAACCGGCAAATTACCCCCGTGTGGACAAAAGGTTTCATGAGATATATCGAGGCTTACCTAGGTGACACCCCGGAAACATTCACTTACGAGGGTAAGGAGTATACCCCGCAAAGTTTCGCAGCATCCCTAGATCTAGACTTAAATGATTACGTGGAATTGACTTCTTACCAGATGTATCCTTTCTACGAAGAGGTGGAACTCACGATTCCCGATAACTGGATGCACGCCCGTTACTACAATCTACCGATTGACGAGTTAATGGAAGTGATGAACAACGCCTTGAAAAACGGTTACTCCGTATGCTGGGATGGAGACGTAAGCCACAACGGTTTCAGCCACCCGAACGGGTTGGCCATTCTCCCGACCAATAACCCGGAGGAAATGATCAATGCCGAGATTGACAAGTGGACCACACTTAGCGCGAAAGATCGGGAACGTAAAATGCAGTCTTTCGAATCTCCCGTGCCGGAAATGAGAGTAGATGACAACAAACGTCAATTCACTTTTAACAACCGCCAGACAACAGATGATCACTTAATGCACATCACCGGAATGCTAAAGGATCAGAACGGAACGATCTACTATAAGACCAAAAATTCTTGGGGAGAAGATCGTAATCCGTTCGGTGGTTATCTTTATATGTCCGAACCATTCTGTCGCTTGCAAACCGTGGCAATCATGGTTCACAAAGATGCTATCCCGAAAGCAATACGTAAGAAATTAGGATTATAATAAGAAATGAAAAAACAGCATCGGTTTTGATGCTGTTTTTTTATTATCGTTAAAACGAATTATCATCCGCTATCGACATGAATTTCTTACGAATCCATTGAGAAATCTTCGTCGTGATCTCCGGGCCGGAATAAGGAATAAACTCTTCATACATATCCGCCTGTTCGAAATTATCAATTCCCACGGACAGAACCTCGATTCCTCTCTTCTTTCCTTCCCGCACGACCTCCCACACGTGTTCACGGGCATCCTCCCCGTCATATCCCGTGGCCGAGGGAGCCCCGTCGGAAATCATGAAGAACAATTTATTCTTGGCATCCGATTTGAACTTATCAAAACAATACAACATGGCATACCCGTCAGCATTGGCATTTAACGCTTGTTGAGAAAACAGTTTCCCCAGTTGCAGTTTTTCGCCCCGATCGTGGAAACGAATAATCTCGATGCCCTCATCTCCACAGCGATGCCCGTATATCGAGTAATACACCACGTTCGGATACTTGTTGAAAGCCAAGGCTAACGCAGAAGAGATCACAATTTGCGTGGAAATCTTGTCTCCCGTACACATCGAACCGGACAAATCCAAAAGGATAACCACTTCCAAAATAGCCGAAGGAGCCATTACTTCTTCAAAAAATATATTCCGGTTATATCGGGATTGATACAATTCATCCTCATCCAATTCCCCGGAATCCTGCTCGTAGATCACCCGGGCTCGATCCATTTTCCCGGAGAACATGGCCAGACTCAACTGTATTTTGGCCGCCAGTTCCTTTGCCCGGTTCAATAAATCATCCGAAATTTCGGCTACATCAGCCTCGAACTCCTCGATACGGTCACAAATTCCCAATGTTCCCTTCCATTCCAGCTTTGACCGTTCCGGGCTCACGTATAACTGGGTCGAAAAAACAGGCTCTTGATTCAACGTTTTCCGCAAATCACGAATAACGGATTCAGCCATTTTAATCTGCTTATCCGTCTTGAAATCCTCGATACCCTTCATCGCCTTCTTCATCTCTTGTAAAAAGAAATGATCCGGACATATCTCCTTTTCTTGAAACAATTCTGTCAACATTCCCGCGTACCAAACAACCTCCTTGTAAGTCAATTCCCCGTAATCCTTGATCGATTTCAAGATCGCATTCACTTGCCGAACCTTCCCGTCATTACCGGGAAAAGACAATACTTCCCGCATATAATTACTCTCATCCAGAAGATTCGGATACAATATTTTTGAACAGATATAATCATACAAAGCCTCGGAACCATCCATTCCCCGATGTACACCATCTTCACTCTGTCCGCCATAAAATCCCATATAATGTTCCACGGCATTCAATCCCATCGCCAACCCCAACTTACGAGCCGCATACAAATAATAGTGATAACCGGGAAAATCCTTTACGAGTTTCGACTCCACTCGCCGATCCTCAATAAAATGAATCATATCATAATGCATTGGCGTGTAGCGCAATTCATCGTCACTCAACTCTGCAATATCTTTTCCCGTGTAAATCAGATGTGCCAACTCGTGAACGAAATACCCGAAAAAGACAAATACTCTCGTCTCGTCCGACACGCCCAATCGCAACAATTTTAAATTCAGGGCTATATGTTTGGGATTCATCGACAAACTAGGGACCCGATTAGAAAGTATCATTTTAGGAATCTCCCCCGTGACATGAAAAGCGATCCTCGCACATACCGGAACCAATTTCAATAAATCCGTGGTTCCCAAATCCCGATCCAGTAAATTTCGAGCCGTGGGAAAATTTCCCCACCAATCCCGGTCGATAAACTGCTCGTCATATATCTCTTCTATCCGTCGATAATCCATGCCCGCACGTTCAAAGGGTCTGTATTAAGGAACGAGCCACCGTCTCTTCCCCTGTAATCACGTAGTTTGTGAGAATCACCCGCTCGATCACCTCATCCAGCCTGTACCCTAACGGGATATAAGCCGCCGCATCCAGCACCTGACGAGTCGAAAGTGAAACGGATAGCGTTTCTTTCTGTTCGGCCAAACGTAACACCTCGGCTACCTTGGCCAATTGAGTAGCCGCATCACGAGACACCTTCGGGAACCGAGCCTGAATCAATGCAGCCTCTTCTGTCGTGGTCAAGTAATTTAACCGAACTTTGATAAACCGATCTTCAAAGGCTGTATCCAAACGTTGCGTGGAAACATAGGCAAATCCCACGTTACCTGCTGCCACGAAAAGCACATTTTCGCCTTTATTATAGCGTTTCCCGGAATCCTCATCATAGATATACGATTGTTGACGGTCCAAGATAGTCATCAGGAAATTCGCCGCTACCATCGGGGTACGTGTCAACTCATCTAAGAATATTAACGTTGGTTTCGTCGACACAAAAGCCTTGAAAAATTCCGAACGCACCGCTTTCGTTTTCCCGTCATCCCCGATAATCAATCCTCCCACGAACATCTTTTTCGGCTTAAAAGCCTGCCCCATATCGAAAGCAAAATACTCCATCCCCATGGCATCCGCCAATTCCTTAGCAATGGAAGACTTCCCACATCCTTTCGGACCGAGTAAAAAAGGATACCGCTTTAAATAGAGCGTGTGACATAAAAATTCCCACGTCTGAACGGGAATACACAAACTATCCGAATGTTTCGGCGGGGTAAAAGGGAAAAGAGTAGCCTGTTCGGCCACGGACATATTATTTTTCATGTTTTAAACCTTACTTTATTAAGGTGTAAAATTAATATTTTCTTGACGTCAAACCTTGATAAAAATCAAGCAAACGATATTTACTTTCAATCAAATCGTTGATAAGTGTAGTAATATTCAGTATATACAACACCATCAACCCCATACGAATTACACGACAAAAGATTCCCTGCCTCATCGTATTTATGATCTTTAAGCACGTGTGCGGGTTTTCCATCTTGATATTCCTCCTCCAATATCAAGTAACCCTCGGAATCATAAGAATACTCCCACGTAGTAGTAAGCGTTCCAAAACTCAAATACGATATCACCGTGCTTTTTTCTATTTTCCCAACCCTATTATAAGTAGCCTCATATTTCATTTTAAGTTGCCCGTCTTTATCAACATCATGAACCAAAAGCAAATTCCCGGAATTGTCATACTTGTAATTCGTATGTACCCCAAGAACCTCGTCATTGAGGTAAGAAAGCTGCTGAATTTCACGATCCTGTTCATCATACGTGTATTGTGTCAGGTAATGATTTGTCTCCGCCCCATATCCGCTCTCTGCTGTCGGAAGAAAAACTTTATCCTCCACCAAAATTTTTCCCGATGCGGAATAAGTATAATCCATCGTTAACCCTTTCCTCCCATCCGGGGCAAAAGCTTCCCAATGCAAAACTCGTCCCTGTTCATCATGCTTGTAATTTTTCCTTTCCTCCACGTTTTCGCCATCAACGTACAAGATAAAACTATCTTCATACCCGAAATCGTTGTAAGTATAGACCTCCTTCATCTCTTTACCCTTTTGGTACTCAGTTGGCAACATTTTTACAGTCCTAGTCAATACTAAATACCTTGGTTGAGAAGGCTTGTTATCACTTTTCTCGCATGAACAAATTATACATGCGAAGATGAATAAGGTTATAAATTTCTGCATATCTTTTTGTATTTCTACAAATATATACATTTAAATCCTAAAATATCTATCATTCCCCATAAAAAAACACCCCAAGCTTAACAAGATTGGAGTGTTTGTATTTTTTATCGAGTTAATTCTATTCCGCCCAAAGCTGAATCA
>ERZ791883.2849-NODE-2849-length-10594-cov-3.556694_pt1 | contig 10594 bp, 10 predicted proteins | sample MGYA00510160_ERZ791883 | MGnify/ENA primary metagenome ERZ791883 (study PRJEB30046, sample SAMN00792072) | human gut metagenome | study: EMG produced TPA metagenomics assembly of the A metagenome-wide association study of gut microbiota in type 2... | reverse complement strand
AGGGCGGGAGGAAGCCGGACAAGGGAAGGGGAAAGCCTTTCTTCAGAAAGGCTTCTCCTCCCCCTCCCCAATTTTTTCCCTCTCCTTGACTATATGAAGATTTCTTTATATAAAACCATCCGTTCATCTTGATACATCTGTAACCCTTTGAAACCGCATGTCCAACGCTATCCGCTATTTCAAGGCACTGTCCGACGAAACCCGGCTGAGGCTTACCTATGTTCTTGAACGGTATGAACTTTCCGTCAATGAACTGGTAAGCATCCTCGAAATGGGCCAGTCGCGGGTTTCGCGCCACCTCAAGATCCTGACCGAAGCGGGGCTGCTTTCCTCGCGCCGGGACGGGCTGTGGGTGTTTTACTCTTCTGTGAAGGAAGGGGAGGGCGCCGCTTTTCTGAAAGCCGCCATGCCCTTTCTGGACGAAGACGCCGAAATGCGCGCGGACGTGGAAATGGCCGCCAGGATCATCGAGGACCGGGCGCTCAAGACGCGGCAGTTCTTCAATACCATCGCCGAACATTGGGATACCCTGAGCCGCGAAGTGCTCGGCGGGTTCGACCTCGCCGGGGCCGTGTGCGACACGATGCCCGAAGGCTGCGATACCTCGGTGGATCTGGGGTGCGGGACAGGGATCGTGCTGGAACGGATGCGCGGGCGCGCCCGGCAGATCATCGGGGTGGACGGCTCGCCGAGGATGCTGGAGCTTTCCCGGCGGCGGCTTGCCGGGGTGGAAGGGGAACCCGAGGGCGTCTCGCTGCGCATCGGGGAACTCAGCCACCTTCCGCTGCGGGACTGCGAGGCGGATTTCGCCAGCATCAATATGGTGTTGCACCACCTGTCCAACCCGGAGAATGCCCTTGCCGAAATCCGGCGCGTGCTGCGTTCCGGCGGGCTGCTCGTGGTGGCGGATTTTGATCGGCATACTCAGGAAAGGATGCGTCTGGACTACGGGGACCTGTGGCTCGGATTCGATGAAGCGACCATGGCGAGGCTGCTGCACGCGGCGTCTTTCGAGGTCGTTTCCACTACCCGTTACCCCGTGGAACAGGGGCTGGCGCTCAATCTCACGCTGGCCCGACGCCTGTAACATACCAACTTTATGGAGACACTCATGTCCAACGCGAAGCCTCTCGATCTGTCGCTGCCCTATCAGGTGGCGGATATCAGCCTTGCCGACTTCGGCAAGAAGGAAATGCAGCTTTCCGAGCGCGAAATGCCCGGCCTGATGGAACTCATCCGCCGCTACGGCGACAAGAAGCCCCTCAAGGGCTTCAAAGTCATGGGCTCGCTGCACATGACCATCCAGACCGCCATGCTCATCAAGACGCTGTACGAGCTCGGCGCGGATATCCGCTGGGCGTCCTGCAACATCTTCTCCACGCAGGATCACGCCGCAGCCGCCATCGCGGAACTCGGCTACGCCAAGGTGTTCGCGTGGAAGGGCGAAACGCTTGAGGATTATTGGTGGTGCACGGAAATGGCCCTGACGTGGCCTGACGGTTCCGGCCCGGATCTCATCGTGGACGATGGGGGGGACGCTACCCTGATGATCCACCTCGGCGTGGATGCGGACCGCGATCCTTCCGTGCTCGACAAGCCTTGCGATTCCAAGGAAGCCCGCGTTCTCATGGATCGCATCATCCTCGGCCACAAGACCAACCCCGGCCACTGGACCAAGGTGGCGGCGAAGGTACGCGGCGTGTCCGAAGAGACGACCACCGGCGTTCACCGCCTGTACCAGCTCTCGGAACAGGGCAAGCTGCTGTTCCCGGCCATCAACGTGAACGACTCCGTGACCAAGTCCAAGTTCGACAACTTGTACGGCTGCCGCGAGTCCCTCGCCGACGGCATCAAGCGTGCCACCGACATCATGATCGCGGGCAAGGTTGTGGTCATTGCCGGGTATGGCGACGTGGGCAAGGGCTGCGCCCATTCCATGCGCGGCTTCGGTGCCCGTGTGCTCGTGACCGAAATCGACCCCATCTGCGCTCTTCAGGCCGCGATGGAAGGCTTTGAAGTGACCACGATGGAAGACGCCGTGAAGGAAGGCGACATTTTCGTCACCTGCACCGGCAACTACCACGTCATCACCGGCGATCACATGAACAACATGAAGGACGAGGCCATCGTCTGCAACATCGGCCATTTCGACAACGAAATCGAAATGACGTGGCTTGAGGAAAATCCGGCCAACAAGCGCATCCAGATCAAGCCGCAGGTGGACAAGTGGGTACTGCCCAACGGCCGCTCCCTGATCATCCTCGCCGAAGGCCGCCTCGTGAACCTCGGCTGCGCCACCGGCCACGCCAGCTTCGTCATGTCCAACAGCTTCACCAATCAGGTGCTGGCCCAGATGGATCTCGCCGCCACGGATCACGAAGTGAAGGTGTACACGCTGCCCAAGAAGCTCGATGAGGAAGTGGCCCGCCTGCACCTTGCCCGCCTCGGCGTGAAGCTCACCACGCTTACCGAAGAGCAGGCTGCATACATCGGCGTATCCGTCGACGGCCCGTTCAAGTCGGATCTGTATCGTTATTAAGAGTGTGGATATTGGAGGGGGCGGGAGAAACTTTCTAGAGAAAGTTTCTCCCGTCCCCTCCAAACCACCCCCACCCTCTTCAAAGAGTTTCGACTTTATCGAATCCCTGTTCGTCATTTTTTCTGATCCCCCAGATTGAAAAACAAGGAACTCACAGCCTGACAGCTTGTGAGTTCCTTGTTTATTGGGGATGAGGAAGCGGCATTATGGATGTCCGGCTTGATGCCGGATCAGAGGTTCATGCTCTGGATGCGGCCATCTGAGCGGCGATGCGGATGGCTTCCTCCATCGCCTTGGTCTTGGCGATGCCCTTTCCGACGATGTCGAAGGCCGTCCCGTGTTCGGGCGTCGTGATGGCGTAGGGCATACGCGGCCTGCTCTTTCGTTAAGCACTCGACTATATGACTGACGGAAGAACAGGCCGCGTAACGGGCCACGGAGAGGATGAAGGGCATGAAACGATACCATGCCCTTTCTTTTCGCTCGAAGGCCAGCGCCGGGGAAGAACGCGCTCACCCACACCAAACTTGCGGCCTTTTTGGGGTGTGCTTTATGCCATCTCAGAAGGGGTGCAATCCGGCCCTTCTTTCTTGTTGCTAACCTTTATTTTTCAGAGGGGGGCGCTGGCTGAACATGCCGTGGATTGTAGCGTATTGCGGGAGCAACGAAGGGAAGAAGAAAAACCGGCAATGAGGGAAAGCCTTGTGTGTCCGCATGTTGCTGTATCTTTCCAAAAGGGGAGCAAGATTTCCTAGCCGCAAAAAGGCCGTGCGGACAGTCACGAGAAAGGGGTTACATCTTTTGATGTAACCCCTTGATTTCTCTGGAGCCAGCACGCGGATTTGAACCGTGGACCTACTGATTACGAATCAGTTGCTCTACCAGCTGAGCTATGCTGGCGCATTGACCAATGGTCAATACAGGGGGAATCAATAGCTTGTCCCCGGTTTAAAGTCAAGCCATTTTCCTTTTGGAGGAATAAAAGGTTTTGGGGACGGCTTGCGGCACCTACGGCGTCAGGTGCGCAGACGGGCCGTAAAGGGAGGTTGTGACAAATGGATTACGGGCGTTTGAAGGGGCGATCAGGGCTTGATTCTCCACAGGTCTGTCCGTATCCTGTGCGCTGTTTTCCAAACCGTTTCAAACCTGTATTTGCGTGATCAGGACTTTTTCATGACGGACCTTTCTTTTTTTGAACAGGCGATTTCGTTTGTTCTGCATATCGATCAGCACCTTTTCGCACTTGTCGCGGAATATGGGGCGCTGCTGTATCTTTTTCTGTTTATCGTCGTGTTCTGTGAAACCGGTCTGGTAGTGACGCCTTTCCTGCCGGGCGACTCGCTCCTGTTTGCGGCGGGGACCGTGGCCGGAGCCGGGCATCTCAGTTACCCGGTGTGTATGCTTGTCCTGTTGGGGGCGGCGATTTTGGGGGATGCCGTAAACTATGAGATCGGGCGGCACGTGGGGCCGAGCATATTCAGCCGGGAGACACGGTTTCTGAACAAAGAGCACTTGCTCAAGGCCCATGCGTTTTACGAACGGCATGGCGGCAAGGCCATTATCCTGGCCCGGTTCATTCCCATCGTGCGTACCTTTGCGCCGTTTGTGGCTGGGATTGCGCTCATGTCCCCGGTCAAGTTCCTGTCTTTCAACATCACCGGGGCCATCCTCTGGGTGGTGGGGCTGGTTTCCGCCGGGTATTTCCTTGGCAACATCCCGATCGTAAAGAACAATTTCAGTGTCGTCATTTACGGCATCATCATCGTTTCGGTCCTGCCGGTGGTTATCGAGTTCATACGGGCAAAAATCAAGAAATAACATATAATCTGAGGAGGCTCTATGCTGCGTACTCCTGTAGCTGAAGCGCTCGGTGCGGCGTCCGCCGCGTCTGAAATCCGTATCGGCGGCTGGGTCCGGACCCGCCGCGACGCCAAGGGGTTTTCGTTCCTCGAACTCAACGACGGTTCCTGCCTCGGCAACATCCAGTGTATTGTTGACGAGGGTACCGCCGCATGGGACAAACTGGAAGGCGTCAACACGGGCGCGTGCGTCGCCGTTACGGGCGAACTTGTCGAGTCGCCCGGCAAAGGCCAGAAATGGGAAGTGCGGGCCAAGGATATGACCGTGTTCGGCCTCGCCGATCCTGAAACCTTCCCGCTTCAGAAGAAGCGCCATTCCGACGAATTCCTGCGTACCATTGCGCACTTGCGTTCCCGTACCAACAAGTACGGGGCGGCCTTCCGCATCCGTGCCGAAGCCGCGCACGCCGTGCACGACTTTTTCTATCAGAACGGGTTTTATTATGTGCATACGCCCATCCTGACGGGGTCCGACTGCGAAGGCGCGGGTGAAATGTTCCGGGTGACGACCCTGCCCCTGAACACGCCCGTGAAGCCCGGCGAAAACCCCTATGCGCAGGATTTTTTCGGCAAGGAGTGCAGCCTGACTGTTTCCGGCCAGCTTGAGGCCGAAGCGCTGGCCCTTGGGCTCGGCAAAGTCTACACGTTCGGCCCGACCTTCCGCGCCGAAAATTCCAATACCCCCCGTCACGCTGCGGAATTCTGGATGATCGAGCCGGAAGTGGCCTTCACGGATATCAACGACAACATGGATCTGGCCGAGAGCCTGACCTGCTTTGTGATCAACCGTGTCCTCGAACGCCGCGCCGACGATATGGATCTGTTCGATCGCTTTGTGGACAAGGGGCTGGTGGATCGCCTCAAGGGTATGGTGGCGCAGCCCTTTGCGCGCTGTTCCTACCGCGAGGCCATCGACATTTTGAAAGCGAGCGGAAAGAATTTCGAGTACCCCGCCAAGTTTGGCCTTGATTTGCAGACCGAGCACGAGCGTTTCCTCGCCGAGGAACATTTCAAGCGCCCGGTGGCGGTGTATGACTATCCCAAAGAGATCAAGGCATTCTATATGCGCCAGAACGACGACCGTGAGACCGTGGCCGCGATGGACGTACTGGTTCCCCGCATCGGCGAACTCATCGGCGGCAGCCAGCGCGAGGAGCGCCTCGACGTGCTCGAAAGCCGTATCCGCGAGATGAATCAGGATCCCGCAAACTATTGGTGGTACTTGGATCTGCGCCGTTTCGGCTCGGTTCCGCATTCCGGGTTTGGCATGGGCTTCGAGCGCCTCGTCATGATGCTCACCGGTATTTCCAATATCCGCGACGCGCTCCCGTTCCCCCGTACGCCGGGCTCGTTGGAGTTCTAGGCGGAGATGATGGGATGATATTGGGGAGGGGAGAGGGAGCCTTTCTGAGGAAAGGCTCCCTCGCCCCTCCCCAAAACCCTCCTCTCTCCCTCCCAAGACTTTTGGCTGGTGGGGAGGCGGCGTGGAGGGAGTTCGTTCCGGCGGAGGATGGGGATTTCTCTGTTTTGTGGGAAAAGGATGTATGCCGTGGCGTGAAAATGGGCACGGCCATGTGTTCCGGAAAAAGAAAAACGCTTCAGTGTCCGTGTGAACCGGATAGTGAAGCGTTTTTTATTCCTAAAGAGTCCGGGGTGTGGCCTCTGCTGGCGAAAAGGCCGCGCCGGAATCCCCAAAGTCCGGCAGGGGTTGCCGTAATGCCCTTTACTTGTCGAACTTGACGGACTGGAGGGCCTTCTTGACGTCGGCCTCGTACTTCCCGGCGTCCTTCTTCAGGAACATGGCGTTTGCGATCACTCCCTTGTCCCCATTGGGGTAGGTCCACGTCATGTTGATGAGTTCCGGGCGGTTATCCTGAGCGGGGATGGTCATTTGGGTAGCGAGGGCGGCGACGCCGTTGTTCTCGACCTTGCCGCATGTGGCTTCAGCTTTGCCTGTGCCAAGCTGGCTTTCCAGTTCGCCGATGAGCTTCTTGCAGTGTTTTTCCGTTTGTGCGGCATCTTGTTTGAGAAATGCCTCTTGCGTGCCGGGATCGGGATTTCTGATGATGCTCAGTTTGAGGAAGTCGTCCGCAGGGCCTTGTGCCAGAAGCAGGATTTCAGGGCCATTCTCTTGGGAGAACTGTTTCAGGACTCCCTTGGGGAGGACTTCCCAGCCGGAAGGGAGGCTGATGGTGACATTTCCCGCTTTCTGGGGAATAAAATCGTCGGCTTGAGCTTGGATGCCGATACCGAGGGAGAGGGCTCCCGCCAAGAGCAGCGTATAACCGAATCGCATGTTTTCTCCTCCATCCGTAGAGATTGGGGCCGCATTCTTTTTTCAAGGCGTATACCCGCCGGCGGAGGATTGAAAATGATAAATAGCGGCATGGACAGAAAGTACAGCGGAGCCTATAGTTGAGGATGGAGGTATAACTATGAACGGAAAACGTAACATCCTTTTTGTAGATAAAGACGCGTACCCCTCTCTTGAAGAGCCGGAACTTTTCGATACGCTTGCGGCGGGTGCGGGGAGCATCCGTGTGGAGCGCATCGTATCCAACGGGCAGGTCACTCCCGAAGGGGAATGGTACGATCAGGATCTGGACGAGTGGGTTGTGGTGCTTGAGGGCGAAGCCCGCCTGCACTACATGGATGGCGAGGAAGTGGGGCTGAAGAAAGGGGATTCGCTGTTTCTGCCGAAGCGCAGGAAGCACCGGGTGGTTTACACCAGTTCCCCGTGCATCTGGCTGGCCATACATGCGGATCTGCTGACCCCGCAGTCGGTGGTTGCCGACGCAATCTGAGGACGCAGGCGTGCGGTGGGTTTTCCCCGCGCCGAAGAGGGAATTCTTCATACGGAAGGATTCCTTTTTTTGCGCCGTGCATTGGGCATGAAAAAAGGGTTTGCCGTGAAGCAAACCCTTAAGACCCAAGTGGTCGGGATGGCGCGATTTGAACGCGCGGTCTCTGCGTCCCGAACGCAGCGCTCTACCAGACTGAGCCACATCCCGTGAAGAAGCCCTTCTTAGCCCGAACCAAAATGAAAGACAAGCGTTTTTTTGGCACCTGTGGAAAAAAGGAAAGGGCGTGTTTTGACAAAATCTTTAGAAACAAAAGGTTAGCTGTAAAATCATGGATGGGGCTTTTCTTGACCCTTTGACCCGCCTCATGTAGAGGATGCGTGAAAGAGAAGGTCCTGAGACAGCCTTCGGGAGTCCTGACGGGCCGCCCGGACAAGCCGCTGAAGGCTTTTTCGCAAGAATCTGCACTGAAGGACGAGCGGAGCCGTGAATGGCCGATATGTGGCGATCCCGTTCGGGGACGCGCGCCCTTCCATACAAGGATACGGAGGCAGTCGGGAAGAATGACCGGACAGGACAATATCATCGAATTGAGGGGTGTGGACAAATCTTTCGAGGACACTCGCGCGCTTGAGGGCATTGATCTGAGTATCAGCAACGGCGAGTTTCTGACCCTCCTTGGGCCTTCCGGTTGCGGCAAGACGACCATCCTGCGAATCCTTTCGGGCTTCGAGACCCCGGATCAGGGAGACGTATCCATCGGCGGGCAGCGGATGAACGACGTCCCGCCGGAGCGCCGTCAGGTCAATACCGTGTTTCAGAATTACGCGCTGTTCCCGCATATGACCGTGCGCGACAACGTGGCTTTCGGGCTTCGGATGCAGTCCTGTCCGAAAGGCGAGATCGAGGGCAGGGTGCTGGAAGCCCTGCGCATGGTGCATCTCGAACAGTACGCGGACCGTCGCCCGCATCAGCTTTCCGGCGGCCAGCAGCAGCGCGTGGCCATCGCCCGCGCCGTGGTCAACAAGCCGCTGGTGCTGCTCCTCGACGAGCCGTTCAGCGCCCTCGACTACAAGCTGCGGCGCGCCATGCAGCTTGAGATCAAACGCCTCCAGCGACGCCTCGGCATCACCTTCGTGTTCGTGACCCACGATCAGGAAGAGGCTTTTGCCATGTCCGATCGCGTTGTGGTCATGAATCAGGGCCGCATCGAACAGATCGGCACGCCTCAGGAAATCTACGAGGAGCCGTCCAACCTGTACGTCGCCCGTTTCGTCGGCGAGATCAACATCCTGCCCGCGCGGATCATGTCCGTGCCCGGCGAGGGCATCTATATCGCGGACATCAGCGGCCGCCGCTTCACCCTGCGCACGTCGCGCCCGTTCGCGGCGGGGGATCGGGTGAACGTGCTTTTGCGGCCCGAGGACATCCGCGTCTATGCGCATGACGACGAGCGCCCCGAAGGGCCGTACCTCACCGGGCGCATTGAGGAAACCGTCTATAAGGGGGCGACCGTGGATATTTCCATCGCCCTCGACAGCGGCGAGACCCTTTCCGTTGCCGAGTTCTTCAACGAGGACGACGCGGAAATCAGCTACAACCGCGGGGAGCGCGTTGCCGTGACTTGGGTTGACGGTTGGGAAGTGGTGTTGCCGTATGAAGCAGACTAGGGCCTTTTTCAACCGCTTTTCCATCGGCGTCACGGCTTTGTGGCTGCTGTTGTTCGCTTTGCTGCCGAATATCGGCCTTCTGGTGGTGACGGTGCTGACGCGCGGCGAGCAGGATTTCGTATTGCCGCAGTTCACGCTGGACAACTACCTGCGCCTGCTCGATCCCACGTTCCTGAAAATCCTGTGGGAATCCCTGTGGCTGGCCTTCATGAGCACGCTGGCGTGCCTGCTGGTGGGCTATCCGTTCGCCTACCGGATCGCCCGGGCCAGCGCCAAGATGAAGCCGTGGCTGCTCCTGCTGGTCATCATCCCGTTCTGGACGAACTCGCTTATCCGTACCTATGCGCTCATCCTGATCCTCAAGGCCAACGGGCTCATCAGTACGTTGCTGGTGTGGCTCGGGGTTACGGAACAGCCCGTGTCCTTCATGTACGGCGATTTCGCGGTGTTCATGGGCATCCTGTACACGTTCCTGCCGTTCATGGTTTTGCCGCTGTACGCATCCATCGAAAAGCTGGACAGCCGCCTGCTCGACGCGGCCCGGGATCTCGGGGCCAGCGGCTTCCAGTCGTTCTGGCACGTCACGTTCCCGCTGACCCTGCCCGGCATCATCGCGGGCTCGATGCTCGTTTTCCTGCCTTCGCTCGGGGCATTCTATATCCCTGAAATCCTCGGCGGGGCCAAAAGTATGCTCATCGGCAACTTCATCAAGAACCAGTTCATGGTGGCCCGCGACTGGCCGCTCGGCGCGGCGGCGAGCACCATTCTGACGCTGCTGCTGGCCCTGCTCATCGCGGTGTACCGGATGGCCAACCGCAAGGTCGCCTCGCGCGACCGCATGGACGAGGTGGCGTGATGATGCGGAAACTTGGCAAACTGTGGCTCTGGATCGTGTATGCGTTCCTGTTTCTGCCCATCTTTGTGGTGATCGCGTATTCCTTCAACGCCGCCAAGTACACGTCGGCGTGGAAAGGGTTCACGCTCAAGTGGTACAGCCAGCTTTTCGGCAATGCGGCGCTGATCGACGCGGTGGTGAACACGCTTTCCGTGGCGGCGCTGGCGGCCTCGCTGGCGACGCTGCTCGGGGTGCTCGCCGCGCTGTGCCTCAAGCGCACGGAATTCCCCGGACGCCAGCTCCTGCACGCCTCCCTGTACGTCCTGACCGTCTCGCCGGAGATGGTCATGGGGATTTCGCTGCTCATCTTTTTCATCAGCGTCAAGCTGCCGCTCGGGTTCGTGTCCATGCTCATCGCGCACACGACGCTCGGCCTGCCCTTCGTGGCCCTGACCGTTTTGGCGCGCCTGGCCGAATTCGACGAGCACCTGGTGGAGGCCGCCCGCGATCTCGGGGCTACCGAGGCGCAGGCGTTCCGCTATGTGATCCTGCCGGTGATCATGCCCGCCGTGGTCGCGGGGTGGCTCTTGGCGTTCACGCTGTCGATGGACGACGTGCTGATCAGCTTTTTTGTGGCCGGGCCGACGTTTGAGGTGCTGCCCCTGCGCATCTACTCAATGGTGCGGCTCGGCGTGAAGCCGGACATCAACGCGCTTTCCGCCATCATGTTCTGCGTGACCATCGCCCTCGTCGTGCTGGCCTTCTGCCTCTCGCGGCCCAGAAAAAGTTTGAGGAAGCAGGGTTGATGAAACGCATTGGGGAAGGGAGGGAAAAGCTTTTCTGAAGAAAAGCTTTTCCCTCCCTTCCCCAAACCCCATCCCTCCCTTTCC
>ERZ791883.2847-NODE-2847-length-10605-cov-5.753839_pt1 | contig 10605 bp, 6 predicted proteins | sample MGYA00510160_ERZ791883 | MGnify/ENA primary metagenome ERZ791883 (study PRJEB30046, sample SAMN00792072) | human gut metagenome | study: EMG produced TPA metagenomics assembly of the A metagenome-wide association study of gut microbiota in type 2... | reverse complement strand
CTATATCCAGCAGTTTATTATCCGGAATCCGGGGCGATCGTTTTTTATTTTAAAAAAACTATTAGATTAACGCTTATGGTAAGAAAAATTCTACTATCGTTAATTGCTTTATTGGGGGGGGGAATATTACTCTCGCTGGCCCAGAGTAAGCAAATTTCCGGAACAGTCACCGGTCCCGACGGGAAACCGGTCGCCGGAGCAACGGTTATGGTCGACGGCTCGCATGTCGGCACGACCTCAAACGGAGACGGTAGCTTCACCATCACGGCTCCCGGAAACGGATCGCTGGTCGTATCCTTCATCGGCTATGAAACCCAGAAGGTGGCCATCGGAGGCAAGACCCGAATCAACATCTCGCTCAAAGAAGACGCACAGGCCATCGACGACGTGATCGTAGTGGCCTTCGGTACAGCCAAGAAAGACGCCTTCACCGGAGCGGCGAAGGTGATCAAATCCGACGATCTGATAAAAACGCAGTCTTCGAACGTCGGGGATGCCCTCGTCGGCAAAATCGCCGGCGTGCAGTTCTCCTCCGCCTCGGGCCGTCCGGGTTCCGGTCAGAAGATTTACGTGCGCGGCTACGGTTCGATGAATGCCAAAAACGACCCGCTCTGGGTTGTAGACGGCGTGCCCTACGAAGGCGACATCAACAACATCAACGCTGCCGACATCGAGTCGATCAGCGTCCTCAAGGACGCCGCGTCGAACGCCCTGTACGGCTCCCGCGGCGCGAACGGCGTAATCATGGTCACGACCAAGCGTGCGAAGGCCGGCGAGGCCACCGTGACTTTCGACGGCAAGTGGGGCATCAACACCCGTGCGTTGCAGACCTACGACATCGTGGAGGATGCGGGCGAATACTACGAGATGCACTACAAGTCGCTGTACAACTATTACACGCTCGACCAGAAGTACACTCCCCTGGCCGCCAACATCGCCGCCAACAAGCTGCTGACGTCGAACGATCCCGGCGGTCTGGGTTACAACGTCTTCACCGTGCCCGACGGCCAGAACCTCATCGGCGAAAACGGCCGTCTCAATCCGCGTGCGAAGCAGGGCCGCCTGGTAACCGACGCCAAGGGCCAGCAGTTCTACCTGCAACCCGACAACTGGCTCGACGAAATCTACAAATCGTCGTCGTTCCGTCAGGAGTACAACGTCAGCGTTTCCGGCGCGACGGACCGCGCCAATTTCTTCGCATCGCTCGGCTATCTGGACAACACGGGTATCGTCGACGGTTCGAGCAACGAGCGCTACACCGCCCGTCTGCGCGCGGACTACCAGGCCAAAAAGTGGCTGAAAGTCGGCGGTAACATGTCCTACACCCATTTCGTCTGGAACAACGGCAACAAAACCAACGACGACGGCGACGGTCAGGGCGAAGGCAACGCCGACGGCGGAAACGCATTCGCCACGGCGATCCGCATGGCGCCGATCTATCCGGTCTACATGCGCGACGGCAACGGCAACATTATGATCGACGAGTACGGATTCAAGATGTACGATACCGGCGACGGTCGCAACGGCGGCGCACTGCGCACCAACGGCGGCAAGAGCAACGACCTGCAGGACATTCAGCTCAACAAATACATCAACGAGGGCAATGCCTTCATGGCCAACGGTTTTGCCGATTTCTCCCTGTACAAGGGCCTGAAACTGACCCTCAACGGAAGCGTGTCGCTCGACGAAACCCGCGGTACGGAGGTGTCGAACCCCTACTACGGACAGTTCGCCGAATCGGGCGGCGCCGTTTTCAAGAGCCACAGTCGGGAGATCGCCTACAACATGCAGCAGCTCCTGACCTACACCAACACCTTCGCCGACGTCCACAACCTCGACCTGCTCTTCGGCCATGAAATGTACAACCGCAAATCCTACGGTCTGTACGGCTCGAAGACCATGATGTTCTCGCCGGACAACACCGAACTCAGCGGCGCCGTCGTCGACTCGTCGCGGTCGGGTTCGTCGGTTCTGGAGTACAACAACGAGGGCTACTTCTTCCGCGGACAGTACGACTACGACAACCGCATCTATTTCTCGGGATCGTACCGCCGCGACGCATCGTCGCGCTTCCACCCCGACCACCGCTGGGGCAACTTCTGGTCGCTCGGCGCAGCCTGGATCATCAACCGCGAGAGCTGGTTCAACGCTTCGTGGGTCAACATGCTGAAGGTCAAAGCATCGTACGGTTCGCAGGGTAACGACAACCTCGGATCGAGAGCGGAATCCTACTACCGCTATACCGACTACCGCGAAATCCTGAGCAGCGGCGACGGCGTTACGAGCGTACTCTACCAGAAAGGCAACCCCGACATCACCTGGGAGACCAACGCCAACCTCAATGTCGGCGTAGAGTTCGGCCTCTGGGACAACCGTCTGTCGGGTAGCATCGATGTCTTCAACCGCAAGACCACCGACATGCTGTTCGAGCTGGCCACTCCGATCGAGTCGGGTTACACGACCATTTTCACCAACATCGGCGACATGGTCAACCGCGGTCTCGAAATCGAACTGAACGCAGACCTGATCCGGACCAAAAACCTCGTGTGGGACTTCTCGCTCAACATGACCCACTACAAGAACAAGGTGACCCACCTGCCGGAGCAGTTCAAAAACAACACGACGGCCGACGGCAAACACGTGGGCCGCTGGCAGAGCACCAAATTCCTCACCGAAGGGGAATCCGTCTTCTCGTTCTACGTTCCGACCTACGCGGGAGTAGACCCCGAGACCGGAAAATCGCTGTGGTACACCTACAAGACCGATGATGCCGGCAACAAGGAGCGCATCAAGACCTCCGATTACTCGGTGGCCTCGCAGGAGGGCCGCGAAATGCACGGAGACGCCCTGCCGGACGTTTACGGCGGTTTCGGCACGTCGCTGCGCTTCTACGGCGTCGATTTCTCGATCGGCTTCACCTACCAGCTCGGCGGCCAGGTTCTCGACCAGGGCTACATGTTCTACATGGACTCCCCGGCAGGAACGTCGACCGGAAACAACTACCACCACGACCTGCTCAATTCGTGGACTCCCGAGAACTCCGGTTCGAACATTCCGCGTTTTGCTTACAACGACTCGAATCAGGCAGCCGTCTCGGACCGTTTCCTCACCAGCGCATCGTACCTGAACATCCAGAACATCACGCTCGGATATACGCTGCCCAAGCGTATCACGCGCAAGTTCCTCGTCGAGAATCTGCGTATCTACTTCGCCTGCGACAATGTATGGTACTGGTCCAAGCGTCAGGGTCTCGACCCGCGTCAGGCCATCAACGGAATCACGAACCCGTACTACTACGCCCCGATTCGCACCTTCTCGGGCGGTGTAACCGTAACGTTCTAATTTGTTAAACGACGAATATTATGAAAATGAACAACATACTGAAAACAACGGCGCTGCTTCTCGGTTCATCCGTGCTTCTTTCGGGCTGTATCAAGGAGACCTTCCCCGAAAGCGGATACGCCACCAGCGATCAGACTGCCGAATCTCCGTTCGCAAAGGAGGGTCTTATCACTGCGATGCCGACGGTGCTCATCACCAACTATACAGACCTCGGCGAGCACATCGACTTCGGCTACCCGGGCATCTTCGGCGCCACCGACCGCATGGTCGGCGAGGTGTTCCCCGTCAGCGGCAACCTGCCGGGCGGCAACCAGTACTACGACCGCTGGCAGGCATGGCTCTATCCGGGCAACTCGACCGGATTGGCAGCGAACGGCTGGGCGTCCCCGTTCTTCTACACCAACTATTACAAGTTCATCTTCACGGCCAATGAGGCCATCGACATCGCAAACCAGAGCGAAGGCGCAGAGGAGATGATGGGCATTGCCAAGACTTTCCGCGCGCTCTGCTACCTCGACCTGGCCCGTCTCTACGACGCGCTGCCGGCCAAGGCTCCCGAACGTCCCGCCTACGAGACCGAGCTGGAAGCCGTCAAGGGGCTGACCGTTCCCATCGTCCGGGAAGATACGAGCATGGAGGAACTGGAAAACAACCCGCGCGTATCGCGTGAGGAGATGTTCAAGTTCATCTTCGAGGACCTCAACACCGCCGAGACCCTGCTGGCCAACTATACGCCGGCGACGAAAAACCTGCCCTCGCTGGCCGTGATCTACGGACTCAAGGCCCGCGCCTACCTCTGGCTGGGCGGCTTCACCGAATCGTATGCGGAAGTTCCGACCGGCGACGCCGCTTACCGTCTGGCCGCCGAATACGCCCGCAAGGCCATCGACGCTTCGGGCTGCACGATTATGACCGAAAGCCAGTGGCTCGACCCGAAGACCGGGTTCAACACGGTCAATTCGTCGTGGATGTGGGCCATGATCCAGACCACCGACACCGTGCTCAACAACCTGCTGTCGTGGTCGGCCCACATGGCGACCGAGGCTATCTGGGGTTACGGCTACGGAGCGCAGCCGGGTATCTCGGTATTCAGCTACAACCGCATTTCGTCGGGCGACTTCCGCAAAAAGAGCTTTGTCGGAGCCGACCGCTCGTTCGACGCCATCGCACCCTATACGACCCTGACCGAGGAGGAGTTCGCAACGATAGCCCCCTACGCATCGTTTAAGTTCCACGCGGCCAACGGCGAAAAACGAAACTATTCCACGGGTAACGTGACGAGCATCCCGATGATGCGTGTCGAGGAGATGTACCTGATCGAGGCCGAGGCTACGGCGCACTACGACGCCACCACCGGCAAGTCGCTGTTGCAGTCGTTCATGGCCAACCGCGATCCGGCCTATACGGTTCCGGCGGCTAACGACCTGATCGACGAGATCATTTTCCAGAAGCGGATCGAGTTCTGGGGCGAGGGCGTCATCATCTACGACCTGAAGCGTCTGAACATCGGCATGCACAACGGCGACACCGGCACGAACGCTCCCCCGATGGCCCAGCTTTCCACGGACGGACGCGCCCCCTGGTGGAACTGCGTGTTCCCGCTGAACGCCGTACAGCAGAATAAGGCGCTTTCGGGCAAGAACAACCCCAACCCGACCCAAACGGTCAAGTCTGTTAAATAAAAAACATCGCTATTTATGAAAAGTATAAAAATATTCTTTCTGGCGACTGTCGCCATCGTCGCGGGGCTGTTCACGGCCTGCAGCGACGATGACTTCAAAGCAGGTCCCGAGGTCGACGGCGCACAGGTCTACTTCCCCGAGAATGTGACCACCCAGCATAGCATCAGCGACGACGTCTCCTCCATCGCCATCCCGGTAAAACGCATCGCCAAGGACGAGGCGCTGACCGTAGCGGTTCTCGCCAGCGACGAGTCGGGTCTGTTCACCATTCCGTCGTCGGTATCGTTCGCAGCCGGCAAGGAGACTTCCGAACTGCTGATCACCTTCGACCGCACCAAACTCGAAGACGGCAAGGAATACCCCCTTTCGTTCCTGATCAACGACGAGGACAACACGACGCCCTACGGCAACCGCAGCCTCGATATTACGGTTATGCCCTGGCCGTGGGTGAAAATGGGAACCGGCAAATTCCGCGAAGGCTGGTTGAGCGATGTATTCACCGGCAATATGTTCGAAATCGATGTCACGGTACACAGCCATAAGTCGAAAGAAGGTATCTACATGGTTGAAGAGATGCTCGGCTGGCCTTATATGACCGAATTCTTCGGAGCTACGCAAGAGGAGCTTTCGGAGCAGTTCAGCTACACTCCGTCCAATATCGTCATCGATTGCAGCAATGCGACTCAAGTGACGATTGAAGAACAATGGTCGGGTATTACCGAAAACAGTAACGGTTACGGAAACTTTATGATCGCCTCGGCGGAACCCGGCACATTGGTCAACGGCGTCATCACCTTCCCGAAGGACGGATTGACCGCAAAACTCGTCGGATTGGATCGCGAATTTCCCGCTAACAGTCAAGGTACGTTCCGCATCATGCTGCCGGGCGCCGAAATAGTCGACTATACGCTCTCCGCCGTATACGCCGGCATGAAGGTCAGCGCCGACGGAGAGACGGCGAGCGCCGTCATCGACTTCACCTACGGCGCCGACGTTACGAACATCCGCTATGTTCTCGTCGAAAATGAATTGACCGAGGCCGAAACCGCTACGCTTGTCGCAGCGATCGCCGACGGATCAGCCGAGAACATCAACGAGTTGCAGGACTTCACCGTAGGCGGCGAGAAAGTCTCCGCCGAAGCCGTACTGCCTGGACCCGGAACCTATACCGTAGTCGCCCTGCCCCTTGACAAAGCGCAAAAACCGGTTTCCGGCGAAGCTTCCGCAGCATCGTTCTACTTCCCGGGCATAGGAGGGACCTCGGTTCCCAACGACATCGCCGGCTCGCTCTATAAAGTCAGCGCCTATCCCGATGCCGCAGCATATGTATCGGAGTATCCCGATTACTCATCGGCCGTGTACGAGATCACCGGCACGGAGATGAAGAAGATCAAAACCTACTTCAACAAAACTTCCATAATCGACAATATCGAGATTCAAACCGGAGGCCTGACCCTGCAGGATGTAGTCGATAAATACGGTAAAGAACTCAATGCCGATGCGATGGAAGAACTCGCAACGACCGGAAAGTATTGGGACATAATGATCAATCTGACACCGGGCGCATCCTATACGCTGGTTGTCGAAGCAACGAACAACTACGGCAAGAAAAAACTGATCGTGTGCGAACCGTTCGTGACGGACATACCGCCCTATACCGGAGAGTTGATCATCGGGAAATACGGCATGTCCTACGCGGCCAGCGCTGAAGACACGTTCGAAAATGTATTCGAGGTAATACCTACCGTCGGAAGCAACACCGAATTTTTCGTGAAGGATTTCGCCGTAGAGGACGGCACCCAATGGTACGCAACCTATGACTCGGCCAAGTCGACGCTCACGATGAGCGGCGTGCAGCTCGGCCGGGAGGACGACGGCAACCTGCTCGGCAAATTCACGGAGGCGCTCACTCCGGACCAGTCCCGCGGTTACGGTATCTTCTCGTTCGCAACCGAAGAGAGCGAAGGCAGCGATCCGATCGTATTGACGATCGATCTGGCGTCGAAACAAGTTTCAGCGCTGACGACCGACGTCGAGGCTCCCGTTGCTGATTTCACCGTCAACGAGATCATCGGAGTCTTGGCGGCATACTATACCGACGGAACAACCATCACGAAGCAGAGCGGAACGACATCCGCAGCATCCGCAGCCAAAGTTCAGAGCGTCCGCACGAAGATCCCGTTCAGCAGCGTCCGTGTTCCGGGCCACATCGGGAAGTCGCTCGACAGCCGCGGCCTCCAGATGAACACCACATTCGTCAGGAACAGCGACAACACGAACCACGGCGTCCGCACGTTGAGCGTGAAAACGGCGAAATGTGAGCCGCTGCCGAAACAGATCGGCCGCCGCGCCGATTTCAAAATCCGCGAAAACCTTCCGGTTTTGAAATAACCGACGCATATTGTTCCACACGACCCGACACAGTCCGAGCGACCGTGTCGGGTTCTGTGGTCCAATGAAACGAAACACCGGTCACGACATGCACTAATATTAGGATTATAAGATTATGACAAGGACAACAACTTTATGGAGCCTGCTGCTCCTGTCTGCGGCGCTCTCCCTGGGGTCGTGCACCAAGGATGCGACGGAGCAGGCGACGGGTCCCGAACCGGAAGCGAAAGCGGCCTCCAAACTCGTATTCTCGTCGGAGAACGCCGTCAGGGGCGAACTGCTGGTCTGCTTCGGCGAAGAGGCCGTAGCGGGCATCGAATCGTCGGTCATGCAGGTTACGCGTTCGGGCGGCGTCGCCACCCGTTCGGGCATCGCCGATTTCGACGCCGTGCTCGGCAGCATCGGGGTAAAGGCGTTACAGCGTCTGTTCCCGGTAGACGAACGGAACGAGGAGCGCACGCGCGCCGCCGGCCTGCACCGCTGGTACGTCGTGGAGTTCGACGCCGCCGCCGATCTCGACAAGGCGGCCCTCGACATGGCCCGGATCGCCGAAGTGAGCAAGGTGGAATTCAACCAGCAGCTGATGCACGTGCACGAAGGCCGGGTCATCCCGCTGGCCGAAACCGGCGCTGCGCCGCAGACCCGTGCGGCCGTCGGGTTCAACGATCCCCACCTGGGCAAACAATGGCACTACATCAACACCGGCGACAAGTCGATCTATTCGAAGATCAAGGCGGGTGCCGACGTCAACTGCGACGAGGCTTGGCAGCTCTGCACGGGCGACCCGCGCGTTATCGTCGCGGTCGTGGACAACTGCGTGCAGTGGGACCATCCCGACCTGGCCGCCAACATGTGGATCAACACCGCCGAGCTGAACGGCTCGGAAGGCCGTGACGACGACTCGAACGGCTATGCCGACGACATACACGGGTTCAACTTCGTCGACAATACGACGCTGACCATCAGCACCAAAGGCGATGCACCGGACCACGGCACGCACGTGGCAGGAACGGTCGCAGCCGTGAACAACAACGGCACGGGCGTCGCAGGCATCGCAGGCGGCTCGGGCAAAAACGACGGCGTGAAGATCATGTCCTGTCAGATTTTCCACGACAAAGACGGCGGCGACGCGGCCACGTCGGCCAAGGCCATCAAATACGCCGCCGACAACGGCGCGGCGATCATCCAGTGCAGCTACGGCTACCCTGCCGGCTCGGTAACCTCCGACGCGGCCTATTCCAGCGGCGCCAGCGCCGAGAAGCAGGCCATCGACTACTTCATCGCCAAACAGAACTGTGCGGCCGTCAGCGGCGGACTGGCCATATTCGCCGCCGGCAACGACATGACCGGCATGTCGAGCTACCCCGGCGCTTACCGCGACTACATCTCCGTAACGGCCATGTCGTGCGACTACACCCCGGCCTACTACACCGACTACGGCCCCGGCTGCAACATTGCGGCTCCCGGCGGCGACGCCTACCAGTCGTATCTGGAAAACATAAAGACCGGAGCGTCCGAGGTGTTATCGACCGTCAACGGCGGAAAATACGGCTACATGCAGGGCACGTCGATGGCCTGTCCCCACGTTTCGGGCGTGGCGGCGCTCGGGCTCTCCTATGCGCTGCAACTCGGCAAGACCTTCACCCAGAACGAATTCACGACGCTGCTGCTGACATCGGTAAACGACATCAACCAATACTGCACCGGAACGAAACAGTATTTCACCGACAAGGGCAGCCTGGCGACGCTCGACCTGTCGCAGTACAAAAAGGGAATGGGCACGGGTTACATCGACGCCTACCAGGTGCTGATGAACGTCCGCGGCATCACCTGCATCCCGATTCCCGTCGGCAGCCAGTACACGCTGAACCTGCAACCGTACCTCGGCGGCGGAAATCTGGACCTGAAGATTACGGAAATCTCCATTTCGGCCGAAGACATGGACCGGCTGGGCATTTCGGCGAACCCGACCATATTCGCCAACCAGATCATCCTCAAGTGCACCAAACCCGGTTCGGCGGTGGTCCGGATCAAGCTGCTCGCCGGAAACGGCAACAACAGCGGAATGAACGGCATGCCGATCACGAAGGAATTCGCCTTCATCGCACGTGAGGTTCATTCCCAGAACGGAGGTTGGTTATAAAACAAGGACACATTATGAAAAGCATCAAACTGTTATTGATCGGCCTCGCCGCGGCATTCGCGCTGACCGGGTGCGGCGATTCGTCCAAGGATACGCCCGAACCCGAGGGCGACGGCAACGTCGTCGGCAGCTGGCATCTGGTTTCGTGGAGTTCGCTCCAGTCCGCCGACGTCTACCTCTCGTTCAGCGAGTCCGGTTCGTTCGACATCTACCAGCGGCTCTACAAGCCCGAATACGTCCACCTGGACGGCACGTATTCCTACGACAAACCCACGCTCAACGGCCGGTACAGCGACAACACCCCGTGGGGAAGCGCCTCGTACCGGGTTTCGTTCAACGCGGACGGAACACGGATGACGCTGACCAGCACTTCGAGCACGAGCGACGTCTCGGTCTTCGTCAAGGCCGAAATCCCGTCGGAGATCATCTCCGGCGCGCTGGAGTCCACACCCCAAAGCAGGGCCGAAGACATGCCGCGGTTCCTCTGAACCGCCGTCCTGCCGGCATGCGCCGCAACCCTTCACCGGGTTGCGGCGTTTTGTTTCCGGGCGAAGGCCGCGCCGCGCACGGGACTCTTCCGCACCCCGGCATGCAACTTGCCGAAGCAATAAAAAAGCCGGCAGTAGCGCCGGAAAAATATTTTTCGTAAATTTGTGCCAAAACAAAACAAAAAAGGTTTATGGCAATTACCGAAATACTTCCCGGCATCCACTACGTCGGGGTCAATGACCGCACCACCACGCGCTTCGAAGCCCTCTGGTCGCTTCCGATGGGCGTGTCGTACAACGCCTATCTGGTCGCAGGCGAAAAGATCGCCCTGATCGACACCGTCGAAGAGTCCTTCGGCAGCCGCCTCGAAGCCAACATCCGCGAGGCCATCGGCGAAAGGAAGATTGATTATCTGGTCGTCAACCACATGGAACCCGACGGGAAGCTGCTGTTTGGGCAGGCGTGAACAGTAATATAAAGGAGACAGATGATGAAAACACTGATCAGTTTTGATGTAGATATGACTTTGTTGGATCATGCTACTTATAAAATTCCGGA
>ERZ791883.2846-NODE-2846-length-10606-cov-2.598521_pt1 | contig 10606 bp, 10 predicted proteins | sample MGYA00510160_ERZ791883 | MGnify/ENA primary metagenome ERZ791883 (study PRJEB30046, sample SAMN00792072) | human gut metagenome | study: EMG produced TPA metagenomics assembly of the A metagenome-wide association study of gut microbiota in type 2... | reverse complement strand
TCTTTAATCACCGGATAGCTTTATCCAGCTTTGTAATCACATCAATACTATCTGTATATACTTTCCCCATTTCCTGATCGGAATTACTTCCGGGAGCATAACGGGCATATTCACAAGTATCCAATACAGCGATAAATTCCTTGATTCTGTCTTCCTCTACTCCTTTCGACTGGAGAATTTCACTGATATTATCCCGGTTCAATTCGGCACGGTCGATATTCAGTTTATAACTCATATATCCCCAAAGGGCTTTCAATACTTCATCGTAGAATTGCTCTGCATTGTGATTTTTCATCGCGCTGGCAGCCACTTTGAGGCGTTTGCGGGCCATCTTGTTGGCCGCTTTATTCTTCACCCGGACTATATCAGCATTCGCTTTGATTCTCCGGCGATTCAAGACTGCACCGACAATAAACAGTACGAACGGAATCAATAAAGCCAACCAGTATAAGGTAGTTCCGAAGAAACGTACCCCGGCAGCCTTCAGGTTCAATCCCTCCGTTTTCAGGTAACGGATATCTTCACCCACTTTACGGACATCTTCTTTCTTGAACGACTTCACCTGATTACCGGTCGAAGTTTCCACCTGCCCTTTATCGGCTCCTTTTCTGACATGGATATTGTATTCAGCCCCCGCAATGGTCTTGTAAGTGTTCGATTGTGAATCGAAATAAGAAAACCGAATGGCCGGAATCTTATAGTCTCCGGAATAACGGGGGATGATCAGGTATTCAAAAGAAACACTACCCGCCATGCCATTTTCCGTAATATTCAGATCTCTGGATTCTTTCGGATCATACACTTCGAAATCCAGGGGGAAATTAATCGTCGGTGCTTTTAATAACTTCAGGTTGCCCGTTCCGCGGAAAGTCACTTTATAAGTGATCGCATCATTGGCATTCACCGTATCCGCCGAAAGGGAGGTAGCCATCGTTACATTCCCTACCGTTCCGCCAAAACCGGCAGGTTTCCCAAGCTGAGGAAGTTCTTTCACCTGAATAGTGACCGGTTTACTTCTCCGCATCGCCCGGACATCTTTGTAATTACCGAAAAACTCGTCGAAGAAACTACGGCCTCCGTTAGCTAAACGCTGACGGACAATACATTCCAACTCGAAAGGCTCGATCGTAATCTCTCCGGTATGTTGCGGATACAACAATACTTTCCGGATAGTTCCGACATTGTAAATCTGCCCGTCCACCGCTTCCCGAACCAATTCGATACGTTGCGGCGTGGGTACTTCTTCGGCCAGAAATCCGTTGAAATCCGGAAATTTAGTTCTGCCCAGATTGACCAGATCGACCTTTGTATACACTTTAATCGTAGCCATCAGACTTTCTCCCATATACAGGCTACGCCGACTGACCTCGACTTTAACGAACAGGTTATTGTCATTGACCGTAGCATTGGCATCCGGCTGCACCGGCCGGTTTGTCGCCGCCTGATTACCGTTTGAATTACGACTACCTTCGACGACCTCTATTTTCAGAGCATTGGATGTATATTCTTTTCCATCGATAATCACTGTCGCTCCGGGAATCTGAAAAGTACCTTTTTTAGTTCCTTCCAAAATATAGGTATAGGAGAAAGTGACATTCTGCGTCATTTTCCCATTGATATTCGATGAATAAAAAGATTGTCCTACGGAAGGTCCCATCAGCAGGTCGAATCCTTCCAGGGTAGGCACTTTAAGATTGTCCCCTTCTTTATTCAGGGTATATTCCAACTTAAACTGCTCACCGACGGCAACTACAGAAGGAGCAGAAGCCTTGAATTCTACATTTTGGGCGTAAGCCAGTGAAGTGAAAAATAACAATATGATTAATCCGATTTGTCTCATTGCCATATTTATTTAAGCCGCAAAATTACCAATCTTTTTCGATTTTCATTTTCTTTGCTTTCTGTTCCTGTGCTTTTTGTTTCTGCACTTTTTCCTGAACATTCTTTTCATCGTTCTGCAAAGCCTCTAACAAACGTTCCGCATCCTCCTTAGAAATCTTACCCTGCTGTTGCTGAGGGTGTTGTTGTTGCTGGTCTTTATTCTGATCATTTTTATTCTGCTGGTCTTTATTCTGATCTTGACGGTCTTTATTTTGCTGGTCTTTGTTCTGATCTTGCTGATCCTTATTTTGTTGATCTTTGTTCTGATCTTGACGGTCTTTATTCTGATCCTGTTGATCTTTATTCTGATCTTGCTGATCCTGGTTTTGGTCCTTATTTTGGTCTTGATTATCCTTGTTCTGATCTTTGTTTTGATCTTTATTCTGGTCCTTGTTCTGATCCTGATTCTGTTGATCCTGTTGTTGTTTATGGCGTGCAAATTCCAGGTTATATTTCGTTTGTTCAGAAGCCGGACGATTCCTTAATGAGTTTTTATACGCTTCGATGCTCTCGTCGGTTTTCTCCATCGCTAACAAAGTATTCCCGATATTATGATAAATTTCGCCCAACCGTTCTTTATCGGTTTCTTGTTTTGCCAAAGCAGAAAACTGTTCCAGAGCTTCATCGTACTTTTTCTGCTTATATAAAGCATCGGCCATATTAAAAGCCGCTTCAAATGAATTCGCCTTTTTATCGGCAGCTTTACGATATTCCACCTCAGCCTTTTCGAAATCCTGTTTTTCGAATAATTCGTTTCCTTCCCGGATAAATTTCCGTTCTTGCTGAGCAATAGCGGGCCATGCAGCCAACAAGGTCACCACCGTTATTATCATAGACTTTATCATAACATTCATCATTTTTCGTACATTATTATCGTCAATCCGATTCTCTGTCTTTTCTTTTAGCGTTTGAAAAGATTGATCTTCATAAAATGTTTATTCTTTCTGCCCAGAATCATAAACTCCACAAAGATGAAAAACAACCCCACCAACAGGAAGTACTGGTACTTCTCGGCATAATCACTATATACCCGCTCTTCAAGCAAGCTTTTCTCCATACGATTGACTTCGTCCAGGAGCCGGTTGAGTCCGACTTCGGTATTGCTGGCCCGGATATACAGCCCCTCTCCGGCTTTAGCTATATCCTGCAAAGTTTGTTCGTCCAGTTTGGAGATGACTACATTCCCCTGTGCGTCCTGCATAAATTGTCCGGGTTTTCCTTTCTCCGGGATCGGAGCACCCTGTTCCAATCCCATCCCTATGGTATGGATTACGATTCCTTTTTCATGGGCTTGCTTAGCAGCCGCAACCGCATCATCCTGATGGTTTTCTCCGTCCGTGATGACAATAATCGCTTTGGACGTCTCGGTTTCCGGTGTAAACGACCGGGCGGCCAGATCGATCGCACTCCCGATAGCCGTCCCCTGTACCGGTACGATATCCGTACTGATATTCGACAGGAAAAGCTTGGCCGAAGAATAATCGGTAGTAATAGGTAATTGCACATAAGCATCCCCCGCAAATACAATCAAACCGATCTTATCGTTCGATAATTTCTCTACCATCCGGGAAATGGCCATCTTAGCTTTTTCCAAACGACTGGGTTTGATATCCTGGGCCATCATCGAATTGGAAACGTCGAGAGCGATCATCAACTCTACACCTTTTTTCTTCACCTGCTGCAGTTTCGAACCGAACTGAGGGCCTGCCACTCCGACAATGACAAACAATAAGGCCAGCATCAGCATAACGAACTTCCACGTGCCCCGCTTGAACGATAAAAGAGGCATCAAAGGCCCGAGTAATTCCGGATTACCGAATTCTGCTATCGCCTTCTTTTTTCGTCGGATCATCACCACATAAAAAACAATCAACAGTGGGATAACAATCAAGAGATATAATAATTCAGGATGTGCAAATCTAAACATAGCCAAATAATTTTACGGTATTTTCCTTAAAAGAGTATACTTCAGAACTGCCTGTGCAATCAGTAAACACATACCCAGCAAACCGAAAATAAAATACTGTTCATTCTTTTTACTGAAATGTTTCACTTCTATCTTACTTTTCTCCAACTGATCGATCTCGGAATAGATCTGCTGTAATTTATCGTTATCCGTCGCCCGGAAATATTTACCGCCGGTCACGTTAGCAATCTGTTGTAATACCCCTTCGTCGATTTCCACAGGCATATTCTGCAATTGCACGCCGAAGGGAGTGGGAACAGGATAAGGAGCTTCGCCATAGGTTCCGACTCCGATCGTATATACCCGGATACCGAAAGCTTTAGCTAATTCGGCAGCCGTGACAGGTGCTATCGCTCCCTGATTATTGATACCGTCTGTCAACAAAATCACCACTTTCGATTTACCGGGGCTATCTTTCAACCGGTTGACCGCATTAGCCAAACCCAGACCGATCGCCGTTCCATCCTGGATCATACCGCTTTTCACCTCCCGGAGTAGATTGACCAATACAGCCTGATCGGTAGTCAACGGACACTGAGTAAAGCTCTCGCCGGCAAAAACCACCAATCCGATTTTATCCTGAGGACGTTCGAGGATAAATTTCGTAGCCACCTCTTTAGCCGCCTCTAAACGGTCGGGCGTAAAGTCACGGGCCAGCATACTCGTGGAAACGTCCAGAGCCAGTGCGATATCGATACCTTCACTGGTATAAGTTTGCCAGCTATTACTGGACTGCGGACGAGCCAAGGCCGTCACCAATAAGATAATGGCAAGCAATTCCAATACGAACAAAACATGCCGCCACCAGATCCGGCCGGAATGTTTGATCCCCTTAAACGCCTGTAATGAAGAAAACTGTAAATCAGCATGCGATTTTTTTTCCTTCAGGATATACCAGACGATCATTGGTACTAAAAGTATCAATAACAGGAAATATTTCGGGTTTGCAAATTCGAATCCAAACATTTTATTTCAGTTTACAAATTAACTCATACACTCTTTTCAAAGTGCCTGATCGCCTCATTTATCTTTTACGTCTTCGGGAGTTTCGCTTTTTTCAGCTTCTTTTCGCTGTTGTTCTTCTTCCTGACGTTTTCTTTCTTCTTCCTGTTTCTGCTGCTGAGCAATTTCAGCCTCTACCCGTTGGTGAGTGTTATTGACAAATTCGTAAGCGGCATCCAGATAACGGGAATTTTCATCCTGCAAGGGAGTAAACTTAGCGAATTTCACATAATCGGCCGTCGTCAACATCTCTGCTATTCTCTCCCGTTCTTTGGCTTCTACCTCTTTACAATTTACCAAGGCCTGCATTGTTTCGGAGGAGGTCTGTTCCATGGCAGGTATAGCGAACTCTCCGTCAAGGTATTGGCGTACGGTATCCGTCAATCGGGTATAATATTCCTTTTCTTTTCCGGCCTGCCAAAGCTTATTGCCCTTGATTTCATCCAAGGAACGGATAGCCATGACATAAGGCGGAATCTCTTCTTTCTTCGGCGTAAACAAGGGTTTGTTCTTCCGCCTCCGGTCCCAATACAGCCAGAAGATCAGAATAAGGGCAATCCCTAACAAAACCCACAACAGATAAGGCAAAATCTCGGCAAAAGTCCAGGGTGCGGCATAAGGCATAACGATATCGTAATTCCCCTTTTGCGGATCTACCTGGAAAGTATTCACCACCAATCCTACGGGATCGGTCCGAACAATATTATTATATTCCTGACTTTCGATCGTAATGGGCTGAGGAGGCACAACATATACTCCTGTATCGAAAGCAGTGACGACATATTTTTCCTCCAAAAGCCATCTTCCATCCTTTTCTTTTACAGAATCCCGTACAGGACCGGAGATAATCTCCAATCCATGAACAACCGTATCCTGTAACCGAGGGAACACAATCCGGACTCCCGGGTCTACCTTCGCTTTAAAAGTAAGATGTTGTTGATCTCCAATCATCATATAATTGGTGTCAAGCGCCACCCCATATTCTACATGCTGAGCTTTCAGGGTCGCCACCCCTAAAAACAAGCACAGATATAATAATATTTGTTTCAAAACACTCCTCATAGTTACGATCTTTGATCAAAATCCATAATAATTAAGCCCTTTTCTTAAACAAAGTGATTAAAGCCCTGACGTAGTCTTCGTCGGAACGGATATTAGCGACATCGACTCCCGAACGTTTGAAGATTGCATCCAGTTCCTTTTCGCGGACAAAAGCATATTTTTCATACGCTTCCCTCAGCTTTTTATCGGAAGTATCCACCCACATCTGTTCTCCGGTTTCGGCATCCCTCAGGTACATCATCCCGACCGGAGGCAATTGATTTTCCCGGGGGTCGTATACCCTCAGGGCGACAACATCGTGTTTCCGGTTAGCGATAGCCAAAGCATGGGCAAAATCGTGCTCGTCGATAAAATCGGAAATAACAAAACAGGTACACCGTTTCTTGATCGAATTGGTCATATATTCCAATGCCTGTTCGATATCGGTCTGTTTATCTTCCGGATAGAAATCGATCAGTTCGCGAATAATATGCAAGATATGTGTTCTTCCCTTCTTCGGAGGAATAAATTTCTCGATCTTATCCGAGAAGAAAATCACCCCGATCTTATCGTTATTCTGGATTGCAGAAAAAGCAAGCACTGCAGCAATTTCGGTAATCTGGTTTTTCTTCAGTTTCGAAATAGTCCCGAAATTACGGGAGGCACTGACATCGATCATCAACATGACCGTCAACTCCCGTTCTTCCTCGAAGATCTTCACATAAGGACGGTTGTGGCGGGCAGTCACATTCCAGTCGATATTCCGGATATCGTCGCCGTACTGATATTCTCTTACCTCACTGAAAGTCATACCTCTCCCCTTAAAGGCAGAATGATATTCGCCGGCAAAAATATTTTTGGACAAGCCCCGGGTTTTAATCTCTATCTTCCGGACCCGCTTTAACAATTCAGAAGTTTCCATATCTAAAAGTAAAAGGTTAAAAGTAAAAGGTTAAAAACGACCTTCCGACTATGGAACCTCTACGGCATTCAGGATCTCGTTGATAATATCCTCACTGGTAATGTTATTGGCTTCAGCCTCATAAGTCAGGCCGATACGGTGACGCAAAACATCATGACATACCGCCCGTACATCTTCGGGGATGACATAACCACGACGTTTGATGAAAGCGTACGCTTTGGCAGCCTTGGCCAAACTGATGCTGGCACGCGGCGAACCTCCGTAAGCGATCATGCTGACAAACTTGTCGAGCCCGGCTTCCTGCGGAAAACGGGTGGCAAAAACAATATCGATGATGTATTTTTCAATTTTCTCATCCATGTATACATCCTTCACTACTTCACGGGTAGTTTACAAATAATTTATATCTTCGGGTTTCAGAATAGTAGATGCCTTAGGGAAGGCTTTCTCCATATTCTGACGAACGATCAGCTTTTCTTCTTCTTTTTTGGGGTAATCGATCACTACTTTCAGCATAAAACGGTCGACCTGGGCTTCAGGTAACGGATAGGTACCTTCCTGTTCGATCGGATTCTGGGTGGCCATAACCAGGAAAGGCTCGGGCAAACGATAGGTCATATCTCCGATTGTCACCTGACGTTCCTGCATCGCTTCCAATAAAGCAGACTGTACTTTTGCCGGAGCACGGTTGATTTCATCCGCCAGAATGAAGTTCGCAAAAATCGGTCCTTGTTTTACCACAAACTCTTCTCTCTTCTGAGAATAAATCATCGTACCGATCACATCGGCAGGCAAAAGATCGGGGGTAAACTGAATACGACTGAATTTCGCATCAATCGTAGTTGCCAGCGTATTGATGGCCAAGGTTTTTGCCAGGCCGGGAACACCTTCCAATAAAATGTGCCCGTTGGAAAGCATCCCGATCAGAAGTCCTTCAACCAAATGTTTCTGACCAACGATGACTTTGTTCATCTCCATGTTGATCATGTCCACAAAAGAGCTTTCCTGCTGTATGCGTTCATTCAATGCTTTGATATCAACAGTATCCATAGATTCAAATTTAAAGTTGTTATATCTTATAAAATTCTATTACGAACCAGAAAAAAATGTGTTACTTTCAAGCCCACATTTCTATCGAATCTCTATTTTTGTCAAATGTTAAAATTTTGAGTACTCCAAAATTAGTCAATCTAAGTTCAAATGTTAAATCCCTAGCCTTAAAAAAAGTTAACCCTCCGTTTAAGGTTTTGCAAAAAAAATATCAGGCTATCCGTCGACCCTGATATTTACACCTTCTTATTTCTTCTTATTCCCTTTAACACGCTGCCTGAGTAAATCACGTCCCCGGGAAATGAATATATAAATAGTGAATACAAAAATCAAACAACGTAAAATAAACCCAGCATTCAGTACCGGCTCAGCTCCCTTAAAATCACGGATTAACCAGGGAAGCATATAAATCAGTAAACCTCCTAACACAATCACCTGAATCAGAATAAAGTAACACCTCCGGCTTTTCGCCGGCAAGGGGACCGCTTCATCTGCAATACTCCGATCTGCCTCCGTTCTTTCCGTCCGCTCCCTGAGCTGCTGCCAAAACCGTACCCCCAATAAGAGTATGAACACACAAAATGCTATAAATATAAGTGTATCTCTATCCATCGTTTATTTCAGATTAAACTTCTTTTAGCTACAGAGATTTCAAGTTATAAAAGTGCCAGCCCCCCCCCGGAAAGGGCCGTAAACAAAACGAGGCACTCCCCCTATGCCTGCAAATGTAGGATAAATAGTCGAAAGTTCATAAAAACAAAATGAAATCCAGACTTTAGAAGTGGAGAATTTCCTCATAATTATGGAGAATATTTCCGATTCAGTCGAGACTAAATCTTTGGGATTTTCTGTTTAACGTTTTTTGCTGAAAAATCAGACTCAGGCAACAGTGTTTTTTCAAAGCAGAGCCTAAGGCCCTCCCTACAGGCACGAAGCAAGCCTCGACAAACGGAAAGTTTCTTCACTTTCAAAGCCTAAATCAAACTGGTTTATACTCACTTCGACTCTGATCAGCTTCATCCTTTCAAGTCCCTTGACCAGCATCCCCCCCCCTTTTTAATCGGTAAACTTTCGGTTCAGAGTTGAATAATTAATTCCGGACCTAGTTTCGCTAATAATCAGCTTCGAAGCCACCCTATATCCAATTTACAGGCTGCACCTGCTAATCCGATACCCCGGTTGCAACGCAAGTATTCCTGACAAAATCGAACTTAATCGGCTGTTCGTTCCGAGATACAAATATTAATGGCATTCATACCTCTTTTACCACGCTCCAAGTCGAAAATAACGATGGCATTTTCTACAAGTTCGGAAAGAGCGTTGCTCACATGAAAAAAATATTTTTCAGTTCCTGACAGATCCTTAATAAAACCATACCCCTTCGAAACATTAAAATACTCTACCCGCCCTTTACGGACCTCAGGAGATTCTTGTCTGGGAGTCGAGATCACAATTTCTTCATGGTTTATCTCTTCCTTTTTATGATTCGTTTCCGGAGGTGTCGAAGTAATCCGGCCATTTTCATCGACATAGGCTATCATATCTTCAAAACTATTCGTATTACCGGATAGTTTTCTTTCTTCTTTCCGGTTTTGTTTTTCTAATCTCCGGGCTTGTTTTTTCTTCTCGTTTTCTTTCTTACTGAATGTCTGTGGTCTTGCCATTTAACTGTATGAATTGTTTATAAATAAAAAATAAAATTTATCACCTAATCGAATCGTAAGATTATTCCGACACCTATTCGTCTCCGGTGTTCGTGTTTGAAGACCATCGGAGTTCTGCCGAGTATCATCATGCTTTTTCTGAACGACCGACTGATAGTGTCTGAGAGAAACGTAATGTAAAGTTTTTGCGCAGCAAGGAGTTCCACCGGGCAGGAGAAAAACCGATGAAATCGACAAAAGCCTTAACGGAGCGGTCCAGACGAACCGGTCTGACGACACAGCAACCGAAATCGGAATAGAAAAACTAAATCCCAGGAATTTTCCATCTACTCAGGCCGAAACTTCAGCCCTACAGAGTTTTTTTCCGGTCAATTTCTGGATATTATCTACTAGTTTTCGTTCTTCCTGAGAACAAAATGTAAAGGCCGTTCCTGCATTCCCAGCCCTTCCGGTCCGTCCGATGCGATGTACATAAGTTTCAGGGACATCAGGCAGATCATAATTGATCACTAACGGCAACTCATTGATATCGATACCCCGGGCCGCAATATCGGTAGCCACCATCACCCGGGTCTTTCCTGATTTAAAATTTCCTAAAGCCGACTGACGGGCAGCTTGACTCTTGTTTCCGTGAATAGCCTGACTTCCGATTCCGGCTTTGCCCAATACCCGGACAATCCGGTCGGCATTATGTTTCGTACGGGAGAAAACCAATACCGATTGATTTTCAGCTTTCCGTAAAAGGGATATCAATAAACGTCCTTTCTCGGCTTTCTCGACGAAATAAACGAACTGTTCGATAGCATCGACAGTCGGAGATTCAGGAGTAATGGTGATTTTCACAGGATTTTTCAATAAAGCAGAAGCCAGCGTAACAATCGAATCAGGCATCGTCGCCGAAAAAAATAAGGTCTGTTTTTCTTTCGGAAGCTTCGGTAATATCCGCTTAATATCGTGAATAAACCCCATATCGAGCATACGGTCCGCTTCGTCGAGCACGAAATATTTCACCTGATCCAGGCTGAGAAACCCCTGACTCATCAAGTCGAGCAAACGCCCCGGAGTCGCAACCAGAATATC
>ERZ791883.2842-NODE-2842-length-10642-cov-2.344762_pt1 | contig 10642 bp, 7 predicted proteins | sample MGYA00510160_ERZ791883 | MGnify/ENA primary metagenome ERZ791883 (study PRJEB30046, sample SAMN00792072) | human gut metagenome | study: EMG produced TPA metagenomics assembly of the A metagenome-wide association study of gut microbiota in type 2... | reverse complement strand
TGAATTTCAGACGGCCCCCCTCCATGCTGCAGCTTATGTTACTGGAGAGGTACTGGCGGGGATGACCCGTGCCGTATTGGCCTGTCTTGTTGTCATGGGAATCGGGTTGCTCGGCGGTATCCAGATCGCCTATGGCGCACCGGGGCTCTGGCTCGCCCTCTTGTTGAACGCGTGGTTCTTTTCAAGCCTTGCCGTAGCGCTTGCTTTGCATGTCAAAGCCCATGCGGATCAGGCGCTGCTGTCCAACTTCGTCATTACGCCCATGGCCTTTCTCGGCGGCACGTTCTTTCCATTGGATCGCCTCCCCGGTTGGGCTCAACATGTTTTGGAACTCCTCCCTCTTCCCCATGCGGCGCAAGCCATGCAAGCCGCCGCTATCGGACAACCCGTGCGTTTTCTTTCCTGCGGCCTGCTTTTTCTTGGTGCCGGCGCCGCGTTTACGTGGGCTATCTTCAGTGTCAGGAGCGCACAGGGATGAACCTGTCAGGAGGGCGCTGTTTCTGCCTCATGTTGGGCGTGTCGCTTTTGGCACACGGAGGGCTTTTCCTCAATCGCTCGCCGCTGGCACGTCTCTCCGAATCTAAAGAAGCTCCGCTCTCTCTGCGCCTCGCCGTAACGCCAGCTCCACCCGCGCCGACCAATGCAGCGGAATCCAGCCCGCAGCCCCCCCCGCTTGCTCCGAAAGAAAAAACGCCTCCCCGACCAACGCCCCTGCAGGAACCTCCGCCGCCTCAAAAGCGTTCCACCCACCAGGCCAAAACTGAAAAACGGAGAACAGCCCCCCAAAAAACAGCAACACCGCCAGAGCATTCCCGCGCACCACAGGCTCAATCGGCAAAGGCCCCCTCACCTTCCTCTCCACAACACACCGTACAGCCGGCACAAGGAAAAACGGAAGCCGCCGCCCCTCGGCACACGTCATTCGACGCCGTGGACGGGCCGAAATTCCTCCAGCCGCCAGCACCGCGTTACCCACGTCTGGCGCAACGCAAAGGTATCGAGGGACAGGTGCTCATGGAATTGATGATTGACGCGGAGGGGCGTTTGATGAGTGCGTCCATAAAAAAAAGCGGCGGGAACGGATTCGATGAAGCGGCCCTTGAAGCCGTCCGGAAGGCCATTTTCCGCCCCGCGACCCATAACGGACGCCCGGCAACCTGTATTGTTCTCCTTCCCATCCACTTTACGCTGAGGGATGCCTCATGAATTTTCTCATGTCGTTTGCCGATTTCTTTGCCAAAGGCGGCCCGCTCATGTGGCCCATTCTCCTGTGTTCCGTACTCGCTCTCGCCATAGTCCTGTTCAAGACGTTGGAATATACGACAGCCCTGCATACGCTCGGAAAAATCAAACAGGGAGACTCCATTCCCCTGCCTTGGTTTTTGGCACCCATCTGCGAACGACTGGGGACAGCCGACGAAGAAACCTTATCCCTCACAGCGAACAGGCAGGTCAGGAAGCTGGAGCGGGGGCTCGGCGTCCTGGAGTTGATCACGACGATCGCACCCATCCTGGGGCTTACCGGCACAGTGACCGGCATGATCAGCACATTTCAAGCGATAGGGGAACACGGATCACGGGTGGATCCTTCCGTGCTCGCCGGGGGTATATGGGAAGCCCTGATCACGACGGCTGCAGGATTACTGGTCGCCCTTCCCGCGCATGTCGCCTATCATTTCCTTGAGAACCGTCTGTCTGAACTTATCCAGACTGTTCAAGAAATCGTTGACGTTCGCCGCATTGCCTTCTGTGGGATATCCCATGGAAATTAAACGGCGCAAACGGGCACGCAACAGCATGAGCATTACGCCGCTTGTCGATGTGGTATTCCTCTTATTGCTGTTTTTTGCTCTCACCCTTCATTTTTCTCCTGAGGAGGCCATCTCCGTAGAACTGCCGACATCTTCATCGGCAAAACAACAATCGGAAACGGAGATTATCCTGACAGTAACCCCGGAAGGGGTGATCCGTCTGAATGGAAAAGATGTCCCATCACAATCTCTGGAAACGGAACTCGCCAGCCTGCGGAAGATTGATGAAAAACAAGCTGTACAGGTACGCGCAGATCAAGAGGTAGAAGTTGGTAAACTTGTGGCAATCATCGATGCAATCCGCAACGCCGGATTTCAGTATTTTGATCTGATGACGCAACAAGTTAACCGCAAATAATACATGATACCGGGGTACCCATGATTTCGAGAGGGGTATTTCAGAAAAAAAGCACTTGCCAAACGAACGATCAAGTAATCGCCAATCCCGTGCGCAGTATTCAGACTCTGACACTGAATACAGAGAATATCACTCCTCCGTCTTCGCCACGAAGGGGATAAACAATCGAAGTATGAATGCCCTGCTCGAAAGAATTCACCTCAAGAAACCAGCAAAGGATAATATAAGGATTGTTTCAAAGGAACATTTTTCAAACGACACTTGAAAATGGCATAAGAGCGCGTAGATGAGTGACCATAACCGCCCAGGAAATCCGTTCCCGTCTGCTCGATACACGATCGTTTTTCAAGGTGTTCCTGCAGGGAACTCACAAGAGAGCAAAGAACCGATCGAGTTCCAGACAGAACGCTATAGCCTCCAGGAAAAGGCCATAGCCGTCATTGCCGAACGGAATCTCGGCCCCGCCGAAGATATTCAAAAACTGTCCGACACCATGGATACAACGTCCTACTCGCGGAGGACCACGGGCTGAACCGGGAAATCGCGGAGGAACTCCTCAAGACACAAGGGTTATCCGTCAGTTGCGCGGAGAACGGACAGATTGCGGTAGACATGTTCAAATCCTCACCCTCCCTCCCGGAACCTATAACATCATCCTGATGGACATCCAAATACCGATGATGGACGGATATCAGGCAACAGCGGCGATCCGCAGTGCCCCGTATCGCCCGAACTCAGCCACTATCCCGATTATTGCCATGACGACCAACACCTTCAGCGAAGACGTTGCCACAGCAGCCGCAGCCGGAATGAGATAGAGCCCTGCGTCTCGGGGACGGAGTTGGGGCCGTCTCCGACATGCTTTTCATCAAGCATTCTAGACCAACCTGCCGTGCCGTATGTTACGACTCCATCTGTTGTGTAACTTGGTTTTATTGCAACTTGTGATATGAAATCCATTTATAGACACTAGAGCCTCTTGAGATTACCTGTAGCGCAAAAGGCCCATTAAACGGCTTGTCTGTTGATTCAGAATTGCCAAAGAAGATATTTTTTGTATCAAGGATTTCATTATTGAAATCAAAAGAACCGCCACTTTCATAATCGCCAACCTGCCCTCTCTTGCTCGCCAGGTTTCTCTGATTCCCCCCCCAACTGCCACGTCCTTCGCCGTGAGTGAAATCGTCAGCCCATCAGGCTTGACGGAACCACGTGTGATTGGCGGAATCGGCGGCAGCCGTGGCGCTGGATGCGGCGTTCATCTCACTCACACTGGCAGCAGCGGCGGAAACGGAGGCTTCGCCATTACCGTATTCGCGGCTTCCGTCGCGGTCTGTTCACTGACCTTGGCCGCGTTCTCGGAAGCTTTCGCCGCCGTGGCGGAGGTTGACGCTTCTCCCGCCTTGGCTGTGTGAGCCTACGAGTGCCATATGACATCGCGTGTATTGCTTAAAGGTATTGGATTTTATGTTCCATTTGGCGGATATAAAAACTCAATATGATCTATATTGTACTTAATTTAACGCATATTCTATAAATCGGTAACCAATTTGTGCATAATCGTTACTCAATTGACCAATTACTTTATTCAATATATATTCACACAAAATTCATAGGGCATTCTTCAAATTTCAAAAATAGTTTTAAGGAGTGGTCATGAATGAATTTTATCAACTTATTCAAGATACTGTATCACGGAGTCCCATCGGAGCCAAAGCTGTTGCTGTAAAAATCGGCAAACCTTACTCCACCATGATGAGGGAAGTGAACCCCAATGATAAAGGTGCAAAAGTAGGTGCCGACACCCTTATGGATATCGTAAGGGCAACTAAAGACATAAGCCCCCTTGTATTCATGGCGAAAGAGCTTGGGTACAGGCTTGTCCCTGTCTCAAAAGATGAAGGAGAGGAGGACTCGGCTGCATTATAAGATAACCATATATATTAACATAAAAATATAGTGACAAGCTACCGATAACGGGTGGCTGTTTTTTTGCAAAGGCGGTTCTTTGGAGCCGCCTTTTTTCATGCTCTCCCCTTGGGCCATTGGCAAGAAGCCCTACTAGACCCGGCTCCGGGAAAGGCCCCCTCTCGATGACAGGCGAAGTTCGGCTACAGGCTTGCCCCTATGAATTGACGGGCCCCACATGAAAGGGGGCGGCGAACACCCGTCGCCCCGAACCATGCGGGACCTGAAACGTATGGATGTGCTCCCCGACGGGGATTGGCTCCACCGGGAGTTTGCCATTGTGCCCTTATATCATACCGAATACGAAGGAACAAATACCACAACCCGAAACAGCAATGGGGCACTGCTATGGCAGTGACACCAACTCCTATCACGAAAATGACTTTCGGATGGTACATGATATATGATACCACGATGACAGGCCGCGAAAAGTACCCATACGTTATCGCTATACGGGAAACATTGCCGTGGAGTGGAAATTCTAAAAACCCCGGCATGAAAAAGATAAAGCCCCCTTCCTCACGGTTGTGGGCTTTTCCTATGACAGACGGAAAAAGGTCTCACGGACGCTTCACCATAATCCCGCCCGCTCGGCATGTACCCTCAAGAGGCTCAAGGGCGAGGCCTGCCAAACGGGCCATGCCTGCCAATGACTCAAGAGCATCCGAAAAACGCTCCGGACTTCTCTAAAAACGGAAACATATTCAGCCTCAGCGTTTCCCGCATGGGATGGAGAATTTACGCAGCTTGGCATAGAGCGTCGGGATTTTCATATGCAGCAAGGCCGCTGCTCCGTGTTCGCCGCGTACGCGCCCTTGCGTCATCGCCATGATCTTACGCAGGTACCGTTCTTCCAACTGTTCCAGTGTCGGCGTGTCCGCAAGGATGCCGCCGTCCCCCGCCTGACTGGAGAAAAATGGCTCCATGTTCGCCTGGTCGAAATGAAAATGCAACGATGCACCCTGCTCGCACAGAATTACCGCCCGCTCGATGATGTTTTTCAATTCGCGCACGTTTCCCGGCCAAGAATAGTCCACTAGCGCCTGTTTCTGCTCCGGCGACAGAGGAAAAATCGTTTTACCGTAACGCTGGCTGGAATGGTGAATGAAAGCGTCGACAAGCGGCAAAATATCCTGCTTTCGTTCGCGCAGGGGCGGCAACAGCAACGGGACGACGGATATGCGGTACAGGAGATCCTGACGGAAACGCTTCTCACGGACTTCTTTCCATAAATCCCGGTTGGTCGCGGCGATAAGCCGGAACCGGGACTTGATTTCCGCCGTTCCGCCGACACGCATGAACCGCTGCTCCTGAAGCACCCGCAGAAGCTTTGTCTGGATGAGCGGCGACATTTCCCCTATTTCGTCGATAAACAGCGTCCCCTGATCCGCCATCTCGAACAAGCCGATTTTTTGATTAGACGCTCCGGTAAACGCGCCCCGCTCGTGTCCGAAAAATTCGCTTTCAAAGAGCGATTCAACCATGCTCGCGGGGTGGACGGCTATGAACGGCCCCTGACGCCCACTGAGGCGGTGGATGTGCCGGGCCATGATCTCCTTGCCGACTCCGGTTTCTCCCCAGAGCAGGATGGGGACATCCGTTACGGCGGCATACTTAGCTTCATTGAGGAGGGTGTTCAGCCCGGCCCCCAACACCAAACACTCGCCCCTGTCCTCCTGCAAAAAGATGCTGCGCAGTTTATTCTGCTGCAATTCGTTTTCACGTTCCTTCAATCGCCGCACGAAGAGGGCCGAACGCAGTTCCGCAGTGAAAAGGCGGGCTGCGCACCGCAGTTCAAACAGGGAAAATTCGTCAGCCGGCAAAACGGAATAGGTGCTGCTCAAATAGAGAAGCCACGGAGGTTCCGTTCCGATGTCGATGCTGAGGCAAAAGCCGTACTGCTTATGGAAGTGCACCGGCGTCGTGGCGGAACGTTGCTGCGCGACCTGCACAAGCCATTGCATACAAGGCCGCATGTGCTCGCTTTTCAATTCAAGAGCAGACAGGTTGACGGCCTGGACAAACTGCAACGGATTATCCTCATCGACCGTGCGGAAAAACGCGGCCCGTTCCACCCGGAAGCCGTCAATAGAGGCCCTAAGAAGCAGATGAAGCCTTTCCTCAAAGATTTCGCGCTGCGGCGCGGTGTTCAGCGCCTTATGGCACCGTTCGATGATGTATTTCTCTTCGGATTCGGCATCGGGAAGGGAGCATGTAAACAGGCTAAACGCAGCCGGAGGCACGTTCAGGCAGGCGAGTGAGGCTTGATGGTAGGACGTTGAGGCATCAAGAGGCTTCCCGGTGGCTTTGCGGACGATGTTGCGGAGCGATCGGGCCTCCTCCATGCTGCCGCACAGTTCGCAGGTGTTGGCCAGCTCGTGCGCGGTGAGGGTCAGTTCATGCATATCCCGCGTCGTGAGGATAAGCTCGAAACTTTGGCGCAACAGCTCAAGCTGCTTCTGTGGCCCCTCTCCCCTATCGCGCAGCAACAGTGCCTGAACGCGCATGGCGGAGCCCTTGAGATGCACATTAGCCCCTAGGAGCAGGTGGCCCAACGTAGGCTCCAGCTCATAGTAGGGGATCGGTACATAGCCGTTGTGCGCAAACACATAGAGCATGTCGAGGACTAACGGATCCTTGAAGGTCGCGGGCCTGATGTCACGGGTGATCGCCCTGCGGGTTTCATCATTCAGGACGGCATAGGCGCGCTCGATGTCGCCCGCCAAAAAATGGTACAACGCATGTGCCCGCGTCGTCAGCGAGTTGACTACGGTATGCTGCGTATATAGCGGGGAAACGCGAAGCCGATTGATGAACTCCAGCGCCTTGCCGCTATCCCGTTTGCGTAGCAGCAGGAAACACGTGTTGACTTCATACAGGGTCGCCGAAAGGATATCGTCGGTCAACGTCGCCGTGCGCCGAAGAAACTCGATGCAGCCAAGCGCAAAGTGGAATTGCTGCAGATACCCTGCGGAAAAGAGCGTACAGACCGCCAGTGTATCGTAGAACCTCTTGTAATACCAAGGTGTTTCTTCGGAGCAACGATTGAACCAATCGATGTTTTTCTTGAGATCCCCGCACAGGTAGGCAAGCAACCCCTCAAACAGAGGAAGCGCTTCCTGCGTGTCGCCATCAAAATAGCTTCTGACCCGGCACAGGGCCTGCTGGAGATTCTGGGTAAGGCGCGTGGTGTTGCTTCCGATGAAGACATGCAGATACATACGCGACAGCATCAGAAGCGCTAAAAATCGCTTGTTACCGTTTTTTCGGGCAAGGCCGTAGGCGAGAGCTGAAAGGCGCAGTATTTTTTTGAGCAGTTCCGTGGAATTGAAGCTGAGCCCCTGTACCGCAAAGACAAGATTCAGGAACTTGCCGTCCAGACCCGCCGTGCTGCCGTTGCGCCGTCCCCAGCGCAGGAGGAAAAGGACAGCCAGTTCGAGCAAGGGCAGAATGTTCCTGTCCCGTTCGGCGCATTGGCTGATCCGGCTCAGGACGGTTTCACAGTCGCTGAGGCTGGCTTGTTCATGGAGACAGGTAAGGGCATACGCCTTTTCGTCGGGCCGAAAAAACTCCTTCAGCAACGGGAGCTGGGAGCGTATGAATGCAGCGGTTTCATCGCCCGCCTTCCACGCGGTTCCGTGCGGCGAAGAAACGCGTTCCGCCAAGCCAAGACGCTCCAGCTCGCGCCACCGCTCATCGGATGCGGGCAGCACATTCCCCGTGAGCAGTGCGAGCTCTTCAATGAAGAGAGAACGCCCGGCAAGATGCAACGCCAAAACATGGGCTATCTGCTGTGAGGTCAACACGGATTTCCCCTTCATAACAGATAAGGATGGGGCCTGTTTTACTCAAGGCAAAAACGATATGTCATTCAGTGTGCCTTGGCAACAAGCGTTCCGGACTCCGGATGAACGAAACGGAAACGAGATGCGATAAAGACATTCCAGAGGAGTACGGCACGCCAGGAGGGAAAAGCTGTCATTTTTGCATTGCACCACACGGAGTTGTGCTTCTCCACCACTATTCGATTATACCTTTGCCGATACGTATCGGACGCGCCGCGCTTCTCCGGAGCACCTCTTGCCATTGTATATGTTCCCCTTGCGCCAAAGAGGAGGACGGCAAAGGGAACATAAGGGGGTATGGAGCAAGATGCCGAAGACACGGTTAGGCTTCCATGGCGCGGGCCCTGTTGTAATCCTTAACGTAGGTGAATCCCGCAACCAGCATGATCAAGCCGCCGATGACGAACACCAGCTGCATGTAGACAAGCGCCAGCTGAAGCCCGAACGCATCGGAAAGCGCCCCGGCGAGCATGGGCCCGAAAAAGCCCAATCCTTGAAGCAGGGTCACATACGTCCCGTACGCGGTGGCCTTGTAGCGGGTGGGAACCAGTTCCTGCGTGGCGATGTGCACGCCGGTCACGGGGATGATGAACAGAAACATTCCGATCGCGCAGCAGGCGGCAATTTGATAGTAGAAGCCCGCCGCAAACACCGCAGCCAGAATGAGGAAACAGGGCACGCCGAGCCACGCCCGCGTGCGGCGGCTCCACAGGCCGAGGCGGTCTGAAAGCCAGCCGGAGAAGGGCGTGATCAAAAGGCCGGTAATCAGGTAGGCCGGCCCCATGTAGGCGCCCACTTCCGTGGACGTCCAGCCCATGATGCGGACCATGAACATGGGAATCCAGGAAATCATGCTGGTATAACCCATGTTGGCGATGCCGACGCCGATGCCGAGCAATATCAACGTCTTGTTCTGGAGCGTGAAAGCAAAGGCCTCCCGGACCTTCACATGCTCCCGTTTGCCGTCGGCGCTCGCCGCCGAAACGTGATTCTTGACGTTGGGCAGGAACAGGGACAGCGCGGTGAACAGCAGCGTCAGGCCCCCGACGGCAAGGAACGCGGAACGCCAGCCGTAATGCTGCGCCAGAACCCCGGCGATCGTGGTGCCGAGAGCCAGCCCCACGGACATGGCGGAGTTATAGGCCCCGATGACCGAACCCCATCTAGAACGGCGGGTCCAACTGGTCAGCATGGATACGGAAACGGGCGCGTAGCTGGCGTTGCCTATGCCGACCATGAAGCGCCCGAGCACTATCAGGAAGAGGTGTGAGACGAGGCCGCACAGTGTGCAGCCCACGCCCCAAACGGCGGACATGAGATTCACGGCGTGCTTTTTCGAGCCCTTGTCCGCCAAAAAGGAGAAGGGGAGCACAAACACGGTCATGCCTAGCAATACGGCGGAACCGGCGACACCGACCTGCGAGTCAGAAAGTCCCAGATCCTTCTGCATAGCGGGAAAAACGGCGGTAATCCCCAGTCTCGCGGCAAAGTCCAACAGAAAAAGCATGTAAAGCACGCCAAAGCCGAAAAGAAACCATTTTTTCCCGACGGGAGACGTCGGTTCGTCGGAAGCGGTCAGCCCCTTTTCCGCAGAGGCGCCGTCCTGCCGGACGGATGCGACGACGGATTCGGTTTGGCTTTTCATTTCTTCTTCACGGTCAAGAACAATTGAAGGCATGGGCATTCTCCGGCGCGGGTACATAACCCGTTTGAAGGATGAGCGGAAGTTCTTTCCGGATGTTTTGCGGATGTCTGCGGAAGGGCTAGGCCTGATACACGATGCGTCCGCCACAGAGCGTCATGCGAACCTTTACCTGATTGATGGCCAAAGGATCGATGGCTTCAAGGTCGTCGGACAGCAGCACGAAGTCGGCCAGCCGTCCCGGCTCGATACGCCCGCGATCGTGTTCTCCCATGCAGAACAGGGAGGCATAAACGGTGTAGGCCTTGATCGCTTCCCGGGGGCTGATGCGCTGATCCGCTCCCATGAGGCGGCCGCTCGGGGAAATGCGGTTGACGGCGGCATGGATGGAATCAAGCGCCGTGACCGGCAGCACCGGGGTGTCCACGTGGAGAGCGAAGGGAAGGCCAATCCTGACGGCGGAACCGGCGGGATCGAGCCTGTTGGCGCGGCTGGGGCCAAGATAGGTGTCGTAGTGGCCGTCGCCCCACACTTCGATATGCCGGACAAAAAAAGTGGGGAGCGCATGGCAGGCCTTCATGCGGCGGAGCTGTCCGTCCGAGGCCATCTGCGCATGAACAAAAATGTGATGCAAATCAGGGCGGGGCAAGGCACGCTGCGCCCGCTCATAGGCTTGCAGGGTGGCTTCGATGGCGGCATCACCGTTGGTGTGGACGGCTATCTGAATGCCTGCGGCATGATAGTGCATGACAAGGTTGCCGAGCTCTTCAGGCGTGCAGACCAACTCGCTGCGGTAACTGGGGCGGGAGTGGTAATCTTCAAGCAAGGCTCCGGTGTAGCCTTGGATGGAACCGTCCGTAAAATACTTGACGCCGCCGAAACTCAGATACTCGGAAGGAAAACCCCACAGGCCGTAAGGCTCCAGCGCATCCAATACCGGAGGCATGAACTGCAGGTAGCCCCGGGCGTCAAGCGCCTTGTCCCTTGCAAGGCTCAGGTACGCCGCCATGTCCGTCTT
>ERZ791883.2840-NODE-2840-length-10646-cov-3.510905_pt1 | contig 10646 bp, 6 predicted proteins | sample MGYA00510160_ERZ791883 | MGnify/ENA primary metagenome ERZ791883 (study PRJEB30046, sample SAMN00792072) | human gut metagenome | study: EMG produced TPA metagenomics assembly of the A metagenome-wide association study of gut microbiota in type 2... | reverse complement strand
GGGGTAGTGGCCGCGCGGCCAGAGTCCGCCGTAGATCTGCGCGATCTTCGGGTCGAATTCCATTCCCATGCCGACGAGCCACTCGAAGGTCGGGTAGGAATTGTTGACGAGAAGATCCACGAGCGTGCGGTTGTTTCGGTAGTCGCCACCCTGCATGGTCTGTGCGGCGTGATGTTCGGGACTGTCCTTGATGCCTTGCTTTTCCTGATCCGGCGACCAGGTGTTGAAGGATCCCGTCGCTACGCCCGTGTTGCCGCCAAGGAAGGCGAGCTTTTCGAGCACTACGATGTTCTTGAGGCCGGATTCGCGAGCGGATACGGCAGTCGCCATGCCGGCGCCGCCCGAGCCGATGACGACGACTTCGCAGGTCGCCTCCCAGGAAACGGAATCCACTTTGGCCTGAGCGGGTAACGCGGCCCAAGCCGCGGCTGTTGCGAGTGAACCCGTGAGCAGATGACGTCGATGAATGAGCATGGTCTTCTCCTTTTGAAGAACCGGGGTTGCGACAAAGGCCTTTTCGAACCCCCTAAAGATGTTCTACAGCACGAGCTACTTGAGTAGGGGCAAGTCAGTGGGATCGTGCTTCGTGTCAAGGAGAATCGCTTGCCTCCGTGGAAGAGGATGAATCTAAGCGAAAACGAAAAGTGAAAAGCCCCGACGTCGTCTGAACGACATCGGGGCAGAACCTCTCTTTATCTCATTACTTTGTTGAGGAGGGTTTCATAGCTGTCGACCACGTCGTAGATGACGTTTCCGTCACTGATAGCCTTGAAGTGTTCTCTGGCACAGTGAATCTTCGCGTCTTCGATCAATCTAAGTTGCATGGAGGACATTGATCCCTTGGTTTCTGCAACGAAGTAGATGTGTTTGACGGTACCCTCATAAAAGGCTATCGCCCAGTCAGGGTTGTAACGGCCGACCGGCGTGGAAATGTAAAAGCTATCGGGGAGCTTCACGTAGACGGCGACATTGGCGTTGATGTCGAGCTCGGAAGCAAACTTGCGTTCATTCGCAGAGTCATAGACGAGATGATCGTACAAATGACGCTGTACCTTCATGGCGTTTACATCCAACTTTCCTTTGATGGTCGGCTCGGTGAAGATGTCCGTATCGTAGTGTTCATCCAACGTGTTGTAGGTGATGTGTTGGATGATCACGGTAGCCTTCTCATCATTGATGAGTCTGGCGGCCCTGATGATGAACTCTTCGGGATTGTCCTTGAACTGGTCAAAGACGATTTTATCGATGCCGGTAAGAATTTCCACGATTGCCTTTCGCGTCAATCCCGTTTCACCGACCAGTTTTCCGACAAGATCGTACTTGACACTGTTGTTGGTGCGAATTCGTTTGCTACTGTCGTATGTGGAGGAGATGGTCTTGGAAAAAGCCGTTCCTTCCTCGAGAGCCTCCCGTGACTTGATTTCCTTCATCTCTCCCGTGTCAACTTTGAAGAAGATTTTGGGAACATTGAGGTTGCGGTTGAGGGAATCAATGGACTTACTCACGAGTTCAGCGGTGTCGAAATCCACAACGTATACGGACTTAGGACTGATCTTCTTCCACAGCGCCTTGAATTCCGGCATTGCCAGCTTCTCTGGATCGACTTGCAGTTCGATATTTTTGTCGCGGGCATTTTCGGGTTGCATGGCACGGGGGTCGTAAACAGATTGAAGAATTTCAACTACCGCATCGTGACAGTCTTCAACCTCTTCGGCTACCTTGAACTCACCATTTGCTTTGTCGGCACGGTATTTGTCGGTGAGGACACCATGCCTCACGTATCCCTGAATAATCAAATCCTCATAGATTGCCTGTGCTGTCTCCTCATCAACGACCCGCTCATTTCCCTGGGTGTCCACGAGGACCTTACCCGCGAAAAGGCGGGCTGTAACGGTCTGGGGACGATCCGCTACAGCTTCTGCGAGTTCGTTTTGCAATCCCTTCGCAAAGCTTTCATAACTTTCGCTGGCAATGACGGTCAAGACATTGACGGTATGAACATCGTTGCCTAATACGTTGTCGTCCATACGCTCTCCGTTCTGATTGACACAGAGACGCAGACCACGACCGACCTCCTGACGTTTCCGGACCTCGCTGCTACTTTGTTTCAGCGTGCAGATTTGAAACACATTCGGGTTGTCCCAACCTTCGCGAAGAGCCGAGTGCGAGAAGATGAAACGGACCGGAGAGCGCTGGGGATCGCGATCGAGCAACAGTTCCTTGTTCTTCATGATGAGGTCATAGGCGTCTATGTCATCAGAAGTTCTTTCCTTCTTGTCGCTGAGCTTGCTGTCGGTCATTTTCCCCTTTTTGTCAATGGAGAAATAACCGGCATGAGTCGCATGAGGATCGATAGCATCGAGATAGCGGAGATAATCTTCGTCGTCTAACTCTTGTTGTAGGTTGTCAACGATGTCCTGGTACTCTTCTTCAAACATTTGGGCGTAGATGCCGTTGAAGGAGTTTCCTGTAGCATCGTATTGCTTGTATTTGGCCACTTCATCGATAAAGAAGAGACTCAGAACTTTGATACCCTTGTGAAAAAGTTGGCGCTCTCGATCAATGTGAGAAAGAATTGTTTCGCGAATTTGAATTCTTCGCAGTTGTTCTTCGCTAACCTTGCCAATCACGTCCCCAGCATAGATCTTGATGCCGTTCAGAAATTCAACTGAGTTATCGCGGCCGTCAATATGTTTGACTACAAAATTATTTTTGTACTCATCCAGGCCACCGGATTGCTCGTACAGATTAAATCCGAGATTTGCTTTAACTGACTTCTTTCGAACCCCCGTTGCACCTTTGAAGTCAAACTGCAAAGTAGCGGTTGGGTTGGCCTTGGAAAGATTGATACTCTCCAAGTAGACGTAGCCTTCAGTGGCCGTACTACCGGATTCAACGATACCTTTTACAGCGATCTTCTTAACCAAACGCTTGTTGTACGCCTCCATGGCGTCCAAGCGATAGATCATGTTGTAAATGCTGTCGGACTTGTGAGTGGCAGAGTAACGTAAAGTGATCAGAGGATTAAATTCCTTCAACCGTTCTTTCGTTTGTTTGCCTTCTACTGACTGAGGTTCGTCAATGATGACAATCGGATTGGTCTTGGCAATCACGTCGATCGGACGGCGAGATTGGAACTCGTCCAACTCCATGTAGATACGTCGTGCATCTTTCCCACGGGCGTTGAAAGCCTGGGAGTTGATGATCATAACGTTAATGGCACTGTCAAACGCAAAACTTTCAATTTCGGAAAGTTGAGAAGAGTCATAGATAAAGAACCGAATTTTTTTTCCGTACTCTTCGGTGAAATGGTCTTGCGTAACTTGGAATGACTTATATACACCTTCCCGGATAGCGATGCTCGGCACGACAACGATGAACTTGCTCCATCCGTAGTGTTTATTCAGTTCGTACATCGTCTTGATATACGTGTAAGTTTTTCCGACGCCTGTTTCCATTTCAACAGTGAGGTTGTAGCGCCCTTCTAAACGATCAGAGGGTTTGATTTTGTATGTGCGTTGAATTTTTTGCAGGTGTTCCAGAACAATTTCATCTGAGAGAGCCGGGACAATAGGTTCATTGCGCCAGCCTGTGCAATCCCATGAGGCCTCCGTTGAGATGCCTTGATCCACCATATAATTGGAGGTAAGGTAGGGCTGACCTGCGAAGACGTCAACCACTGCTTTGGCTGCATCGGCCTGAAACTCTTGGCGTTTGAATTGCAACTTCATTCTGTTTTCTTCCGTTCCTGTCAAAACAATTCTTTTTTGAAGTCTTGTGCAAGAATATCTTTTATATATCCCAATATTAAAGAAGTTAATTTTTAGATAACTTTTACGCGCCTTGAAATGTTGTCAGCATCTTCAGGCATGTAAAGTTTAAAGATTTCAAAAACATTGATTTTTGATGGACTGCTAGAAAAACAGCTGTCTCGAAATACAGCACGCAGAGGTTTACGTTTCGCAATCTCCTTTACAACATTCTCAGAGATATTGATATCGAAGCATGCGATAAGATCCCCTTCATTGTATGTATGAACGGTGAACCCGTCGATTTGTTCTGAGGTATAGGGTAGAGACAGAGGAACTCCCCAGTCTAAAAGGCAACCGAACAGCAAATCGAGGTCAGAGCGGTCTTCTTTCACATTAGAAATTGCGTCCAAGAGGTCAGTCTGACTAAGATCTTGAGCTGCGTAATACACATCTTTCATGTTGCTATCATCAAGCTTTAGAACACGGAAGCCTGTATCGAGATTGAAAGTATTCAGTGGATTTTCTTCTTTGATTTTTTCACCGGCTCGTCGAATTCGCTCTTTGCCAATTTCACAGATGTTGTTATAGCCCGCTTTATATGCATCACTTTTTCCATTGCATGCTTCTGGAAGTTGAATCATGATAAACTTCCGGTGACCTCCATCTTCCGCATTAAGTTGCATAACTGCATGAGCGGTAGTTGAAGACCCTGAAAAGAAGTCAAGAACGATTGAATCTTTGTCTGCTATGCTTACGATACGTTTGATGAATGCTAATTGTTTTGGATTGTCGAAAGGGGTGTTAAACTCCTGCATCATAGAACTGTCTGGACGCTGGTCGTCAGACATAATGGATTTTGGACGCTGGGTCATATTTTCATTCAAGTAACGCTTTATTCGAGGTAAACTACCGTCGGTATGGAAGTGAATGCGACCCTCTTTTGAAAGTTGGTTTAGTTTCTCTTCGCTAAAGCGAAAACCGCCAGGAGGGATCGGATCATATTTTCCTGTAACTGGATTCCAGATTGGCGTTTTATTTCCGTTGGGAACACCACCGAGATCCCCTTTACTGTATAGTCCTCGCTCATCAAAATACCAATAGTTGGTGAAATCAACAAACCGAGGGTATTTTGTTAAGGTTTTTAGTTCTTCAGTGATCTCTTCCGGAGATAATCCCTCTTTTTCTAATTGCTTGACCTTTGCGATATATTCAGCTAAATTATTTTTCGGTACATTCCATTTATTTTCTGCGTGTTTAGACTTTAGGATTTCAATGTTTTTGGCGAATACAATGCAGTACTCATGGCTAACCGAAATAAATAAACTTTGATTTTTTGAGCTGTTTGTGTTTCTTACGATGGTCGCAATGTAGTTGCTCTCATTAAAAACGTCGTTCAGGATCTTTTTGAGGTTTTCTTGCTCGCAGTCATCAATGCTGACAAATATAACACCGTCGTCCGAAAGTAGGTTTCTTGCTAAAAGCAATCTTGAGTAAATCATACTACACCAATCAGAATGGAATCTACCGTTGGTGTCGGTGTTTTTAAAAAGCCGATTTCCTTCGTCGTCAAAAACGCCAAGTTGTGTATTCTCATCATTTTGAGAGTGCATGAAATCGTCAGCGTAGATGAAATCATTTCCGGTATTGTAAGGCGGATCAATATAGATGAATTTCACCTTGCCGAGATATGCCTCCTGGAGTAATTTCAAAACCTCAAGATTGTCTCCTTCTATATAGAGATTTTCAGTGGTATCCCAGCTGACACTTTCTTCGGGATGTGGCCTTAGAGTTTTCCGGATAGGTTTGTTGGCCTCGACTACCGAGGCTTTTTTTCCAACCCATGTGAAACCATAACTTTCATCGCCATCAATTACGCTGGGCGAGAGCATTTGCTTTAAGGCTTCAAAATTAATCCCACGCTTTATTTTTCCGTCTGATCCTTTGATTTCAGTCATGCAGCTTGGGAAAATCTGCCCAATTAGTTCTATGTTTTTCTCGACAATGTTAGGTGTCTCGAGTTTTAACTTATGCATAAAACTTCCTTTGAATATTATTTCAATTTCGGTTGACGCGAACAGTTACTTTTGAAGCTATCTCGCTTGAGCGCTTAAAAAAGGCTTGTTCAACATAATAAGCAGGCTGTTCGATGAAAGCGTTCCATTTTGTGAGAACACAATAACGCTCATCTTCGCTCCATGCGCATCCATCGTGAGGGGTTATGAAGTAGTTTTCGCTAAATTCTCTAATTACAGTAGAGTCATTCAATGCGACGTGCTGATGTATGTTACCACAAACAGGGCACCTGTAACTTGGCCTGAATATTTCGTCATACATTTCGGGAAGAACAACTCCTAATATCCCGTTTCTAGTATTCCCAATACCATTATATAATGAGGCTTGAAGTTCTCGTTGAATGAAATAATTTTTCTTTCTACCATAAATATCTACGCCTTCATTCTCCGAGGAGTGGAGGCCTATCATAAAAATTGTTACAGTAGAGTCTTGGAGATAGTTTTCGCGTATCGATTTCATGATGTAATCCCCGTCGAAACTATCGATTGTTTTGTCTAGGCCTTTATTAATTAAATCTGTTTGAAGCAGCAATGTGTCCAGTTGATTTCTGTACCATTGGTCTTCTTTCTTGTAAGAAATAAAACATTTGTGACCCATTGTATCCTCCTAGGGGTTTAGTCGATGTTTAATCTCATAGAGATCGATTTTGCGAAGTCGTTCTTTAGTAAGGATGATTTTGATTTTTGTGGTGTCAGCAAATTTGATTTTAGTGATTTTTAAACTAAAGAGCAGTAACATCAAGAGTTCCTGGTCGCTTATGTTTTCGAGTCCTTGCAGTCTTGTTAACCCTGATCCTAGTAAAGGTAGAACGATATCATTTCCATTATAATGAATATCGCATTCTGTCCACATGTTTGTTAGAGTCGAAATAAGCTCGTCGACAGTTAAGTAAGCTCGATTGTGTTCGTCGAACCTGCTAAATGCTAGAAGAAAGAAATCTCTGTCTTTTATAATTGTTCCAAGTTTGTACTGTTTTGTTTTGCCGAACTCTCTGCTTTGTTCTTTGATGATAAATTGTGAAGAATGTTTGTCGGATAGAATTAGGTGATCTAAATCTTGACGGTTTTGGTAGAATTTTGCTATGTATTTGCCGTTTAAGGTATTTGAGGAAATTATTCCGCTGTTGACATCGGTGTCGAAATATTCATTAAAAGGGATAATTTTAAAACCTATTTCTTGGAAGATATCTCCTTCTTTGATTTGAATTGTGGAGTTGTTTATTATTATTGATAATTCGTTAAGATTATTCGCTCTAAACCAAATGGCGAGATAAAGAAATATCAAAAAGAATAAAACAAAGGCTCCGAGAGGTAATTTAATGTCTTGAGGGATGTTAATGAACAATACTGAGATTGTGATGATTGAACTGATGATGGATAGGTAGGTGCAGTATTCGTTCCGGAGTTGTTTGTTAAGGAAGGTTACCTTCATGATTGATGTGAGATAATTCGATCTTTAATTTTTTGAGATGACTGCTTATTTGAATTTTTGTGTTAAATTGCACTTCTTTCTTGATTTTTGCCTCGAGGGCTCGAATTTTTCTTTCTAGTTTCTGTTTTAATTCTTCTCGATTGATCTGATCTCTAAGGATTACGTCTGAGTTTGATGATGGAGAGAATCCGGCAATATTGCGAACAAAGTTCTCGTAGATTGCGTCCATATTCAAACCCTGCGTAAAAAATAGTAGATCGGTTTGAGGTATCCAAGCAGTATGGAAATAGAAGTGCACTCTATTCTTATTGCTAAAAGTTGAGCAGGCATCCTTATAGCTGATCCATGCCTGAGCCATATTTTTATAGGTTAAGACAAAGAGAATGTGATATGGGATATTCTGGTCAATCAGACGTAGTATGGCTTCGTCAAGTTGCGGGGTATTTAGGACCACTTCTAATACCTCGATTTCGGCCACGTTTAAGCCTTTATCTACATTTAGTGTCGTTGTTGACAACTTGTTTCGCCAATATATCAGATGAACTTGATCAACAAAAGAACGCTTTACCGAGGGGGAAATTTTGATGTTTTCATAGAATTTCTGCTTCGGTATACGTTTGTTAAATTCGGTCGAGGCAGGGAAGCCGAACATGGTTAGTCTCCGTCTTTATTTCACCACGAGGAAGCAAATCAGTTCGAAATCGTCTAAGCCTGTGACCTTAGAAAGCAGAGCTGTCGTACCTCCAGCTTTGAACAAGCTGTCGATATCGCTAACTTCCTTCGTGTTGATGATGGAGTTGATTGCTTCTGAGAGTAATTCTGAGACCTTGCGCATGTTGTGCCCATCATCTGTCTCTAAGTTGAACTGTTTGCAGAGATCAATCACAGGTTCGGATCGCCCACGGCAGAGCATACGCATCGTATCCAAGAGTTTCTTGGGATTGAGATAGTCGCAGACCACTTTACCGTGTTCACTGATATAGACCATGTAAAACGGATGAATGCGGTTTCGATTATCGATGTTCACGCTGTCGCTGATGTTTCGTAGAACGAAAATAACTCCGCTTGGCGCATCTTTCATCAGTCCAACGACTGAGTGAAGACCTTTGGGAGCTCGCTCAATGTCGTTGTTTCGCTTGATGTATTCAAGCAAATCCAGTCGGAACTCATTCAGTCCGAGGTCCATGATGGAGAGTCCGCTGGTCATATCCTCCATGTCCACCACTTCTTTTTGTAGTCGTTTAAGCTGCATACGGCGGTACTCAAGATCTCCTTTCTCCTCGGCATCGATGAGATTGTCGTCACCAGTGGAGGTCATGACTGAGATTTTCATTCTGTTTTCAACACGATTTTTCAGCTGGATGTATTCATCCAAATCCATGTTCGGCCAGAAATTTACGAGCTGAATACGGTCGTTTTTGCTGCCGATTCGATCGATACGTCCAAATCTCTGAATGATCCGGACAGGATTCCAGTGAATATCGTAATTGACTAAGTAGTCGCAGTCTTGTAGGTTTTGCCCTTCTGAGATGCAATCTGTTGCAATAAGAATATCTAAACGATCGGTGTTTTGCGGTTGTAGAAGTGCTTTTCCTTTGGATATCGGCGAAAAGTTCATCAAAACATTGTTGAGGTCAGAACGGAATTTCGGAATAGTGGTTCGTCCCTCAATGTTCCCGGTCACTTCTGCTGTGTTGAGTCCAAATTTAATCTTTACGACATTGCTTACATTTTCGTAAAGGTAGTCAGCAGTGTCAGAAAATGCTGTAAAAATAATGATCTTCTGGTTGCCGGGATTTATTGGGTTCTTGATTTTGTTTTCAATCAAAGTAAGCAAAGATTGGAGTTTGCTGTCGTGTGCAGGTGATATTTCGGCAGACATCAAACTAAGAATCTTGAGATGTTTGGCATCCTCCATCAGTTCATTCTTCCAGGAAAGATAGTCCATGTCGTCGAGGTCGATTCGTACTTTATTCCCGACTGTAGAGAAGTCGATGTTTTGATCGTCTTCATCAAGATCTTGACTATCTGAGATGTCTTTATAGCTAACTGAACCGCCGGATTTAGGGTAGTTATCTATAATAGAGATCGTTTCATCAATCAGATGTTTAATACGATCGATTGTAAGACGGAAGGAGAAGATGGAACTTTCTAAACGTTTAAGAAGATTGATGCGCATCAATCGGCGAATTCCTTCTTCTCGTCCCTGCTGCGTTAAGGTCATTCCTTTGGAATCAGCTTCATCTTGATATTTGTAAAGTCGAGAGTATTTAATGAAATTTGAAGGTGTATAAACCGAAAGATGAAGACTGTTTAGGTATTCATAAATGTCGTTATAGTTTATGGCATCGTTTAAGTCCGTCAGTGAGGGACGGAGTGAGATTGGGGGGAGGCGCTCAGGAAATTTTCCTATATCCGCGGTATTGTAATATTTTTGTATATGTTTGCGAGATCGAGCAATAGTTACAGAGTCGAGTAACTCGAAGAAATCGTAGTCTAGATTGTTGAGTAACTCTTGCGTTGTACGTTGTTTGGCTGGAAGCTTGACCCAGGCATTGTACGCCTTCTGCGCTTGTCGAAAAATTTCGTCAATCCCTTTAGATGTGCCAAGTTTTTTATTGATTTGTTTCGCCTCACCTTCATAGGACAAGGCAAGTTGGTTTTTTAAATCAATAAATTTGTTGTTTACCGGTGTTGCTGAAAGCATGAGAACTTTAGTCTGTACGCCGGCACGGATTACTTTTTTGAGTAATTTTAGGTAGCGATTTTCTTTCGCGTCTTCTCCTGAAATTTCGCCGCCATTTCTAAAATTATGACTTTCGTCAATCACGACTAGGTCGTAATTTCCCCAGTTGATACGCTCTAAATCAATGCCATTTGATAATCCGTGCTCTCTCGATAGGTCGGTGTGGTAAAGAACATCGTAACGTAAGCGATCTGCGGCAATGGGGTTGTTGATGTAATTGCCTTTGTATGTGTTCCAGTTTGAGGCCAGCTTTTTCGGGCAGAGAACGAGAACGGATTTGTTGCGGTTTTCGTAATACTTGATGACTGCAAGGGCGCTGAAAGTTTTTCCCAACCCTACGCTATCAGCTAAGATACATCCGTTATATTTTTCTAATTTGCTGATGATCGCAAGTACTGCATCACGCTGGAAGTTATAGAGCATATGCCAAATTTTGCTCTGCTTGAAGCCTGTTGCCTCATTTGGTAGATCATCTTCAGAGATATCGTCTAAGAACTCTTTGAAAATATTGTAGAGAGTAAAGAAATATATGTACTCCGGTGCGTTCTCTCTATAAGCCGCAGTTATGTTTTCGATCACCACATCGGTGAGAGGATGTCATGAATTTTGTGTCTTGAGGGATAATAGTCGCCCACGCAGGGCCC
>ERZ791883.2833-NODE-2833-length-10665-cov-2.641753_pt1 | contig 10665 bp, 9 predicted proteins | sample MGYA00510160_ERZ791883 | MGnify/ENA primary metagenome ERZ791883 (study PRJEB30046, sample SAMN00792072) | human gut metagenome | study: EMG produced TPA metagenomics assembly of the A metagenome-wide association study of gut microbiota in type 2... | reverse complement strand
TCCCTCAGCGTCTTTTCTTTTGACCATGAATGGCCGTTTTCTTTTCGGCAAGACGAAAAGAAAATGGGGATTCAATCTAGTGCCGCATAGCGGCACTTCCCACGGCAAAGCCGTGCTTCCTTGCGCCAAAGATACCTCCCCCTTGCCCTGACATGGGAATGCCCCCCCTGCGGGAGCAAGGAATTTGTGGGGGACATTCTGCACGGCAAAGCCGTGTTTCCTGTCCCGGAAGCCGGGACCACCCCTTGCACTATGATGGTGCGATCAAAACAACCTTCTTGTGAAATCCCCCAATCCATGGTATGATAACATGAAAAATCTCAAAGGATGTTTAAGATGAAACAAGTCACTATTTATACCGATGGTGCCTGTTCCGGCAATCCCGGACCCGGCGGCTGGGGAGCCATTTTGATGTACGGTGCCCACAAGCGGGAGCTTTCCGGCGGGGAAGCCGATACCACCAACAACCGCATGGAACTGACCGCCGTGATCCGGGCGCTGTCTCTTTTGAAGGAGCCTTGCATCGTGGAGCTTTGGAGCGACTCCAAATATGTGATTGACGGCCTTTCCAAGGGCTGGGCTAAAGGTTGGAAGGCCAAGGGCTGGGTGAAAAGCGACAAAAAGCCCGCCCTGAACCCGGACCTTTGGGACGAGCTGCTGCGGCTGGAGAGCATCCATACCCTTCGCTACCACTGGGTCAAGGGCCATGCGGAGAACGAATTTAATAACCGCTGCGACGAACTGGCGGTCGCCGAGAGCCGCAAATTCCGGTAAGGACGGCATTTTTACCGGTTTTTGCGGGCATTTGTGGAAAATGCAGTCGAAAAGTTGAAAAAGGCCCGGAACGTTTACAAATTGTTCACAGCAAACACATAATTTCGCAAAAATGTTCGGGTATCTTAATACTTGCAAAGGGTCCTCCCAACCCGATGCGTTTTCTCCCTCCTAAAACACACAGCAAAAACCCCTCGCCACTCGGCGAGGGGTTTTTGTGTTTCCTCACTTGTAATAGTCCGTCTCGTCCGTCAGGGCCATGGGCAGGCCGTTGTGATACACCGGCATCAGCTGGAATTTGAAGCGGCTGGTCCGGTGGAGCCGGTCGATCTTTTCCTTTACTGCCGGGTCCACGACGCCCTTGCGGACATACTCGTTGACAGCGTGGTAGGTAAAGCCCAGATTGTCCTCGTCCGTCAGACCGGTGAGACCGTCGGAGGGGGGCTTGATCAGGAATTTTTCCGGCAGGCCCAGCTCCGCGCCGAGGGCGATGACCTCCTCCGTGGTGTACATTCCCAAGGGAGAGAAGGCTCCGGTGGCGTCGCCGTAGACCGTGCAGTAGCCCACCCAGTCCTCCGAGAGGTTAGAGGTGTTCAGCACGATACCGGCGTCCTCGCTCTGGGCGATGGCGTACAGCGTCACCATCCGCATCCGGGAGGGCAGGTTCACCGTGGTCTGGCGGCTGGGCTTCATACCCAAACGCGCCATCTCGTCCAAAATGCCGCCGGTGCCACCCTGAATGTTGAATACATAGTGGCGAATTCCGAGAAATTCCACCAGACCGTTGGAATAGTCAATGTCCGGCTGGATGCCGTCAGGCATCAGCACGCCCACCACGTTTTCCTTTCCGTAGGCCGCCAGCGCCGCCACCACGGAGCTGTCCTTTCCACCGGAAATGCCGATCACGGCGGTCTTTCCGCCGCAGGCCTTCATCTGCTGCCGCATCCAGTCCAGCAGACCGGGCAGCTGTTCCTTTGCGTGAAATTCCATACGCTCACCCTTTCTGATTTATGATGCCCCATTGTAAAGGGCTGGACCGTAATTTGCAAGCAGATTCCCGTTTTTTGGCAAAAACACGAAAAATGATGTAAAATCGAGATTGAATTCGACGCCTGCAAAAAAATCCGCCGGAGCGGGAAACGATTTGTCCTGTCATAACGTTTTATCAGTGAAAGCGCTTTTCAATCACACAAAAAAGACCTGCTAAGAAAAGTCAAGTAGAAATTTCAAGGCAATGCAGCTTGTAAAAATGCCGCACCAAACCAAGCCGCTTTGCATCTCAAAATGAAACGGCGGCCAGCCAATGGCTTTATGGCGAAGATCAGGCGGTGTGTTCCAATGACTCCAAATAGGCTTTTACAGTGGCGTAGTAGATCCGCAGAAACTTGTTGGCGGAAGCCATCATGTAGACGCAGTAGGGCTTGCCCTCGGCGCGTTTCCTGTCCATGAACTGGCAGACCGGTTCATCCAGCGGTGCGGTCTGCAAATAGACGCTCATAACAAGAAAGAGTGTCCGCCGTAAAGACGATGCACCAATTTTGCTCATGGATTTGTGCCTGCCGGACACATCGCCGGAATCATTTGGCGGAGCATCCAGTCCAGCGTAGGCCACGAGCGCTTTCTTGGAATAAAAGCGGCGCACATCCCCGATTTCAGCTATGAGCTGCGGGCCGAGCGTCGGGCCTACGCCGAACAGATCCATGACAACGGGATATTCCGGCAGCTGGGAAGCCAATGATTGCATTTCGTGTTTGAGAGCCGCAAGTGCGGCAGAGGTCGCTCTGAGTTGCGCAACCGCCTGTTCTACGAGCAACTTCGTTGTTTCGGACTTTGGCATGACGCCAATATGTCCGCTGGCTTCGGCGTAAATTGTGTGCGCCTTTGCTTCCCTGAAGTTGTAGCCGTGCTTCCTGCACCAACGCAGGTATTTGCTTGTGAAAGCCCTTTCGGATTTCTCGCTGACGCAGCGGCAATGCCAGAATTCAGCCACAAAATCCACCCACTTTTCACTCCCATCCCCACGGATCGGGCTTGAAAACAGACGGTTGGCGTTTGGAAACACCGTATCCAGCAGCGAGATCAAATTGTTTTTCAAAACCGTCTGCACCTTGGAATACTGCCGGTACTGGCGGTAGCAGTTCTTCAGCAGCAGTCGGGTATCTTCCTCTGGGATATACTTCGGCAAAGTAAGCCAGCGGTCAAGGCCATAGTTAGCCAGTTTGACAGCATCCTTCCTATCGGTTTTAACACGCCGTAATTCGTTGTTCCCGTAGTCATGCACCAGCTTTGCATTGACAACGGAAACATATAGTCCCGCGTCGTGGAGCAGCTTTGCCACCGACGCATGGTAATTTCCTGTGGCCTCCATGACCACACGAGTCTCACCGTCCAGGCTTTTGAGCTGCCTTGCCAGCTTGCTCAGTTCACTGCCGGTGTGACGGACTTCAAAGGGTGAGATGATGACCTCTCCAAAGGGACGCATGACGGCAATTGTGCTCCTGCCTTTGGAAATGTCGATGCCAACAGAGTTCATTTGCATTCCTCCAACACGAATTTGCAACCGGAATCCATCTTTTTCTCATTGCTGATTCAATCTATTAGGTGACGCGAACTCCAAGGCTCAACCTGCTCAAATCGAACGCTGCAATAAGGGGATGACTGACAGTCTTTCGTACGGACATAAAAGCCCAAGGAGGCATTGGTCAGCCAGTTGCTCCCCTTATTGTAGCTTAGGCATGAGATGGAAAGAAAGCCGGACTGGCCGCCCGGCTTTTCTGTCCAAATTTATTGTAATAGGAGGCATTGCATGACGGAAGCACAGCTCAGCAATGCCATGGATGCTTATGGCTCCACGGTTTACAGGCTGGCCCTGACCCGGATGCAGAATATCGCCGACGCGGAGGACGTGTATCAGGAGGTGTTCCTCCGGCTGTGGAAGCAGGCGGCGGAGGACTGGGACGGAGACCGCGCCAAGGCATGGCTTATCCGCACAACGCTGAACCGCTGCGCGGATCTGCACCGGTTCCATCTGCGGCGGCCGGTACTTTCTTTCGCGGAGATACCGGATCTGGCGCAGCCGGAGGACGAGAGCCGGGAACTGTGGGAAGCGGTGAGCCGCCTGCCGGAAAAGGCCCGGACGGCGGTGCATCTTTATTACGCTGAGGGGTATTCGGCGGAGGAGATCAGCCAACTGATGCACATTCCCGCCGCCACGGTCCGAACCCGGCTCCACCGGGCCCGCAAGCAGCTGAAAGAACTTCTGGGAGGTATTGACGATGAAACGTGCGTATCACGATCTGATGGAACAAATTTCGGTCCCCAGCGGGCTGAATGACCGGGTGCTGCAAACGGTCCGGCAGAAGGCGGCCGGTGTCGGAACGCGGTGGAAACGGACGGCGCTGCGGGCGGCGGTGTGCGTTGCCTGTGCGCTGGCTCTGGTGCTGGGGACAGTGCGGCTGGCACCCCGTTCGGCAGAGGAACCCGGGCTGCCCCAGCTTACCTACAGCTTTGGTCTGACGGCCTATGCCGCCGATATCGGGGAGACCATCGTCCCCAATGCCAACGGCGGGTTGGCGCTGCGCAGCGGCACCGGGATCTGGGATCCACTGCAGGGGTATTTTACCGGCTGCCTGTTTCAGGTGACCGGAGAAAATCTTCAAAAGGTGACTTTATCTGTGGATCGGGGCGGACTGTACCGCAGCGAGACCCGAAAGGCTTTGTCTAATGATGAGGTGCAGGCACTCTGGCAGGCGGAAGAGAACGGGGAACTGGTGTGCAGCGTCTATGGCGCAGACGAGGGCGCGCCCATGAATGCTGATGTCATGACGGCTTTGGGAAGCAATATAACCGTGGACTATGATCCTTCGACCAGCTACGGCTTCTGGGTGCCCCCGGAGGAGCTGCCAACGGCGAGCGATGACATGAAGCAGGATACGTGGGACAGCATCGACACCTTTAACGGAGCGCATCTGACGGTGGAGGCCACTTTCCTGGACGGCAAAACAGAAAGTCGGACCTACACCCTCTCCACCGGCCGTCTGCGGCTGGATCGGTATGAAAACGGGACATGGACGGTCCTGCCCCAGCTGGCCGGGGACGAGGAGGCGTACGTTTACGGCATTTATGCCGTCAGCGAAGAGGAGAGCCGCTGGTTTCAATGGCCGGTGGAGGGCAGCAATACCATCAGCCTCAGCAACCCCTTCGGAGCCAGATGGAATCCCGGCGGACAGGGGAAAACCGTCCACAATGGGATCGACATTCCAGCCGAACGGGGAACCCCGGTGCTGGCGGCTGCGGACGGCACCGTGACGGAGACCGGCTTTGACACGGAACGCGGGAATTACCTGATGATCGACCACGGCGATGGACTCACCACACTGTACGCCGCGTGCAGCAAGGTGGATGTGAACGAGGGTGATCCTGTAAAGGCGGGGACGCCAATCGCCGCCATAGGCAGCACGGGAAGGTCCACCGGTCCGCACCTTCATTTTGAGGTCCGGCAGGACGGTGTTCCCCAGAATCCCACGGTCTATTTCGACGCGGACGTTCGATCGACCCTGCGGATGGGATAAATAGGCAGCGCCCACGGCGAAAGCCGTGGGCGCTGATGCTTTTATTCGGTTTCCGCGTAGATCCCGCCTTCACCAGCCCACCACATGGCATCATACAACTGCTCAAGATCGGCGCAGGAGCCGGCGTAATCCTTCACATCGTCATAGAGGGGACAGGGCTTGCCGTGGGAAAACCGCTCATTATAGTCAGCGATGATCCGGGGCAGGTCTTGGTTCAATTCCTCCACCGTCAGCACACGGGACCAAGGCTGGCCGTTTTCGTCCCGGAACGCACATTCTATCTCGTCCAGATTGCCGATGATTGCCAGCACCGCCGCCATGTCCTGATAGAGGCCCGTTTCAGATAGCCTTATTCCACCAGGTGTGTGGGGAGCGGAGAAATTCAGCGTCAGGCGGTAGGGCTGGGTAGAGGTTTGCAATTCTATAGTGTAATCACCGATCCAGTCGAATCGCCCGGCACTGAGTACCTGTCCCACGGCGGGGGCGTTCCCCACATAGAGGGTTTGGGCCTGATAGATTCTGTCGATCTGCGGCGAGATCTCAACACCACCCTGCCAGATCAGCTGATCGGCCACCCAAACTTCCCGTACACCATCCAGCGAAATATGCTCCCAATGGTCGGAAGTGTCATGAAGGAATGACGGCAGGGTCTGCCTTGCGCTGACATGAACGATGCCGTTTTTGTTTTCCACCATCCAGTGACTGTAGGCAATGGCAGACCATTCGGAATAGAAATGCAGATCCAACTGTCCCGGCACATTTGTGTGAGCCGTCCAGTTGAGATTCTCCTGGTAGTCCCAGTTGGCAGGCTCCCCGATGACAAACAGCTTTGCCGCGACGCCCGCCGTGAACAGCAGCACCGTGACGGCAACTGCCGCCGCCACACGCCGCCAGCCCCGGCGCTTTACTTTTTTCAGATAGTCTACCTCTTTTGCGTCCTCCGGGGCCGCCTGCTCCGGCGCGCCTGCCAGCGCCGTCCGAAGCTGGGCGCAGTCCGGGCACCCGGACAGATGACGCTCCACCGCTGTATTGCTCTCTGGGGAGGTGAGGCCCTCCACATAGGAGGGGAGCAAATCCCGCACCACACCGCAGGTCAGATCATTTTTCATCGTCGCAACCTCCTTGCTTCAATCGTTCCTTGCCCCGGTAAAAGGTCACTCTGGCCCAGGTCTCCGTTTTGCCTAAAACGTCTCCAATCTCCCGGAAGGACAGTCCACCGAAGGCCCGGAGGTAGACCACCTCCCGCCCCGGCTCCGGCAGCTCGTGGATCTGCCGCAGTAGATCCAGATGCCCGGAGCGGCTGACGGCCTCCTCCTCGGCGGAGGGCACCAGCGGCAGCTCTGCTTCCTCAGGAAGCTCCGTTTCCCGGTTGGCCTTCCGCAAATGCTGATACCACAGGTGCTTGGCGATCTGGCACAGCCAGACGGACACCTTGCAGCTGCCGTCAAACCGGTCGATGGACCGCACTGCCTGATAAAAAGTCTCTTGGGTCAGTTCCTCCGCCGTCTGGGGGTCCCGGCATTGGGAGAGCAGAAATTTGTAGACCGTCTGCGCGTGCTGGCGGTAGACGGTATCCAGATCCTTCACGGAGTTTCTCCCCCTTTCAGCGGCGTTTTCATCTGTTATATCCGTTTGGGGCGCGGTTCGTTACAGCGTTGGAAAAAGATTTTGAAAAAAAGGAGCCATACGGCTCCTTTTGCGATGCTCAGAAGGTTTCAGACTGGACCAGTTCCTCGTAGGAACGGATGTAATAGTCGCACAGACGCTGAATCTCCGGTTGATCCTGCTCCGCCGTGGCCTCATAGACCCCGGCCACCCGGAAGCCTGCTGCCTTGGCGGTGCGGATGGCGTGGAGGGCGTCCTCAAATACCACAGTGTCCCGCTTGTTGGACTGGAGCCGCCGCATGGCCATCTCGTAGATGTCGGCGCTTTCAGATTTGTGATTTCCCGCGTCGGCGGAGGTGACGATCCCCCGGAAATAGTGGTCGATGCCTGCCGTTTTCAGGGCCTTTTCCGTCAGCCGCCGATGGGTGGCGGTGGCCACATACATCCATACGCCCTCCATTTTCAAAATGGAGAGAAATTTTTCCAGACCCGGCTTGGGCCGGACCTGGCTGGAATAGAATGTCTCCATCCGCTGAATGATCTGGTCGATGATCTCCTGCTGGGACCACGGCAGACCGCAGACCTCCCGCAGATAGGGGATCACGTCGCAGTCCGCTAAGGTGTGGAGCATCCGGTCCTGCTCCGGTGTGGCGGAGATGCCCGCCTCCTTTAAGAACGTGGGCCCCAGCTCCCGCCAGGTGGGCATGGAGTCCAGCAGGGTCCCGTCCATATCAAAAATCGCGCTTTGTAACCGCATTGATGACCTCGATCTCCGTAAATTTTGAAACTTACAGCATATGCGCTGATAGAGCGCAGATGAAAAAACTGGTATTTTATTGTTCGTTACTGCCGATCCAATAGCACCCTGCACCTATGATAGCAGCTAAAAATTCAATTGCCTTGAGATACATATCATAGCTATGCCAACCAATGATAAAACCAGATAATATATAAATCACTGCAAATACAACTACCGAAATAACCGCCCGCTTTATTTTGTTTTTCATCAAAGAGATCTCCTTTAAAATTCAGATTATGTTTGTCGAGGCATCCCTGGGGGACTTCCCTTGCCCGCGCGGGGCAAGGGACTTTTTTGCCTGACGAATGATACTCTGATGAAGATACTTTGTGTCCCGCATGGAAAAATTGAAATCATTTTTGTCAGGACATGTGCCTGACAAAAATACTTTGATCTAAGTGCCTTGGGCACGTTCACCAGTCCGCAGACTGGTGGGAGGTGGTTAGGAGGGGGACAAGTCCCCCTCCTAAGCAATCAGCACAGCTTGGAACCCGCCGGGATCTGATCGTCCAGCATGATGAGGTTCAGCTTTTCCTCGCCCTTTTCCGTGCGAACGGCGGAAAGCAGCATACCGTTGCTCTCCAAACCCATCATCTTCCGGGGAGGCAGATTCACGATGGCGGCCAGGGTCTTGCCCACCAGTTCCTCCGGCTCATAGAACTTGTGGACACCGGAGAGGATCTGCCGGTCGGTGCCGGTGCCGTCATCCAGCGTGAAGCGCAGCAGCTTGTCAGACTTTTTCACGGCTTCGCAGGCCTTGACCTTCACCACCCGGAAATCGGATTTGCAGAAGGTGTCGAAGTCCACCGTTTCGGTGAGCTGAGGCTCCACCTCCACGTCAGGCTGCTCTGCCTTCTTAGCGGCGGCTTCGGCGGCTTCCAGCTCTGCGAGGGCCTTGTCCAGATCCAGACGGGGGAACAGGTTTTCACCCTTGACCACGGCAGCGGTCTCAGGCAGCTCGCCCCAGAGGTCCGCAGACTCCCAGGTCCGGGCCTCCGCACCTACGCCGATCTGGGCGAAGAGCTTTTCCATGCTCTCCGGCATGAAGGGGGTCAGCAGGATACCGCAGATGCGGGTGGCTTCCAGCAGGTTATAGAGCACATGAGCCAGCCGGGCACCGTTGGCTTCCATATCCTTGGCCAGTGCCCAAGGGGCGTTCTCGTCGATATACTTGTTAGCCCGCTGGATCAGCTTGAAGGTCTCAGACAGGGCGTTGTGAGGGGCGAAGGTGTCCATCTCGTGAGCGTAGGCCTTTTTCAGACCGGCGGCCTGTGCCACCAGCTGGGCATCGTACAGCACGGGGTCCACAGTGTCGCCGCTGGCGGCCAGCTCCACGCTGCTGCCCATGCGGACCATGGCAGCCAGCTGCTTCTCATCTTCCGTGGCACCGCAGCCTGCAGGCAGGGAGCCGCCGAAGTACTTGTTCACCATGGCGGTGGTGCGGCTGAGGAGGTTGCCCAGATCGTTGGCCAGATCGGTATTGATGGTCTGGATCAGCAGCTCATTGGAGAAGTTGCCATCGGAGCCGAAGGGGAAGGTCCGCATCAGGAAGAAGCGGAGGGCATCCACGCCGAACTGCTCCGCCAGCAGGTAGGGGTCCACCACGTTGCCCTTGGATTTGGACATTTTGCCGCCGTCCAGCAGCAGCCAGCCGTGGCCGAAAACGTGCTTGGGCAGAGGCTCCTCCAGACTCATCAGCATGGCAGGCCAGATAATAGAGTGGAATCGCACAATTTCCTTGCCGACGATGTTGATGCCGGGCCAGTATTTCTTGTAGTCATTATAGCGGTCATTCTCATAGCCCAGCGCGGTGATATAGTTGCTCAGAGCGTCCACCCACACATAGACCACGTGCTTGGGGTCAAAGTCCACGGGGATGCCCCAGGAGAAGCTGGTGCGGGAAACGCACAAATCCTCCAGACCGGGGTCGATGAAGTTTTTCACCATCTCGTTGACGCGGGAGCGGGGCTGGAGGAAGTCGGTGTTCTCCAGCAGGTCCCGGATCCGGTCGGCATATTTGCTCAGACGGAAGAAGTAGGCTTCCTCCTCAGCGTCCACAACGGGGCGGCCGCAGTCGGGGCAGCAGCCGTCCTTCAGCTGGCTCTCCGTCCAGAAGGACTCACAGGGAGTGCAGTATTTGCCCTTGTAGGTGCCCTTATAGATGTCGCCCTTGTCATACATCCGCTTGAAGATCCGCTGGATGGCCTTCACATGGTAATCGTCCGTGGTGCGGATGAAACGGTCGTTGGAGATGTTCATCAGCTTCCACAGATCCCGGACGCCACGGGGACCGTCCACGATGCGGTCCACGAACTCCTGGGGAGTGACGCCGGCCTCGTCAGCCTTCTGCTCAATCTTCTGGCCGTGCTCGTCGGTACCGGTGAGGAACATGACGTCCTCACCCTTCAGCCGGTGATACCGGGCCAGAGTGTCGGTGGCCACGGTGCAGTAGGTGTGGCCGATGTGCAGCTTATCTGAGGGGTAGTAGATGGGGGTTGTGATATAAAAAGTGTCCTTTTCCATATCCGGTTCCTCTTTTCTTCTTTATGATAAATTTTGAGTGATCGCAAATAAAAACGCCGTCCCTGAGCATACGCTCAAGGACGGCGAAGAAAGCCGTGTTACCACCTTGATTCACCCACACCTCGCGGCGTGAGCCTCTGCGGGTACAAGCCTGCCGAAACCGGCACGCGATACCCTGACGCTGTAATGGGCGCACCCATCGCAGCCTGCGCCAAAGCGCTGAGCCGCGCGGCTCCGGGGCCATGTTCTGCCCACCGCATGGGTCCCTTTTCAGCTGCCGGGACTCTCTGAACCATGCCGCGAGGACGTACTCTCCCCTTCATTGCATTCTCGATTGCACTCACTTATACCATATTTTAAACGATTAGTCAATCATCCGGTCAAAATATTTCC
>ERZ791883.2825-NODE-2825-length-10698-cov-7.285822_pt1 | contig 10698 bp, 8 predicted proteins | sample MGYA00510160_ERZ791883 | MGnify/ENA primary metagenome ERZ791883 (study PRJEB30046, sample SAMN00792072) | human gut metagenome | study: EMG produced TPA metagenomics assembly of the A metagenome-wide association study of gut microbiota in type 2... | reverse complement strand
ACAGGCCCTTGCACAGCACCTTCTCGCCGTCCATATCGATCAGCTGATACTTCAGAGAAGAAGAGCCGCAGTTAATAACCAGAACTTTCATCTGTGTTGCCTCCTGTATGTTTTTGGTCTGTCCTCTTTTTAAACCTGAGGACAGAATTTTACAGATTCCTGTGTTTATTATATAATAGGGTGGGCGGCTTTTCAAGCCGCAACCCGGGCAAAGCGGTAAAGCTTGTGTACAAGGTTTTTGTACATCCTGCCCACAAATGCGCAAAACCACTGCAGTTTTCTGTATATACGATATAAATTTAACAATCTTTCCGAGGGCGCAGCAGCCCTGCAGAGGAGCTTATCTATGAAATTTGCCGGTATCATTGCAGAGTACGACCCCTTTCACAACGGCCATGCATGGCAGCTGGCGCAGGCAAAAGCGCTGGGAGCACAGCATGTGGCGGTGGCCATGAGCTGCGGGCTGACCCAGCGCGGCGCACTGCCGCTGCTGCCGGAAGCGGTGCGGGTGCAGGCTGCACTGCAATGCGGGGCAGATCTGATATTTGCGCTGCCTGCGCCCTGTGCCTGTGCGGGGGCAGAGGCTTTTGCCCGGGCGGGGGTGCGCATCCTTGCCGCCGCCGGGTGCGATGCGCTGGTGTTCGGGGCAGAGACGCCGGACGCAGCCCTGCTGATGGAAGCTGCCCGGGTACTGAACAGCGAGGCCTACCGCACCGAGCTGAAGCGCCAGCTTGCAGCCGGTGCCCGCAGCTTTGCGGCGGCGCGGCAGGCGGCGGTGGAAGCGCTCTGCCCGGGCACGGCACTGGCCGCGCTGTTGGATAAGCCCAACAACAATCTGGCAGTAGAATACTGCAAGGCCATTCTGGAACAGGAGGCACCCATGACCCCGGTGCCGCTGCCCCGCGTGGGGGCGGGCCACGGGCAGGCCCTTGCCGAAAGCGGCCACGCCCAGTTTGCCAGTGCCAGCGCGCTGCGCGCCCTCTGGGCAGAGCAGGGCGCGGATGCGCTGACTCCTTATGTGCCGGAAAAAGCACTGGAACTGTATAAAAAAGCGGAAATCGACGGAATGTATACGGATCATGCCGCTGCGGGCCGGTGTGAGCTGGCTCTGCTGCGGGCGGCCTGTGCACGACCGGAACCTTTTGCCGCAGTGCGGGGCGTTTCCGAGGGGTTGGACCACCGGTTGGAAAACGCCGTGCGCAGCTGCACCGGCCTGCCCCAGCTGCTGGACGCGCTGACCACTGTGCGTTACCCCCGGGCCCGGATGCGCCGTCTTGCCATGGATGCAGCGCTGGGCTATACGGCAGATACCGTGCCTGCCCTGCCGCCCTATCTGCATTTGCTGGGGGCAAGGCGGGAAGCACTTCCGCTGCTGAAGCATGCATTCCTGCCGCTGAGCCACTCACTGGCAAAGCTGGAAAAAGAAAACGATGCCTGCGCCCGCATGGCGGCGGCACAGGCAGGAGCCAGCGATTTTGGCGCACTGTGCCGCCGGGTGCCCGGGCCGATGGGGGGAGTATATCGTCAAAAAATTATCTTTTTGACGAATTGACAAAAAATAATCGAAGAAATTTTATGCAGAAACACTTGTGCCCGGACGGTTTGTGGTGTATGATTAAAGCAATGCAATGTTGGATACAACAAATGAGAACGGAATCAGAAAACCGCACGCAATAAGGAGGAAACTTCATGGCACTTCACGTTCTGGACGAAGCCAACCGCTGTCTGGGCTGCAAAAAGCCGCTGTGCCAGCAGGGCTGCCCCATCCACACCAACATCCCGGAGGTCATTCGGCTGCTCAAGGCAAACCAGATGGACGAAGCTGGCAGGATGCTGTTTGAGAATAACCCGCTGACCACCGTTTGTGCGTTGGTGTGCAACCACGAGAACCAGTGCGAGGGCCACTGCGTGCGCAACCGGATGCCCAGCCACGACCCGGTGCACTTCTCCATTATTGAGGACTACATTTCCACGACCTACGCCAACAAAATGACCGCCGGCCCTGCCCCCAAAAACGGCATGAAGGCGGCAGTCGTTGGCTCCGGCCCGGCGGGCCTGACCATTGCGGTGCTGCTGGCACGCTGGGGCTACGATGTGACCATCTTTGATGCCCGCGATAAAATCGGCGGCGTCATGCGCTACGGCATCCCCAACTATCGCCTGCCGGACAGCGTGCTGGACGATTTCCAGTACCGCCATCTGGAGCTGAAGGGCATCAAGGTGCGGCCCAACACCACCATCGGCAAGACCATCACCATCGATGATCTGTTCCGCGACGGCTACAAGAGCGTGTTCATCGGTGCCGGTCTGTGGAAGGCCAACGCCATGCACATCAAGGGTGAGACTCTGGGCAACGTGGCCTTCGGCATCGACTATCTGGCCAACTCCAAGGCCTTCCGGCTGGGGGACGACATCGCCGTGATCGGCGTGGGCAACTCGGCCATGGACTGCGCCCGCACCGCCATCCGCAACGGTGCCCGCCACGTCACCTGCTATGCCCGCCGCGACGAGAGCTGCATCAGCGCCTCCGAGTACGAGGTGAGCTATGCAAAGCTGGAGGGCGTGGGCTTCCGCTTCTGCAAAGCACCGGTGGAGATCCGCGAGAACGGCCTGATCTGCCGCGATACCGTCAAGGGCGAAGATGGCAGGTTCACTCAGGTGGAGGGCAGTGAGATTTTCTACCCCCACACCGGCGTGATCGTGTCGGTCAGCCAGGGCTCGGAGAGCAACCTCGTCAAGACCACTACCGGCATCGAGACCAACCAGAAGGGTCTGCTCACCGTCAGCGAGGACGGCAGCACCACCCGCGAGGGCGTATTTGCCGGCGGCGATGCCGTGATGGGCGCACGCACCGTGGTGGAGGCGGTGGCTGTGGCCAAGAAGGTGGCCGAGAGCATGGATGCCTACATGAAGAGCCTGCCTGCAGAAGAAGTGGCTGACCCCTATGCCAATATCCCGGTGTTCCAGACCCCCACCTCGGACGTGCTGGCAAAGCAGGAGATCTGACGAAATAAAGACAAACTTGGAAGAAACTGTAAAGCTTTTGCGTCTTTGCCGATCTTTGCCGCTCCGTTTGTTGACGGGGCGGCGTTTGCTTTGTATACTATTCATATACTTGTTTATGATTTGTACAAACTGGATATAAAACGGCGAAAGGCGGTGGACGCTATCCTGAAAGCATCCCTCCCGAAACTGCGGGAAAAACTATTGGAAGCGCTGCAGGCAGTGCTGCCCATTGCAGCCATCGTGCTGGTGCTCTGCTTTACCATTGCGCCGGTGTCGCCCAGCATCCTGCTGTGCTTTTTGCTGGGGGCCGCCATGATCGTGGTGGGCATCATGTTCTTCACACTGGGCGCGGAGATGAGCATGACCCCCATGGGCGAGCGCGTGGGTGCGGTGATCACCAAAAGCCGGAAGCTGCCGGTGATCTTGGGCATCGGCTTTCTGCTGGGCTTCCTCATCACCATTTCGGAGCCGGACCTGCAGGTGCTGGCAAATCAGGTGCCCTCCATCCCGAACCGCACCCTTATTTTATCGGTGGCGGCGGGCGTGGGCCTGTTTCTGGTGTTTGCCTTCCTGCGTATGCTCATTGGCATCTCGCTGCCAAAGCTGCTGGTGCTGTTCTACGGCATGATCTTTCTTCTGGCGGCGTTTGTGCCCAAGGAATTTCTTGCTGTGGCCTTTGACTCCGGCGGCGTGACCACCGGCCCCATGACGGTGCCCTTTATCATGGCACTGGGCGTGGGTGTTTCGTCCATCCGCGGCGACCGCCACGCGGCGGACGACAGCTTTGGTCTGGTGGCCATGTGCTCCATCGGCCCCATTCTGGCAGTGCTCATTCTGGGCATCGTGTTCCGCGCCTCGGACAGCACCTATATCCCGCCGGTGCTGCCGGAGGTGAACGACTCGGTGGAGCTGTGGCAGCTGTTCCATGTCAGCCTGCCTACGTATCTGGAAGAGATCGCTGTCTCGCTGCTGCCCATCATCGTGATGTTCGGCATTTTTCAATTTGTGGCTCTGCACATGGACCGCCGGTCGCTGGGCCGCATTGCGGTGGGTCTTGCGTATACCTACGTGGGCCTTGTGCTGTTCCTCACCGGCGCAAATGTGGGCTTTATGCCCGCCGGTAATTATCTGGGTCAGGTGCTGGCCGGGCAGAGCTTCCGCTGGATCATCATTCCCATAGGAATGCTCATCGGTTACTTCATCGTCAAGGCCGAGCCGGCCGTCTATGTGCTGAACAAGCAGGTGGAAGAGGTGACCGACGGTGCCATTTCGGCCAAGGCCATGGGCACAGCCCTTTCGGCAGGTGTTTCCATCTCGGTGGGCCTTGCCATGGTGCGGGTGCTCACCGGCGTTTCCATCCTGTGGTTCCTCGTGCCGGGCTATGTGTTTGCCATCGGCATCTCCTTTGTGGTGCCAAAGCTGTTCACCGCCATTGCATTTGACGCGGGCGGCGTGGCATCCGGCCCCATGACAGCCACCTTCCTGCTGCCGCTGGCACAGGGCGCCTGCGTGGCCGTGGGCGGCAATATCGTCACCGACGCTTTCGGCGTGGTGGCCATGGTGGCCATGACCCCGCTCATTACGGTGCAGCTGATGGGCCTTGTGGCACAGCTGCGCACCCGCAAGGCCCGGCGGCTGCAGCCTGCGGCCATGGGTGCGGCCTTTGCCGGTCTGGCGGACGATGATATCATTGAATTGTAAGGAGGGCGCGGCATGAGTTCGTTGTTTTTGATGGTGACCATCACCGACCGCCGCTCCACCGATGCCTTTTTGCAGCTGTATGAGCAGCGCGGCGTGGATGTGAACCTGCGCACGGTGGGCAGCGGCACAGCGGTGCGGGAGACTCTGGCCACGCTGGGTCTAGAAAAGACCGAGAAGGCCGTGCTGCTGGCGGTGGTGACAGAGGATACATGGAAGGCCGTCCGGACAGACCTGCGCCGCAAAATGCGCATCGACGTGCCCGGCACCGGCATTGCATTCACGGTGCCGCTGAGCAGCATCGGCGGCAGAAGGGCGCTGATGTTCCTCACCCAGCACCAGCCGCTGACATTGAAGGAGGAGAGCACCTTGAAGGATACCCGTTACGAACTGCTGCTGGTAATCGCCAATCAGGGCCACACCGGCACCATTATGGATGCCGCCCGCGCAGCAGGTGCCGGCGGTGGCACGGTGATCCACGCCAAGGGTACCGGCATGGAAGGCGCAGCCCAGTTCCTTGGCATGGAGCTGGTGAACGAAAAGGAGCTGGTGCTTATCGTGGCCCGCACGCCGGAAAAGAACCGCATCATGAAAGCCATCATGGACGGTGCCGGGCCAAAGGCGGGCGCGATCGTGTTCTCGCTGCCGGTGACGGATACCGCCGGTCTGCGTCTGCTGGAGGACGAGGAACCGGTGCAGGAGACCGCTGCGCAGTAAACAACAAAATGTAATTTATTCCGGGACTATTCCGCATTTATGGGCGAAACGCTTGATAAATGCGGATTTTTTCGTTATCATAGAAGAAAGAAATTCAAGAATGAGGGACAAAAGATGATAAAGCTTTCATATGAGCAGCAGATCGCATTCAATTCGCTGTCCATCATCGTGGGCAATGCACTGTATGCGCTCACGGTGGTGCTGTTTCTTGTGCCGTCAGGCCTGATCACCGGCGGTGCCACCGGCATCGCACTGGGCATCAACCGTGCATTGGGACTGCCGGTGTCCGGTGTGCTGTTCGTCATCAACATGACCATGCTTGCGGTGGGCTGGGTGCTGCTGGGGCGGCGCTTTGCCATCACCACCATTGCCAGCACCGTGCTCAGCCCCCTGTTTCTGGCCCTGTGGGAGCGGGTGTTCACAGGCTTTGTGCTCACCGATGATCTGGTGCTCAACACCATTTTTGCAGGCCTCGGCGTAGGCATTTCGCTGGGCATCACCATCCGGGCAGGCGCATCCACCGGCGGCATGGACATCCCTCCGCTGGTGCTGAACAAATATTTCCACATCCCGGTGTCGGCCAGTATGCTGGTGTTCGATATGCTCATCCTTTGCCTGCAGGCGGCGTTCAGCCCGCTGCAGCAGTGTCTGTACGGCATCGTGATGGTGATCGTGTATACAGTGGTGCTGGACAAGGTGCTCATCTTCGGCACGACCCGCACCGAGGTAAAGATCATCAGCCAGCACGCCGATGATATCCGCGAGGCCATCTTCACCCAGCTGGACCGCGGTGTGACCGTGCTGCATGGCGAGGGAGGCTACAGCCACGAGCCGGAGCAGGTGCTGCTGAGCATCGTGAGCAACCGCCAGCTGCCGAAGCTGGAAAAGCTGGCCCATGCCATCGACCCCACCTGCTTTATGATCGTGAGCCATGTGACCGAGGTGAGCGGGCGCGGCTTCTCGCTGGATAAGAATTACCAGTAAACGCTGAAAATCCCAGCAGATACTTGAAAAACAGTACCGGTTTAGGGTATAGTATAGAAGAACGGTAGGTGATGCCGTGATTTTACCCAACAGGAAAGGAAAACCATCATGTTTGATATTTTCAATATGCTCAAGAAGGAAGAACACAAGGACGCAAAGCAGGTGACCCGCGAGACCATCATCGGCGATATCCTGGATATGGACCAGACCACCGCTCCCTACTTCATGGAGATCGGCATGCACTGCCTGGGCTGCCCTGCATCCCGCGGCGAGAGCATCGAGGAGGCCTGTGCTGTCCACGGCGTGGACTGCGATGAGCTGATCGAGAAGCTGAACGAGCATCTGGCCGCAAAGAAGGCATAAATTGCTGCCCACACTGGATGCGCGTCTGGCTGCCGCCGCAGAGCTTGTGCGGCCGGGAGAGCCGGTGGCAGACATCGGCTGCGACCACGGCAAGCTGACGGCGGTGCTGGCGGCTTCGGGAAAATACCCGAAGGTAATCGGTGCCGACCTGCGGCCCGGCCCGCTGGCAAAGGCAGAGCAGACGCTGGAACATGCAGGCTGTAAAGACCGCGCTGAGCTTCGGCTTGGCGACGGTCTTTCTGTGCTTACGGAGAACGAAGTAGACAGCATCGTGCTGGCGGGCGTTTCCGCCCAGACCACTTGGGAAATTTTAGAGAAAGCCCCGTGGGTGTTCACCGTGGGAGGGCCGCGGATCATCATGATCCCGGCCACCCGCCACGACGCGCTGCGCCGCTGGTTGTGGGAGCATGGCTTCTCCTTTGCAGCCGACCGCCCGGTGCAGGCGGCGGGCCGCTGGTACGCGGTGATGGCGGCGGAGTACACCGGCAGGGTGTATGCGCCCACCTTTGCCGAGTGCCTGTTTGGCAGTACGGGAGAGTGGCCTGGGGGAAAAGGCTACGCCGACTGGCAGAAGGCAAAGCTGCCCCGGATGCGCCTTGGCGTACCGGATGGCAGCGAACTTGCGCAGGAAATCGATCGTTTATTAGCTGGCTTGCCCTCTCAGGCCGCTTCGCGTCCAGCTCTCCCAAAGGGAGAGCCTTTGGCAAAATGATGAACGCTGCATGGAATGCCAAGGCCTCTCACCATGGGAGAGGTGGCATTGCGTAAGCAATGACGGAGAGGGCGAGGATGGTGAAGATATGATAACAGTTAATCAGGTATACGAAGCAATGCAGGCCATCGCGCCGCTGGAGCTGGCGGAACACTGGGATAATCCCGGCCTGCTGGTGGACTGCGGCGGGCAGATGCACCGGGTGCTGGCAGCACTGGACATCACCCCCGAAGTGGTGGCTGAAGCCGCCGCAAAGCAGTGTGAGATGATCGTGTCCCACCACCCGGTCATTTTTGATCCGCTCAAAAAGATCGGCCCGCAGGATGTGCCTTTCCAGCTGGTGCAGGCGGGCATTTCTGCCATCTGTATGCACACCAATCTGGATGCTGCCGAGGGCGGCGTGAACGAAGTGCTGGCAGGCATCTTTGACATGAAGAATATGGAAACCTTTGCCGAGGGCTGCGGCCGTGTGGGAGCCATTGAAGAAATCGCGGTTCCAAAGCTTGCCCGCAAGGCACAGCAGGAGCTTGCTGCGCGCTGCAACCAGCCGAAGAACGGCCCGGCGGTGCAGGTGAAGTTTGTGGATGCGGGTAAGCCGGTCAAGCGCTTGGCGGTCATCAGCGGTGCGGGCGGAAGCCTGTTTGCAGATGCCATTGCTATGGGCGCGGACTGCCTGCTGACCGGTGAAGCCAACCACCACCACGCCATCGATGCCAAGCGGCTGGGCCTTTCGCTCATTGCGGCGGGCCACTATGCCACCGAATTTCCGGTGACTGCCGCCGTGGCTGCAAAGCTGCGCGCCGCCCTGCCGGAGCTGGAAGTGCTGGTGAGCACCGAGAACCGGGACCCGTATACGTATTTATAAGGGAAAGCTGCTGCTTTTTCTTGCAGCGATTTTCCGGCTGAGATGAAGATTGCCGCTGCAAGCCTCTTCTGTGAAAGAGTAATTCGGCAAAGCCCGCAGGCTTTGCCGAATTACAAATACAAATAAAAATTCCGCTGATTATGGCCAAAGCGAATGCGGCGGCCATTTAAAATCGTTAAATGAGGTAAACACTATGGCATTGGATGCCGCGACACTGGCCCTTACGGCAGCAGAGCTCAAAGCAACGCTGACCGACGCCAAGATCGCAAAACTATTTGAACCCACCCGTGATGAGCTGGTGCTCACCCTGCGCACCCGCACGGATACCTATGCGCTGCTGCTTTCGGCCCGCAGTGGTTCCGCCCGCGTGTGCCTGACCGAAGAAAGCTTTGAAAACCCGGAAACGCCGCCCTCCTTCTGTATGCTGATGCGCAAGCATCTCACCGGCGGCAGGCTGCTGGACGTGCACATGGAGCCGGGAGACCGCATCGTCTATTTTGATTTCCAGTGCACCAACGAGATGGGCGACCTTGTGCGCAACACCCTGTGTGCCGAATTGATGGGCCGCTACTCCAATCTGGTTCTGGTGCAGAACAGCAAGATCATTGACGCACTCAAGCGCGTGGATTTTGAGGACAGCGATGTGCGCCAGCTGCTGCCGGGCCTGCCCTACACCACGCCGCCCAAGCCTGCAAGACCGGACTTCCTGCTGGTGAGCAGTGCGTCCATCGTGGCAGCAGCCTGCCAGAGAGATCTGCCGGTGGCAGATGCCCTCAACAAGACCGTGGCCGGTGTTGGCCCGGTGGTCTGCCGCGAAGCTGCATGGCGTGCCTTTGACGGCGAACATCTGCCCGCCAATGAGCTGACCGAGGAACAGAAGCGCAAGCTTATGGCCGCCATCGACGAGCTGAAGGAAGAGCACGCAACCGGCGGTACGCCCTGCAGCGTCACCGACCCCAGCGGCAAGCCCATCGAGTATACCTTTTTCCGCCCGCAGCAGTACGGCGAAAAATATATTATAAAGGAGTGGCCCTCCTTCAACGCCATGCTGGAGGGCTACTACGCTGAGAAGGACCGCGCGGAACGCCTGCGCACCAAAAGCAAGGAGCTGCACAAGGCGGTGCACAATATGTACGAGCGCGCCGTGCGCAAGCAGGCCGCCCGTCAGGAAGAGCTTGCTGCCAGCGGCAAGAGCGAAAAGCTGCGTCTGTACGGTGAGCTGCTCTCGGCAAACCTCTATCTGGCCCAGAAGGGCATGAAGAGCATCACCGTGCCCAACTGGTACGACGAGGGCAAAGAGGTGACCATCCCGCTGGACCTGCGGTTCACACCCAGCCAGAACGCCCAGAATTTCTTCAAGAACTATAAAAAGAAGCAGACCGCCGCCCGGATGCTTGTGGACCTGCTGGCAGAGGGTGAAAAGGAGATCGCCTATCTGGAAACGGTGCTCTACGAGGTGGAGTCCGCTTCCGGCGAAGCGGCCCTCAACGAGATCCGGGCAGAGCTGAAGAGTCAGGGCTACCTGAAATACTACAAGCAGCGGGATAAGCGCCAGAAGCCTGCAGACTTCCTGCGGTTCACTTCCACCGATGGCTTTGAGATCCTGGTAGGCCGCAACAACGCCCAGAACGACAAGCTCACCCTGCACACCGCCCGGGGCAAAGACCTGTGGTTCCATGTGCAGAAGGCCCCCGGCAGCCACGTTGTGGTCATGAGCCGGGGCGAGGAGATCCCGGACACCACCAAGCAGGAGGCCGCGGAGCTGGCAGTCATCTACTCCAGCACCTACAGGGCGGGCGCCGGCGCCAAGGTGGCGGTGGACACCACCGAGGTGAAAAACATCTGGAAAGCCAGCGGTGCCAAACCCGGCATGGTGCTGTACGAGGTGTACACCACGGTCTATATCACGCCCCGGGATGGGCTGGAGGAGCAGCTGAAGAAGAGATAAAAAACGAACTCCTTCAGGCGCTTACGCGCCAGCTCCCTCACGGAGGGAGCCCTTGGCAGTACGGAAAAGTTTCCCTCTTTGCCAAGGGCTCTCCCTTTGGGAGAGCTGTCACGAAGTGACTGAGAGGGCGAGGCCGCTTCCCTTTATATAATAGGTATAATCCGCAGCAAAATCGTCCATACTACCTCTGCAAAAGCAGGGTAGGGGAGTTTTCCACCGGCAGAAAAGCCTGCGGATTGTGCATCTTGCACAGAAAATGCGCTCTTTGACAAAACGGAGAAAATAAAAAAGAAAATTCGTTCTTTTTTCTAAAAAACACTTGCCAAATGCACGAAGGTGTGATAGAATAACTCTCGGCTGCAAAGGGCTTGTGCGATACAAGTCGTGCAGGCCAGCGATATGCGT
>ERZ791883.2819-NODE-2819-length-10708-cov-2.865766_pt1 | contig 10708 bp, 6 predicted proteins | sample MGYA00510160_ERZ791883 | MGnify/ENA primary metagenome ERZ791883 (study PRJEB30046, sample SAMN00792072) | human gut metagenome | study: EMG produced TPA metagenomics assembly of the A metagenome-wide association study of gut microbiota in type 2... | reverse complement strand
CCGACGGCGTCCAGATTTCTCCGCCTTCCTCCCCATCATGTTTTTTGGCAAACTCGGAACCGTTGTTGACGTTGGCGTCGTCGCCGGAGGAATACCATGCCGTGAGGCCGGGCGTGACGGATTCCATCTTGTATTCGGCAAGGGCGGACACGATCCAGCCTTCGCGTTTGACGTCGATCTTCTTGCCTTTGGTGCTGAGGCCTTCGCCGAGATCGACACGGCCATAGGTGGCGTCGAGGGCGAAGCGGAAGGGATCAAGCACCTTCAGTTCTGTCGTGAACCCGGCCCACCACGCGTCGCCGTGGCGATCGGTCAGGCTGTTGCCCGTCAGGGTCTTGTTGCTCACGCCGAGAGGCAGCAGGCCCTGCAACAGTTTCTTCTGGTCACCGGAGGCCCCGGCGTTTTCAAAGCTGTCTCGGCCCACAAAACCATACATGGCCCACGGGGTCACCTTCACGCCGTCGAACTTGAGGGGCAGGGTGATGCCCGTGAAGTCCATGGCGTCGCTGTAGTGGTATTGCTTGCCGTAGTCGGTGGCGCTGTCGGTGTTGTCGTTTTCGGCGCGCAGCCAGAAGAGGGTGGCTCCGATGTTCTTGGTGAACTGGGTGGACAGGGTGATGCCCGCGCCGTCCGCGCCGCCGCCGCCGAGGATGACGTTCGGAAGGGCGAATCCGGGCAGGCTGAAGTTCTGGAGGCCCATACGGACCTTGGCGTCCGTCTGGGGGATGACCCAGTCAACATAGTTGTAGCGGACCTTGACCACCTTGCCGTCAGTGCCGAGGGACGCGCCGTCCGCGCCCTTGCCCCAGTTCTGGGGCCCGATTTCAAAATAGACGACACCCTTGAGGCTTTCCGACGCGATGACGTCGATCTGCGTACGGATACGGGTGGCATTCTGCATCTTGTCGGAGCCGTTGTGTTTTTCAAAATTACGGTCCGCGAAGGACATGGCATTGTGCCATAGGCCCTTGGCTTTGATGTCCACGGCGTTGGCGGCGGATGCGGCGCCGATGACCAGACCGGCGGCAAGCAGCAGGGTAATCACTTTCTTCATGGGATTCTCCTCAGTTTCTCCTCAAGCGTTTTGGATTGGTGCAACCGTTTGTGTCTTTTCGCTCAATCGGAGGGGCCGCTGCCCGCCACGCGGACTGTCCCACGACGCAACCACAGCGAAAGATTGAAAAGAATCTGATCCCCCACGGAAAGCCGTTTCTCTCCAGGATGGGGACCGGATTGCCCCTGTAACGGTATCCTGCCTATGAGAACAGCAAAGAGTGGGCCAATATCAGCATGTTACACGGATGTACGGAAAAGAAGAATCATTTTGCAACATTAGAAAGGCATATCGTGAAAAGTGTCTTCAATGCTGTTCATATTGAAACCATGTGTATATGAACATGTCTTTTTTATGGACACAGCTTGAGGAGGCCATTTATGGGAGAAATGGCCGCAAGGGACGACCTGGAAGGTCAGGGGGAAGGGATTATGGATGAAGAACGCGATACCGGCATGGCCGCCATGATCCGGAAGGATCGCAGAGAGCATACTTCCGGTCACATCCGGAGGCGTCAGGCGTTATGGCTAGCGGTATTCGTCGGGGTTGAGGCCGAGTTTTTTGAGCTTCACGTAGAAGCCGCCGCGTGAGATGCCGAGGAGTTTGGCGGCTTCGCGGACATTGCCCGCCGTCCGTTCGAGCGCGGCGAGCAGGCGTTTCGCTTCGTGGCCGGGCAGCGGTTTTCCTGTGGGTACGGAAACCTCGGCCGCGGAGATCCGGGCGTGAAGATCGGAAAGCCCGATGACGTCGCCTTCGGCAAGGGCCACGGCCCGCTCCAGAACGGTTTCCAGCTCCCGGACATTGCCGGGCCACGAATACCTGAGCAGAGCCTCCATAGCTTCGGGGGCGATGGGCTTCGGCTGTTTGCCGAGGGCCTGCGCGAACCGGGAAGCGCAACGGGCGGCAAGAGCCTCAATGTCCGAACGCCTTTCACGCAGCGGTGGAACCGTTATGGTATATTCCCGTAAAAGTTCATGCAGTTCTTTAAGAAAAAGCCCTTCGCGCACGGCTTCGGAAAGCCCCGGGCCTGCCCCGGCGATAAGGCGGACGTTCACTGTGCGGCCTTGCCCTCCGCCGACGCGGGCGGTTTCTCCGCCGCGCAGCAGGCGCACGATCCCCATCTGTGCCGTCAGGGGGAGGGCTTCCACGCCGTCGAGGAACAGCGTGCCGCCATCCGCCAGCTCGCATTTGCCGGGCCTGCCGCCTTCCCCATCGAATCCAAACAGTTCGCTGCGCATAAGGCTGCGCGGGATGCCTCCGCAGTGCACGGCGACGAAGGGGGCCTCCCGGCGGCGTCCCGCGTTGTGGATGGCCTGAGCGAAGCCGTGCCGCTCCGTCCCTTCCTCACCCGTGAGCAGGACCGGAGCGTCATGCCGCGCGGCGCGGCGGAGCGCCTCCCGTGCCTGGGCAATGGCGGGGGAATCGCCCGGAATATCGTCAAGCGCGTAGACCGCCCCGGCCCCGATGGTGCGGGCCGCGAACCCGCACAGGCGGCGCGATTCGCGCAGGGCCAACACGCCGCCCTTGCCCATACCGAGCGGCGCGAAGGAGAGCACGCACGGGAGCGTGCCGTTCGCGGTATGCAGCAGGGCTTCCCGATCCTGAAAGGCATTGTGTTCGTCAAGGATGTCGCGGCGCACTGCCTCGGAAAGCACCGTGTCCCGCAAGTGGAGATGGGGCGGCAACGCCTCCAGCCCGAGCATGGATAGCCCGCGCCCATTGGCGGAATGGATTTCACCCGAGGCGCCGACCTCAAGGATGCCCTCGTCCAGCACTTCCATGATCGCACGCTGCCTGCCGAGAGCGGCCCGCAGGTGGAGCTGTTCCGCGATGGCGTGGGCCGAAGCCTCCACCATGCCCCGCGTATGCAGATGATAGGATTCCCGGGCGATGGAAACATTGAGGACGCCTGCAAGCGTGCCGTCTTCGTAGCGGATGGGGGATGCGGTGCAGCTCCAGACATGATGCCGGGCGCAATAGTGCTGTGCGCCGATGATGGTCACGGTCTCCTGTTCGACAAGGCAAGTCCCGATGCCGTTGGTGCCGGATACGGCTTCCGTGGCGATCTGGCCGGGAAGCACGTCGGGCCCGTCGCCCTCACTCCGCAGGGTGTGCAGTAGGAGCCCTGAGCCGTCTGTCAGCGAAATGCTGCACTGCGTGGCGCGCACCACGGAAAACAGTTTGTCCATGATGGAACGGGCGCTGCACAGCAGATCGCTGTTGAGGCGCTGGGCCTGCTCAAGGAGCAGCGCGTCCACGCGTACAATGCTGTTGGCTTCCGTGGTAATGCCGGATTCCCGGCAGCGCTCCCAAGAGGCGAGGATGAACGGGGGGATATATTCGGGATCCACGGGGGCGGTCCCGTCGCGGAATTTTTGCCATTCCGCATACAAGGCTGCGTGCAGGGCTGGGGACGCCTGATCCGGCGCCTGAATCATGAGTGCGGGCATGGAGTGACCATCCGGAGAAAAACCTACTAGCCTGAACACTGCGAAAAAAACAGATTATCGCCTTTTACATACTAGAAAGTGATACCGGAAAAGCCTCCGCCGGGCAAACGGAAAATGCGCGAGTCCCGCTGGGGCTCCGCTTCGTGCTTTACTGGGAGGCTTTGCCTCCCTGACCCTGCAAGAGGTTCCCCCGTCAGTGCGGGCGCGCCGGAGTCGGCACAAGTGGGAGCGGGTGAATTCCCGCTGGCACGCGGGTTGTGCTTTGCGCTTATGCGTATTTCCCTCGGCGGCATTGCCGCTCAACGGAAAACGTGGTGGGGGTAAATGAAAGGCATCGTGGGCGGCATTTCGCCTATGGGAAAAAGCATGGGGAAAGGCATTCCGCGCAAACCTGAATGAATTCCCCGCGCGCCGTTTTCCCATCAGCGAAGCCTAGTAGGGAAGTGGAGGGGCCGGAGGAGGCATACCCCGTGTGGGCTCTCACATTAAAGGGGTTCCTCCCTCCGGTGCCGTCCAAGGTGGCTGAAACTCAGGCGCTCTTGGTTTCGCCTTCGCCCATTGGGGAAAAGACATCCGTCGCATTGCCCCGGCTCTTGCCGAGGCCGAGCAGGGTTGCGGAAAAGGCGGTCACGAACATGGCCATGAACAGGATGAACATGGAGGCGTATTGTCCGATGCCGTAGGCGGCCTGACCGGGGGCCTGCGCTTCCATGATCCACCCGCTGGCGAGCTGAAGCAGGGCCGTCCCTATATAGGAGTAGATGTTGATCATCCCGGTGGCCGTGCCCACGATTTCAGGTGAGAAGTCCTCTTGTACCTTGGTGAGGGCGATACCGCCGAACCCGCCGCAGAAGATGCCGAAGGCGAGGCTCCAGACCGGGAGCAGGGAGGCGGGGAGCACGGGATGATCCGCAAGCAGCGGCGCGGCGAGCAGGATGGTGACGCCGCTGGCGGCGAGGAGCAAGACACCCTTGGACCACCGGACCCACGTCACGACGACCCCCACCAGCGACGGGCCGACCACCGCGCCGAGGGCCATGCAGAAAAGGATGCCGCCCGCCGTGCCCTTGTCGAGGCCGTAGCCTTGAATGAAATACGGCCCGGCCCAGAGCCCGGTCATGGCGTAGAACGACCCGTACATGCAGAAGAACCATGTGGATACGCTCCAATAGGTGCGGCTGCGGACGATGCGGAGCATGGTTTCACGCAAGGGCGGGGCGGGGTGTTTGCGGGGAGCGATGGAAACCCATGCCGGGGCGTACCCGGCCTCTTCGGGGCGGTTGCGTACCCACAGCCATGTGGCGCCGGCCACAAGCACGGTCGCCGCCGTAGCCGCGAACATACTGCCGCGCCAGCCCACGGCCTGCGAGAGCAGCATGAGCGGATAGGTGGCGAGGAGCATACCGCCCGTGCCGAGGGAAAGGATCAAGCCCGTGCCGAGGGCGTGCCGTGCCGGAGGGAACCAGTACAGGATCACCCGCAAGGCGGGCACGAAGACCATGCCCATGCCGACGCCGATGAGCACGCGGCCGGCCGTCGCCGCCGTTACCGAGCCGGAAAGGGCGAACAGGAGCGACCCCGCCGCCCCGATGAGGAGGAACGAGGCGATGGTGTTGCGCGAACCCCAGCGGTCCGAAAGGATGCCCGCCGGGATCTGCATGAACCCGTATGGGTAAAAATAGGCGGAGCTCATGACCGACATGAGCCCGCCGCCGACGGCGAATTCGCGCATGATGTCCACGGCGAGGGTGCTCGTGGATGTCCGAAAGAAACTGACGAGCGCATAGCAGATGGTCAAAATGGAAAAAATAAACCATGCATGTCGGGTCATGGCTTTGGATGAATGGGGGGACATAGGGCCTCCGTGAAAGCCGCGCCCGCCGGACGGGAGGGCGCAGCAAAGCCTTCCGGCGGAAATGCTTTCCGTCGTCGGCTTTTTCGGGAATAAGGGGGGACGTGCGTCCGGCGGGACGCCCTCAACAGGGGCTGAAAGCGTCCCGCCGGGGGATTATTCCCCGCACGGGATATCGAGCTTGAGCGCCTTGATCGCGTTGCGGTACAGCAGGTTGGGCAAGACTTCAGGCTTGAAGGGCAGAGCCTTGAACTGCTCCACGCCTTCGCGGAAGCCGATGAACGGATAGGCCGTGCCGAACAGGAAACGCTCGGAGAGGAAGGTATTGGCGGCCATGACGTAATCGCTCACGCCGGGCATATTGTACATGTACATGTCAGGGCAGAGGTACAGGTTGGGGCGCTTGAAGGCCACGAACAGGATTTCCGTAACCCACGGGTAGCCGCCGTGCGTGTTGATCACGGTCATTTCGGGGAAGTCGCCGCACACCCGGTCGATGATGATCGGGTTGCTGTGGCTGAGATCCGGGCCGTTGCCCCCGCCGCCCATGAGCAGCACCGGGATGCCGTGCTCGGCGCAGTATTCGTATATGGGGTAGATGCGGCGGTCATCGGCATACATGGGGCTGGCCAGCACGCCGGGCTCCATGCCCACGGCCTTGAGCGGCCCGTTCACCACGAAACGCTCGATCTCCTCCAGCGCCTTGGCGCGGTTCGTCGGATCGATCCCGGCGACGCCGATGAATTTTTCCGGGTAATCCGCGACGATGGCGGCGATGTCCTCGTTGGGCACGTTACCCATGAAGGCGTTGGCCTGACGGCCCGGCACGACACCCAGCGTCACGCCGCCTTCCTCCATTTCCTTGAGCATCAGCTCCATGTCGCCCTGTTTGGCGGACGGCGGGGGAACCATGCCGAGCTTGCCGCTCCAGCTGGCGATGCGTTCCTGATTGCGGAAGATGTGCATATTCAGAAAACCGCGCGTGGCGGGACGGAGCCTGAAATCAATGATCATGATATTTCTCCCGGCCCTTGCGGGCCTGTTGGGGCGGTGCGTCCGCAGCGGGCGCTTACTTGATGGAACACCCGGCCTGAAAACCGGACTCGATGGCGGTCAGGATTTTGCCGACGGAGGCGCAATCCCCCACGCGGACGCAGGGGCAGCCCATCTCTTCAAGCTCGGCGGCAAGGGCGTTTTCGGCCCGGTAGCCCACGGCGATCACGAGCGTGTCAAAGTCGTCAAGCCAGCGTTCCGAGCCGGAAGGGAATTTGGCTTTCACCTTGCCTTCTTCGGTGACTTCAAGCACCTGCGTACTGGTAAGGAAGCGCGTGCCGTACTCCCTGAGGCGCTGCATCAGATAACGGCGGGTACGTGATTCCATATCCTTCGCCAATTCGGGCTGAAGTTCGAGGATGGTCACATCCGAACCCTGCGCGGCGAGGAACTCGGCGGTTTCACAGCCGATAAGCCCGCCGCCGATGACGAGCGCCTTTTCCCCGGCTTTGGCTTCACCGGAGAGGATGCTCTGGGCTACCACCGCGTTCCGGGCCTTGCGGCAAAAGCCGGGGAATACCGGGGAGCTGCCCGTGGCGGCGATCACGGCGTCCGCGCTGAGATCCCGTACCGCTTCGGGCGTGAGGGCGGCCCCGAGGTGCAGCCCGACGCCCGCCCGCTTCAACTGTCGCTCGAACCAGCCCGTGACATGGCCCAAATCTTCTTTGTGCGGAGGCTTGCAAGCCACGTTGAGCAGACCGCCGAGGCGATCCGATTTTTCATACAGATCCACCGTATGCCCCCGGAACCGGGCGGCAAGGGCGGCCTGCATCCCGGCGGGGCCGCCGCCGATGACCGCGACTTTCTTGGGGGACGCCACGGGATCGAGATCATACTTGCCTTCCGCACCGGACAATGGGTTCAGGGCGCACCCGACGCCCGTTCCGCGCGCGGATCCGGCTACGCAGCCCTCGTTGCAGCCCACGCACCGGATGATGTCTCCGGCCTCGCCCGCCGCGACCTTGGCGGGCAGGAACGGATCGGCAATGAGCGCACGGCCCATCGCCACCATGTCCGCATCCCCGCGATCGATGATGCCCTGAGCCGTCTGCTCGTCGGCTACGCGGCCCGCCACGATGACGGGCACGGCGGCCTCAATGCCGTCGCGCACGGCGCGGGAAAGGGGCGCGTTCCAGCCCTTCTCCACGCAGGCGGGCGGGGAAACCATGAAATTTGTCTCGCGCAGCCCCACGGAAACGTGCAAAGCGTCGATGCCGTCGGCTACCAACCGCTTGGCGAGGGCGACGGAATCCTCCAGCGTGGTGCCGCCGGGAAGCCCTTCAACGGCGCTCATGCGGTAGGTGACCGGGAAATCCGGCCCCACGGACTCGCGGACTTTGCGGCAGACCTCAAGGGCGAAGCGCATACGGTTTTCCAGCGCACCGCCGTATCCGTCGGTGCGCCGGTTGGTATAGGGGGAAAGGAACTGGCTGATGAGATAGCCGTGCGCCCCGTGGATTTCCACGGCGTCAAACCCGGCTTCGCGGGCACGGATGGCGGCCTTGCCCCAGCATTCCACGAGGCGGGCGATTTCCTCTTCGCTAAGGATCACGCTGTTGTCGTAGGGGGTCACGCCGGGGATGGCGGAGACGAGAGGCACGGCATGGCCCGAAAATTGGGGGAGCGCGGCGCGCCCGCCGTGCTGGAGCTGGATGGAGATGCGCGCCCCGTGCCGTTTCACGCGGCGGGCCAGATCGGTGAGGCCGGGCAGGCGCGCGTCGTCCGCGATGCTCAGGCCACGGGAGAAGGAGTTGCCGGTGGGATCGACGGATGTGGCCTCAATGGTGACAAGCCCGGCCCCGCCCTTGGCACGCTCTTCGTAGTAGCGGAGCATACGCTCCGTGACGCCGCCGTCCGGCGCGGCGTATTTCGTACACATGGCGGGGAAGACAATCCGGTTTTTGATCAACAGCGTGTTGATGCGGATTGGATTGGTGCAACAAGATGTGTTCATGGAACCTCCAGATGAAAAAGACATCTTGTCTGCGGCAATGCAAGCCATGTGCCATCTTTCCGGCGGATGAGGCGTGCCGCGCCGGGCCGTTTCCGCCTTTTTCCTGACCCCCGGAATTCATTCCGATACAGTGGGCGGCTCTGAATATCCCCGGTGTTCCCGTATCTTCGCTTCCCCGTCCAGAGAGTGTGCCCGGTGTGCAAAATGTGGGCATGTATTTGTAGACATGTTCATAGAATATGATTTATAATAGACATACGTAAACACGCTTTGTGCGGAGAGGAACATGGAAGAGCATATCGAGCGGAACAAAAGGGTCCTTGAACAGTGGGAGCGCTTCCACAGGCAAGAGCCCGTGGACGAATCCGCCGTCCGGCCCCTGATCCTGCGTTCATGGAAGCGCTGCCGCCTTCAGGGGGTCAGGCCGGACAACGCCTCAAAAGTGTCCCTCAGCCCCGCCGCGCTGGAAAAGCTGCTCGATCGGAACGCGGATCTTGTGGCGGTGGCCAAAAGCATCATGGAAAAGCTGTATAACCCCATCAGCACTTCGCGCAGCTTCATTTCCCTGTCCGACGCGCAGGTGCCATTTCGACGCTCTCTCATCGCATATGCAAAGTCTGAACATTCATGATCTGTAGCAATTCCGGCCATCGCATATGCCTGCAGATACCCTATCCCGCACCTCGCGCCGGGCAACCTCGCGGCGGAAAGCGCCTCGGGGACCAATGCCATCGGGACGTGCCTCGTGGAACATACGCCTGTGGAGACGCTGGCTTCGGAACATTACTGCCGCTCGTTCCACGGCTGGTTCTGCTCGGCGGCCCCCATCAGGGACAGCCGGAACGCCATCGTCGGCGTACTCAATGTGACGCTCCCGAGCGCCCTGTACCATCACCATACCCGGGGTATGATGGAAGCGGCGGCCCACGCCATCGCGGAACAGCTCCGCCTGCGGCTGCTCCTTCAGGAACAGAAGGCCATCATTGAAATGTTGGATGAAGGGGTGGTCGTGCTGGAAGGCGACGGCACGATACGGACGCTGAACAACAAGGCGCAAGCCATGCTCGACCTGCCGCCGGACGCTGTGCACGGCAACATTCAGGACATCATCTTTTCCAGCGACATCATCCGGGCGATCCTCTCGGAAAGCGGCCAATTCAGCGATCAGGAAGCGTTCCTCCAGCTCAAGGGCGGTTCGCTCAACTGCATGCTTTCGCTCACCCGCTTGGAATCGGGGAAAGGCCGGGTGCTGACCCTGCGCGAGACCAAAAGGATCAAGGAATCCGCCGTGCGCGTCACCGGGGCCAAGGCCGTCTATACTTTCGATCACATTGTCGGCAACGCGCCCGCCACGCAGGAGGTCGTACGCATGGCCCGCATGGCGGCCCAGAGCGATGTGACCACCCTCATCCTCGGGGAAAGCGGCACGGGCAAGGAACTTTTCGCGCAGTCCATCCACAACGGGGGCAGGAGGGCCAACGCGCCTTTCGTCGTGGTGAACTGCGGGGCACTGCCGCGCAACCTCGTGCAGAGCGAGCTTTTCGGCTATGATGAAGGCTCTTTTACGGGCGCGAGCCGCCTTGGGAAGCCCGGCAAATTCGAGCTGGCGGACAACGGGACCATTTTTCTTGATGAAATCGGGGAGATGCCCCTTGAAGCGCAGGTCAGCCTGCTCCGTCTGCTCCAGAACGGCGAAGTGACCCGCGTGGGAGGCAAACACACCCGCCTCGTCAACGTGCGGGTGCTCGCCGCCACGAACCGCAATCTTGAAAACGCCATCCGTCAGAACGCCTTCCGCGAGGATCTCTACTATCGCTTGAACGTCTTCACCCTCAACGTGCCTCCCCTGCGCGAACGCAGTTCGGACATCGCGCTTCTGATCAACCATTTCCTCGATCACTTCGTCGCCTCCCTCGGGCGCGGCCCCTTGCGGGTTACGGATCGGGCTATGGATGTGCTCCTCGGTTACCCGTGGCCCGGCAACATCCGTGAGCTTGAAAACGTCATAGAAAGGATGGTGCATATGTCGCAAGGGGTGCCCTCCATCGACATTGACGTGTTGCCCGCGAACATCCTCAATCACGAGGGCATACCGGGGGGCGCGCCGCGTCCCGCCGTCCCTCGCGGGCTCCTTTCGCATCAGGAGAAGGAGACCATCGTCCGGGCGCTTCAGGAGGCCGGGGGCAACATCCGGGCGACCGCGAAGGCCCTCGGCATTTCCCGGAGCGGCCTGTACGTCAAGATGCGCCGTTTCGGCCTGTCGCCGGACGAGTGCCGGTAGGGTCAGGGAGGAAGGGCGTTGGGAAATTTGGAGGGGGAGGGGAAACTTTCTAGAGAAAGTTTCC
>ERZ791883.2811-NODE-2811-length-10733-cov-2.973122_pt1 | contig 10733 bp, 8 predicted proteins | sample MGYA00510160_ERZ791883 | MGnify/ENA primary metagenome ERZ791883 (study PRJEB30046, sample SAMN00792072) | human gut metagenome | study: EMG produced TPA metagenomics assembly of the A metagenome-wide association study of gut microbiota in type 2... | reverse complement strand
AATCCACGATCTCAGTTAAAGCCTCTTTTGCTTCATCTTCACCTGCCACATCTTTAAAAGTAATTCCTGTTTCTTTCTGGACGTACATCTTGGCGTTGCTCTTGCCTACGCCCATAATTCCGCCGCCGCCCATACGCTTCATGGTAAAGTTCATAATAAACAGCAGGAACAGGAATGGAAGTGCATAACTTAATATTTCTAACAGTAATGCATTGGAAGTATTATTTTCCCTGTTTGTAACAACGTTGTTCTTTAAAATACGGTCTACAAACTGGTAATCTCCTTCCAGACGTACTACATAGTACTTCATCTGCTGGGAATAGTTGGTGTCATCTGCCTTTGGCTTTACCTCAATAATGGTGCTTCCAACGCTGATGGACTCTACCTTGCCATTTTCTACCATGTTTACAAACTCATTGTAAGACAGTTCCTGACGCTGTCTGGCGTTGACAGTGGAGTTCATCCAGCCCACGATCAGGATCGTCAGCAATGCAGCGATCACCAGCATGGTAATGGTTTGCCAATTACTGTTCTGATTCTGTTTGTTGTTATTATCCATACTGTATAAATTCTCCCTCTAACAGGCTTTTTCGTGCACGCATAAAATGTGCCAGAGCCTATTCTTTTCTATTATAATGTGAGTCTAACCATAAATCAAGGAAAGAACTATTAAAATTCTGAAAACAAAAGCAGGATCTTCCCCTTCATCTCCACTTTAGATTATTAGTTTTTTAAGATTTTTACATTTTTTTGAAAAAAGTCCCTAGATTTCTGATTTCCATAGTTGTATAATATATCAGTTTTTAATAAAACCGTAAACAAAAACCTATACCCAACTTACCACTAAAAGGAGGTTCCCCACTATGCCAGTAAAATACGTATTCGTAACCGGCGGCGTTGTTTCCGGACTTGGAAAAGGCATTACCGCAGCTTCCCTTGGCCGTCTTTTAAAAGCCAGAGGTTACAAAGTTACCATGCAGAAATTTGACCCCTACATCAATATCGATCCAGGTACCATGAACCCGGTACAGCACGGCGAAGTTTTCGTTACCGATGACGGCGCTGAAACTGACCTTGACCTTGGACATTATGAGCGTTTCATCGATGAGAGCCTGACTAAAAATTCCAACGTAACTACCGGTAAAGTTTACTGGACCGTTCTGCAGAAAGAGCGCCGTGGAGACTTTGGCGGAGGTACGGTACAGGTCATCCCCCACATCACCAATGAAATTAAGAGCCGTTTCCACCGCAATTATAATGATAACGAAACCGAGATTGCCATCATCGAAGTTGGCGGTACTGTTGGCGACATCGAAAGTCAGCCATTCTTAGAGGCGATCCGCCAGTTCCAGCATGATGTTGGCCCAGGCAACACCTGTCTCATCCACGTCACCCTTATCCCTTATTTAAAAGCATCTGAAGAATTAAAGACCAAACCAACCCAGGCAAGCGTAAAAGACCTGCAGGGAATGGGAATTCAGCCGGACATCCTGGTATGCCGTTCCGAGCATCCGTTAGATGACAATATCAAGAGCAAGATCGCATTATTCTGTAATGTACCAAAGACCCATGTTCTTCAGAACCTGGATGTAGAAGTTCTTTACGAGGTTCCTCTTGTAATGGAAGAAGAGCATCTGGCACAGGTTGCCTGCGAATGCTTAAATCTGCCATGCCCGGAACCAGACTTAAAAGACTGGACCGCTATGATCGATGCATGGAAGCATCCTGAAAAAGATGTGACCGTTGCGCTGGTAGGAAAATATACACAGCTTCATGACGCTTATATCTCTGTTGTAGAAGCATTGAAGCACGGTGCTGTTGCCAACAGGGCACAGGTACACATTAAATGGGTAGACTCTGAGACTGTAACTTCTGAAAATGTAGATGAAAAATTAGGAGATGTTTCCGGTATCCTGGTACCGGGCGGCTTCGGCGACCGTGGTATTGACGGCATGATCTGCGCCATCCGCTATGCAAGAGAACACCAGATTCCGTTCCTCGGCCTCTGCCTTGGCATGCAGCTTTCCATCGTAGAATTTGCAAGAGATGTGATCGGCTGGAATGACGCCCACAGCGTAGAATTGGATCCTGCTACTACTCATCCTGTGATCCACCTGATGCCAGATCAGGACGGTATCGAAGATATCGGCGGTACCTTAAGACTTGGTTCCTATCCATGTGTTCTGGATAAAAATTCCAAGGCTTACGGTCTTTACGGCGAAGAAACCATCCATGAGCGCCACAGACACCGTTATGAAGTAAACAACGATTACCGTACTTTCCTTACAGAGCATGGCATGATGTTATCCGGTATGTCTCCTGATAACCGTATTGTAGAAATGATCGAACTGCCAGATCACCCATGGTTCGTAGGAACCCAGGCTCATCCGGAACTGAAGTCCCGTCCAAACCGCCCACATCCACTGTTTAAGGGATTCATTGAGGCATCTTTAAAAAATCAGGACAAATAATAAACAGTAAATTAAAAACCTGGCTGAATAAAAACTATTAAAAAAACACATCCTGTTTACAGCAAGACAGATCACTGATCCAAAAGCTGTTTACAGGAGGTGTTTTTTTATGGAAAAATATAATTTCAAAGACAATTCTGATCTAAAAAATAATACGGCTGAAAATCTCTTTGATGACTCAGACATCCAGGCCTGCTCCGCCACCGACTGCACCGGCCTGATCCCGGCACTGCCACAGGACGAAGCAGAGGTGGAAGCATATGAGGATATTTATCCCTATATCACCAAAGCACAGAAAACGCAGAAACCATAAGATCATTTTTCTTTTACAACTGCATTTTCAAAGCAGATCTCTTTGTCTACCCATTCCTTCATATTATCATGAACGGTAACTTCCAGATTTTCTGCTTTCACATTCTTGGCATTCTTCACATAGATGCCATTGATCTTTCCTTCCTGGAAATCCGGACCGCAGCATGGGCGGAAATCATATCCTTTAATAGGATATTTGGTAGTTTTTTCCAGTTCCAGACGGATATTATTTAATGTAAGATCTTCTATAGGCGCACTGTCCTTTCCTGCAATATAAATACTGCCTTCGCCCTTGCAGCGCACATTGGTAATAGATAATCCTTTGATCTTTCCGGAAGGGATCTCATCTTTCCTGTTGATGGAAGCAATATTGATAGGCTCTGCAAAGCCCCACCAGCACTCAGACACATTTTTTGTACGGATCACACAATTATTGATCAGAACATTTTCAATATTTCCCTGGTCTCTTAACTGGAAGGAAATACCTCTGTTCGTATCATAAATACTGCAGTTATCAATGATGATATCCTTAAAATCATCTACACTTTCTGTACCGATTTTAATGGCAGCACTGGTAGATGCCAGTGTACAGCCGGAGATCACAATATCTTCACAGGGACCATAGTGATGATTTGCTTCTGTAGTCTTTAATACGATACAGTCATCTGCTGCCTCAATATGGCAGTTGCTGATACGTACATGTTTACAGTGGTCCGGGTCAATGCCATCACAGTTTGCCATCATACGGTTATTTAAAATACGGACACCGCTGATCTCCACTTCTTCACATCCAACCAGGTGAGTGGTCCAAAATCCGCTCTTTCTGATCGTTACATTCTGGATGGTCAGATGGGTACAGTGTTCCATCAGGATCAGAGGAATTCGAGGATAGAAGGCACCATCGATCTGATCTTCTCTTACCTCTCCATAATAAATTTCTTCTGAACCATCGATCACACCGCCGCCACTGATGCGTACTCCGTCTGTATCCCTGGAATAGATAAAATACTGCCGCGGTTTTCCATCATACTCGCAGTTTACAAAAGTAGGAACTTCTACCATATGGTCATGTCCCCGCTTTGCCAGCTCACTGATATACTGGTAATCATTCAGATCTTCACTGGCCTTAAGTACAGCCCCTGTTTCTACCACCAGTTCTACATGACTTTTTAATACGATGGAACCGGAAAGATAGGTGTGACCTCCTTCCATTATAACTACACCACCGCCCTGCTCACTGCACAGGTCAATGGCTTTCTGTATAACATGGGCATCATTGGTCTTTCCATCACCTGCTGCCCCCAGCTCCATAACACGATATCCCATTTTGCCTTTGCCTCCTTAAAATAAGATCATAAATCATATGATTTTATTTTCCATTTTTATCCAAAATAGTCAATCCGAAAAACCGTGTCGTTCTGCCACATTTCCGTGTTTTCACAATTTTACGGTTTTTTCCATTTATAAACTGCTTAGTGTCCCAAAGAAGTAATATAATCCGTAGGCGTCATTCCCGTCTGCTTTTTAAACAGCTGTGAAAAATACTGGGGATTGTTTCCACAGCCTACCTGCTCCGCTACATTTTTTATCGGTTCCTCCGGATTTTTTGCGATCAGTTCCTTGGCCTTTCCAATACGCATTTTTGTAAGATACTGGGAAAATTTCTGTCCGGTTTCTTTGTAAAATTTCTTGCTTACATAATCTACATTCATAAATAAATAATTTTCAGCGATCCATTTTAGCGTAAGGGCCGAATCCTGAAGGTGCTGCTCCACATAGACATAGATCTGGGATACCATAGGTGAAACTGTCTCTTCTCCTTCTTTTAAACTTACCAGGTCCCGGAATTTGTCAGAGATCATCGTTCTTAAAAGATCCAGATCTTCTTCTTTTTCCATCTTAGTCAGCCACTGGGCCAGATCTACAGTGGAAAACGTCTGAAAATCCGAAGCCATTTTCAAAAACAGATTTCCTGCCAGCTGCTTTAAAAAGTCTATATTATCAGTTCCACCGCCTGATCCGTCTTTTCCCGGTTGCCCTCCTGAATCTGCTGATACAGAACACGGATCTGATCAATGACCCAGTTATAATTACAGATAGCTGTAATATGAAAATGGTTTATGTAATAGATCATGCTGTAACGCAGAAGTTTTCCTGTTACCTGGGTAAGAAGTGTCTTTAAAGAAGAATAATTCTCCTCCCGGATCTCTGTTGTGATCTTCTGCCCCTCCGGTGAAAGCTGCTGCAAAAACATGAAGATCGTCACAGGCTTTACCTGCATTCTGCATAAACAGCACCAGGGTATTTTTTACATACATTCCATACAGAATGGTCTGGGGCATTTTTTCTTCCATATATGCTTTCAACTGCTGTAAAAAAGACGGCAGACCCTGAAATTCCAGATAATACACATAAAACAGACGGTAGGCTGCAAAATGAAAATCCAGATACTGTTCATAGGGAGAAATGATCTCCTCCAGCGTCATTTTTTCATCCAGACAGTCATTGATGATACTGGAAAGTACACTGTGGAACATTCCATCATAGAGAACGAACTGCTGCTGGAGCATTTTCCGTTCTCTGGCCTGTTTTTCATGATCTTCCCGGCACTGTTCAATACACTCCAGGATCTGTGTTTCATTACATGGTTTTAAAAGATAATGGCGGATACCATAGCTCATGGCTTCCTTGGCATACTCAAACTCCCCATAACCGGATAAAATAATAAACTGGATCTGCAGGTCAGTCTGACGGATTTTGCGGATCAGTTCCAAGCCTCCCATACCTGGCATACGGATATCCGTAAGTACGATATCCGGTGACTCATCCAGGATCATATCATAGGCTTCGATCCCATTTTTACAAAGTCCGATCACTTCAATGTCATGTTTTTTCCAGTCAATAATATTAAAGATCGTCTCTCGTATAATACGTTCATCATCTGCAATCAGTAATTTCAGCATGTCTCTTCTTCCTTCCGAAACGGCATTTTGATTGTTGCCACTGCAAAATCATGTTCATTTGATAATGTAAGTCCATACTCTTCCCCAAATAAAAGCCGGATCCTCTGGTCGATATTTAACAGACCAATTCCAAACCCATGAGGGCTTCTGCTTTTATTTTTTAATTTTTCCAGCAATTCCTCTTCAAAATTGGAACCTTCATTTCTCACCTGGATCGTAAGAACTCCCTCTTTTACCTCTGCCTGCAAATAAATATGACACACCTCCGTCATTTCTTCCATGCCATAGTGAATGGCATTTTCTACCAGAGGCTGAATGGTAAGAGGCGGGATCATTCCCTCTTTTGCTTTCTCATCTGTGATCACCTTAAACTCCAGCCGTTCCTCAAACCGGATCTTCTGGATGGTGATATAAGAGTCTACCAGTTCCAGTTCATAGGCCAGTGTTACCAGGGTCTTCTGGCTGGAAAGGGAAACTCTTAAAAGATTTCCCAGAGACTCTACCATCTGGGAGATCACTTCATTTCCCATGGCTTTCGCTCTCCAGTTAATCGTTTCCAGTGTATTATACAGAAAATGGGGGCTGATCTGGGAACGCAGCGCTTTTAACTGCGCATCCTTTGCCAGGATCTCATTTACATAATTGACCTTTACCAGATTTTGGATCCTTAATGCCATCTGATGAAACTGATGGTGCAAAGCGCCGATCTCATTAGGCTGTGATCCGTAATCCTCTTCCTCCGGTTCCAGTTCCAGCTCATTCTGGGTAAACAGTTTCATTTTCTGGATCAGGGCATCAAACTGGCGGATGATCCCCCGGATCAGACGACTGGAAAGATACCAGATAAACAAAATCCCAACCAGAAAGATCATAAATGTAGTCTGCATGGAAACGGTAAGCGCACCTGCAACTTCATCAAAGGGCGCCAGTGTCACATAACTGTACTGATAATGGGGAAGCGTTCCTTTCACGGCAAAATATTTATGACCATCATAAGAAACGATCTTATAGGTAGTAAAAGGATCTGTAATCAGCTCCTCTGCCCTCTGATCCGTTAAAGAAGAGGAAGCATAGATCAGGCTTCCGCTCTGATTGGCGATCACCACTTTCTGATCCTTATACTGGGAAGCAAAACGGACTGCCTCAGATACTACCTGTTCCAGGTCCAGGCCGATCACCATATTTCCCAAAGGCTCCAAAGACATGTTCCGGATCTGACGTACATTCCTGCTGAGAAGCATATAAGGCTGCCTGGTAGCATGGGTCCAGGTAACTGCTCCCTCTTTCTCATAACCGTTCTGTATTGCTGCATCTAACAAAAAACCGGGTGTCCGCTTTAACGTGACCCAGTTGGTACAGTTCACATATTCCCCGTTTTTGCTGTAAACAGCTGCATAAGCAATGCCATTGGACCGGAAAAGAGTTGCGTATTCTGTAAGGGCATTATTAATGGTACGGTTATATTCTGTGATCGCCGGCGCGTCTTCCGGTGACGGAAGATCTGACAGACAATCCTGAATAGAAGAAGAACCAAGGATCAGATTAGAAATATATTCTGCATTTTCCATTTTCTGGGAAATCTGAGCTGATGTCACGGAAAGTCTGGATGCCATAGAGTCAAAAAGAAGCTTATTATAGGCATTTGTATACAGCCGGTACCCAAACACAGCACATAACAGCATGGTCACACTGTTAAAAAGCACTATGGTAAGGATCTTATATTTTAAAGACCAGTGCCTGAACCGGCCAATTAATATGCGTATATTTTTTTTCATATATTTCCCGTTTCTTCCTTAATTATTGTATATCTCCTGACATTCACATTATACTTTTTTTCAAAAATAATTCAATTCTGCACAAAAAAGAAGTCGGTTTTTTGAACGAACTGCTCCGTTTTAACTATTAAGAACAAAAAAATTATGCGCTATAATGTGGAACATAAACAAGCAGATATCCTTTCGGACCACGAAAGGATCCAATTTCAAGGAGGTTACAATATTATGAAAAAGAAATTAGCAGTCCTTCTTACTGCAGCTCTTGCCGCTGCATCTTTAACCGCCTGCGGCGGATCTTCTTCCTCAGGCAGCTCTGACACCAGCGCAGCTGATACAAACACTTCCCAGTCTGCACAGTCAGATGGCGGCAGCAGTGATTCCTCCAGCCTGGTTATGGCATGGTGGGGAAATCAGACCAGAAATGAACGTACCCAGAAGATCCTGGACATGTACAGCGAAGAAAATCCTGGTGTTACCATTGACGGACAGTTCTCCGAATTCAACGACTACTGGAACAAACTGGCAACCGCAGCAGCAGGACATTCCATGCCAGACATCGTTCAGATGGACTACAAATATTTACAGCAGTATGTAAACAACAATCTGTTAGTTGATCTTACTCCTTACATTGAGGACGGAACCATTGATACAGCAAGCTGCAACCAGGATGTTTTAAACTCCGGTAAGGTTGGAGATGGCTTATATGCACTGTGCAATGGTATCAATGCACCAGCTCTGTTATACAACAAGACTTTACTTGATGAAAACGGTATCACTGTAAAAGACAACATGACCATGGATGAGTTCATCGCTCTTTCCAGGGAAATCGAAGAAAAAACCGGTTACAAGACCAACCTTTGCTACAACCAGAACGAGCAGTTCTTAGAGTACTTCCTTCGTGCAGATGACATTGTTCTGTACCAGGATGGAAAAATGGGCGGAGAGTCCGCTGAACCATATGTAAACTTCTTCAAACTGTATGAAGATGGTATTAAAGATGGCTGGGTCGTTGACCCTTCTGTATTTGCAGAGCGTACCATCGGTTCTGTTGAACAGGATCCATTAGTATATGGTTCCAGTCCTGAGACCATGTCCTGGTGCTCTTTCTCCTACTCCAACCAGTTAACTGCGATCAAGAACGCAGCTCCGGAAGGCACTGAGATTGGTATCACCACCTGGCCATCTGCAGATCCTGAAAAATCTGACTACTTAAAGCCAAGCCAGTTCTTCGCTATCTCTGCTGACTCCAAAAATCCTGCAGAAGCAGCAAAGATCTTAAACTACATCACAAACTCTGCAGACTGCAACAATGTACTTCTTGCTGAACGTGGAATCCCGCTGTCCAGTGATGTAGCAGAAGCTATTTCTTCTAACCTGGATGAAAGCAGCCAGCAGGTAATTGACTTCATCTACAATGTTGTAGATCCTCACTCTTCACAGGTAAATCCACCAAGTGCTGATGGTTCCAGTGAAGTAAACGATCTGATCAACAAACTGGAAGAGCAGGTATGCTACGGACAGCTGTCCGCAGAAGATGCAGGCGCACAGCTCTTTGAGCAGGGCAACTCCATTATGGCTTCCAAAGCTTCCAAGTAAACGTATCTACTTTTATTGATTACTCTCTTTTTAATTACCATATCCTTTTATAATTCAGGGCGGTCCTCCCGCCCTGAACCATTGTAAACTATCTTTTATCCCAAGACATCCAAAAACAGGAGGTTTTACATGAAAACCATTCGCAGCTTGTTTAACCGGGAAGATACAGCAGGCATCATGTTTACTCTTCCCTTTACCCTGGGCTTTCTCTTCTTTATGATCGTTCCCATGGGCATTTCCCTTTATTATTCCTTTTGCAAATATAATATTTTGTCCCCGCCTGTTTTTACAGGTCTTGATAACTTTAAAAATATGATCGCTGATGGTACTTTTTTACAGACCATCAAAGTTACTTTCTTCTTTGCTTTTGTATCTGTTCCTTTAAAGCTGATCTTCGCTTTACTGGTTGCAATGCTCCTGTTAAAAAACACCAAAATGTCCGGTATTTACAGAGCAGCTTACTATCTGCCTTCCATTATCGGAGGTTCTGTAGCAGTCGCTATCCTTTGGAAGCGTATGTTCGCTATGGACGGTGTTGTAAATAAACTTTTAGGTTCTATTGGTATTAAAACCAGTATTTCCTGGTTAGGTGATACAAAAACAGCCATCTGGATCCTGATCCTGTTAGCTGTATGGCAGTTTGGTTCTTCCATGCTGATCTTCTTATCTTCTTTAAAGCAGATCCCGACTTCTCTTTATGAGGCAGCCATGGTAGACGGTGCCAACCCAGTATCCCGTTTCTTTAAGATCACACTTCCTCTGCTGACACCAACTATTTTCTTTAACCTGGTTATGCAGATGATCAACGGATTTCTGGCATTTACCCAGTGCTACATCATTACACAGGGTAAGCCAATGAACTCCACTTTGCTTTACACCGTTTATATGTATCAGCAGTCATTTGAGTTTTACAACACTGGTTATGGCGCTGCCATGGCTTGGGTCATGCTGCTGATGATCGGACTGATCACCCTGTTCCTGTTTGCAACCAAGCGGTTCTGGGTATATGAAGGAGGACTGTAGACATGAAGGAAAAACGTCTGGCAGGAGCTGCGCTCTACCACATCATCATATTTGCCATTGGTATCATCATGGTCTATCCTCTGATCTGGATGGTTATGAGCTCCTTTAAGGAGACCAACACCATTTTCACAACCGCCAGTTCCCTGATCCCGGAACATTTTGTAACGGATAACTACGCAAACGGCTGGAAAGGATTTGCAAAGATCTCTTTCTCCACTTTCTTTAAAAACTCTATCTTCATCTCCGTGATCGCTACCATTGGAACCATTGCTTCCTCTGCTGTTGTAGCCTACGGTTTCGCAAGATTTAAGTTCCGTGGAAAAGGAATTTTATTTTCCGCAATGCTGTTATCCATGATGCTTCCTGCACAGGTTCTTATGATCCCGCAGTATCTGTGGTACCAGAAATTAGGCTGGGTCGGTTCTTTCCTTCCCCTGACTGTCCCATACTTCTTCGCGATCCAGGGATTTTTCGTATACCTGCTTTCCAACTTCATCGGCGGTATTCCGATCGAACTGGACGAAGCAGCAAAGATCGACGGCTGTTCCTACTGGGGCATCTTTACAAGGATCATGATCCCTCTGATCAAACCG
>ERZ791883.2800-NODE-2800-length-10763-cov-3.126728_pt1 | contig 10763 bp, 6 predicted proteins | sample MGYA00510160_ERZ791883 | MGnify/ENA primary metagenome ERZ791883 (study PRJEB30046, sample SAMN00792072) | human gut metagenome | study: EMG produced TPA metagenomics assembly of the A metagenome-wide association study of gut microbiota in type 2... | reverse complement strand
ATCTGTATGGAGACGGCGCGCCCGGCTGGGCGACGCTGGCGGAGGGGGCAGAGTTTGAAGAGAAGATTTTTGTTTGGGCGGAGGGATATTTCACTGGGGAAGCCGTTCACAAAGCCTATGATAACTTCTGGGCCAATGCCAAGGCGCCGGATGGAATCGGCTTAATGGATCATTTCACCGCTATGTGGCAGCACGTTGCCGCCTTTTTTGCCGATTGCCCGAATCTGTTTGGATTTGATCTGCTCAACGAGCCGTTTCCGGGGTCTCCAGGCGGAACGGTATTCTGGACGATCATCAATAAAATGTGCGAGGTGCTGGGCAAAAAAATGGGCAAAACCGTTCAGGTTTTGGACCTTGCCGGGGCGTTGGGGGATCCGGCGCAACTGACGAAACTGTTGGAAGTGGCAGAGGATAAGGCCCTGTTTCGAGAAGTTGTTATGAGCGGCGCGGAACTGATCCGACAATTTGATACGCAGGTGTATGCGCCTTTTTTCCAAAAGGTAGCAGCTGCGATCCGCGAGGTCACGCCGCGTGGAATCATGCTGATGGAAAATTGCTATTATTCCAACTTGGGCATCCCATGTGCAACGCCGCGTTTAACCGATGCGGAAGGCAGGGAGGAGCCTCTATTCGCCTTTACGCCGCATGGCTATGACCTGACGGTGGACACAGACGCTTATCAGACAGCCAGTAACAACCGGGTCGATGTGATTTTTGAAGAGCACATGCGCACACAGGAACGACTGGACTGCCCGGTGCTGGTGGGCGAATGGGGCGCAGGCGACGGCAAGTTAGAAGAAATTCCACACCTAGCGCATCTGCTGGATCTATTCGACCGTAATCTATGGAGCCAAACATATTGGGCTTATGCAACGGAGAAGCTCGACCGCCCGCTTATGGATTTGCTTTCGCGCCCCTATCCGCAAGCGGTCACAGGCCGCATCCGGTCTTTTTGCTATGATCGGGAGAAGCGCCTGTTCACACTGGAGTATGAGCAGGATAGAGCATATTCCGCTCCGACTGTCATCTACCTGCCGCGCCCATTCCAAAGCGTGGAGGCGGATGGCAGCTATCACGTAGAAGCACGATTAGATGGGAAAGCGGCGGAATTGCTGCTGGAAACGGGAATTGGCCCCCACAGGGTGACCATTCAGTTCTAACGCGGTATGTTCCGGCGTGCAGCCTTCCAGGAAAAAAGAAAACGCTGTGAAACGGCTTAACCGTTTCACAGCAAAAAAAACACCGCCCAACGCGAATGCACTGGGCGGTGTTTTTGCAGCTTGTCGAAAAAGCCAAATGGAAGAAAAACGTGCACAAAAAGTCTCGTTGTGAATCGCCAGCGTAACGAGCATCTAAATGCAGCGCAGAACGCTAGCGGAAGGCCAAGGCAGCATTTGTAGCATCTGACGGCGTGGCTCGTGAGAGGATTTTTGCCCGGAGGGCAAAAACGAACCTTTCCATGTGTTTGAAACGCCGTGAGGCGTTGAGTTTGGGAAGGTTCGCCGAACGGGTTCTAACGTGCATCAACGCTTCCTGCTGCCGATGTGCCGTGCACAAGCGACCGTCGCGACGGTCGCTGCGGCCCCTTTTGCTTCCTTTTCCGGCCGAACGGAAAAGGGAGGGCCTGCGCGGCCTGAGCGCATGCTTAACTTTTTGTTTTTATGAAAGCAATTTACAACTGACAGCATTAAAAGTATTCATTGAAAAATCTTACATTTAAATCTATATAAAAACTGAATTAACAAAACATTACAATTTAAATTGTGGATTTTGCTATGTGGAATGTGACGTGAGGAATGCTTTACACCGACTATTTTCACTACGATTTCGTCCATACGCCATTCATCAGAGGTAAGAAAGCAGCCGAATATGTAGCCTGCGGATATCAGTATCGACTGAGAGCGGTTTGCACAGCCTACGCAGAGACGAAGTCTGAAACGTTGACCAGTGACAAAAGGGTTGTAAGCTATTGAGTAATTTTCCATTAAGCTATTACTCAATACCATGAGCGGTCATTATGACAGAAAGGTGGGATGATCTAGGTGATTCCGAAAGGCTATTGAATGTTCCTTGTTAAGGCAACTATAAGATTCACGACAGTCTAAACAAATACCCTCACTATTTTATCAACAGAAAGGATTTAGTCATGAAAAAATCGTTTTTACAAACAATCGCTATAGTCATGGCGATCGTTACAATGCTATCAACAGCACTTTCTCTTTCGGCAGGTGCCGCTACCACCAAATTTCTTGATACAGACAATAAATATGTCTATATCACAAATTTCTCTGACCAAGACAAAAGGCTTATAGAAAAGAAAACAGCCAAAGATTATACAAACAGCAGATTTGCTAGCGACAATAGTATCGCTGTTGTTGATTTCCTTGAGTTAAGAGAAAACGATAGCATACTTGCTGTAGCGAATGAGCTCGTAGATAATGGCAAATATCTTTATGTTCGAGCAAGCGGGCACTTGGCAAATCAGACTCTATTAAACGAAATGTTCGATTCAAAAGATACAGGAAATGTTATGTACGATGAAGCATCGTTGTTAAACAGAGATTCAACGACAGGATTTTTAGTTTATAAGGATAGTTTGGGTGACTTGCAAACCCCTCGTTTCTATTCGATTATTGCACAAAGTGAACATGAAGAAACGATTGGAGAGCTAAAGCAATCGAAAGTTATAGATAACAAGGAAACAATACGGCCAGAAGAAACGTTTGAAGATGAATTATCTACTTTAGAGCACGCCTTTACCTACTACACACAAGATGTAGCAAAATCATTTCAACAAGATGTTCCAGAAGTAAAAACCCAAACATTTGAAGGCGGAAAAAATCATTACCAAAAAGTTGTAGATACCGTTAGTTTAAAAGATGCGGCTGGAGTTACTCTTGGCACAGAAACCCGCAGATTATATGCCTATCGTTTGCACCCAAAAGCAACAAATAGCACTGGAAAGCCTACCCCAGCCTCTCCTGCGTCTCCCAACGAAACAAGATGGGCATGGAAAGCTGTTTCAACCGTTTCTCCCAAATGGAATGAGCAAAAAACTTTCATACTGAATTCCAATTTATGGTTAAGAACATTTCCGACAGGAAGTGGTAACGCAACTTATAAGCAAATTATAACGGATTATGCACCTACAGTTGCTCTCTCTGGAAAATCAAGCGCAACGCTGGATCTAAGTACTGGGGGAGCATCTATAAAATTTACAGCAAACTTTAATCATGTCAATATTGAGGTTCTTGATTACGCCGCAGGTCTTAAAACAACATATAACTTAGCGCGTATTAGATATACTGTTCCTTGTACTCTCTATCCTGCGTTGTGGTCCGAAGCGAAAAATACTTTAGATTTTCCAATGGGTGTTGCTACAAGTAATACGGGCAATAAAAATGCTTGTATTCAACTAGACTCACAAATTAAATTAGGAAAATATAAAAATCTCACAAACTATACTTGGTATGAATGGCCTGTGAAATATTTTGCTTGGGCTGTGCCGGTAAGATAGATTGAGGAAAGGTAGCGTTTGAGCGGATGTTTCCAGAAGTGTCCGCTCAAACGCTCTAGGTATTTGTGGAATTCAATACTGAACCAGCAAGATAAGGAGAATAAGATGAAAAAAAATATTTGTGGTTATTTTTGCTAATCATACCGATATTCCTTGGTGCATGGCTTTTCATTCCACATGGTAGCGAGGGAGAAATATCTGATCATGATCAATTTGATGCTGGTTATGAATTGCTTCAAAGCAAGGATGGTTTGGCCGAAGTATCAGTTAAATTTCCAACATTTGAACAAATTGAAATTACTCAAATATACCATGATGGCAAGCGCCTTTTTATTACGATCAAAAGCAACAACAACGAGTTGAATAAGAATGTCGTTGAAAAAAAAGAAATATACTTGTCTGCTGGAAAAGATGAGATAAGCCCCGATGTCTTAGAATGCAATGAAAATAAAATCGTTTTCATCATTAACAATTTTATGTCAGTCAATGAAAAAGAACGGTATCATTTGGAATTGAGGCATTTAAATGCGTCCATTGTTTCTGAAGAATTTGAAATCAAATTGAGCGAACCAGTCGAATTAACACCCGAAAAAACATATGAAGAACTGAATATTTCTTCTGCAAAACTAGCTGGTAATACACTACAAATATCTGGAACAATCACGGCAAAAGTCGATGTCAACTCGCTTCAAATCGAACAAGGTCGAGACTGGATTAGTAATGCTTTTACCCTGGAAAAAGATAGACTGAGCGAAGGAAAAACGACATTCACGGCGGCCTTTTCTATCAAAGATAATAGTAAGTTAAAATTTAATTTAATTGTAAATAACAAAGAGGGAACGATTGTTTCTATTATACCGTTTTCTCTGAAAGGAGGTTAATCTATGAAATCAGCAACTCGGCTACTGGTTGTTGTGTTCATTTTATCTGTTTTTTTGGTAGGATGCAGAAATGATTTCAATCAAAACTGGGCACATTCGGTAGTTGGTTATAAAATCAGTAAAAATACTAATAAAATTACAATTGGAGTTATTGATGCTGAAACAATAGTTGACGGTGAGAAAGGGGTTCTGAAGCTTAAGCATATAGATTTGATATGTGACATGATTCAGGAACTTGTGCCTCAGGCCAAAATAATCAAATATGTTTTAGATGACAATACAGCAGAATCATTAGCTAAAGGAATTAATGAACTTGTTAGCCGAGGTGTTGATATAATCAATGTAAGCATGGGCATTTCAAGCGATAATAAAGAGCTTTCAACTTCTATCGAAAACGCTACGAGCAAACAAATATTTGTTGTCTGTGCCGCTGGAAATAACTTTGGGGATTTACTTTACCCAGCACGTTATGAAAAGACAATTAGTTGTTTAGCACGTTCCATCAACGGGGAAGATTTATATAAAGATTTTGCGAAGATTACAAAAATGAGTTTTTCTGCGCCAGGGATTCATGTTCCGTTTAGCGATGATTACTTTTCTGGAACATCCATAGCCTGTGCATATGTCACATCACAATTTGCCTATGCAATTGTCGAAAAAGGTAGCCTTGACTATGAAGAGTTATTTGTAAAAATGCAAAATAGTGCTGTAGATAGCTCGGAAAAAAGTTACGGAGTAATTCAAATGAGTATGCTTTAAAATGGATAGCAGCCACCCTGCAAGAGTCGTTTTCTTTAGTTCTCAATGTGGACATATGCTTTTTTATTCCGTTCATTGATAGTGGGAGGAGATACCTGGCTGCCCTACAACGCCTCGGTAATGTTCTCCACCCGCCGGACAGAGACACCGGCTAGGAACATCTCAATGAGAGCCTTTTCCACGCGCTTTCCCTGCGGCGATACTGCCCCATGATCTCCGTTTCAAAAGAAATCCCCTTGAGTTAGACGCCTTGAGCATGACATCTCCAGAAGTGGTGAGGTTACGTCTGTAGTGGCCGGTTCGTTCGTTTTACCGGCAGTCTATTGTAGACTGTATCCATACGGACTGACCCCAACATCGAGTGGCCGCCGAGCGCACCCGCATCGGTTGAGCAAAAAACCCGCAAACCATTTTACCGGTTTGCGGGCTTTCTGTTTCGTTTGAATGATTCCATTAGAAAATCAACCTGAAAAGCGGCCTCAGCACATGCTGATAAAGCTCTCGGAAGAAACGATACATTTGAAGCACTTTTGACACCTCCTCATTTTACAAACAGCCTGGCCCATAGGCCTGCATTGCTTCTTATTTCCATTTTAACGCAAGCCAAGCAAAAGTCAAGATAAACCCACAAAAAAAATAAAAAAAACGCTATATTTTTATTCATACAAATAAAACCCCGATCTGAATTGTCACCTGTGTACAATCCAGATCGGGATTCTTCTCCCCTTCGGATGCTGCGCCTCAGTTCAGCCGCAAGAAGCTGCGCGCCGGGATGGTAACGCCATTGACCGTTGCTTCTGTTTCGCCATAATTTACATAGACCAGCGAAGAATTATCATACTCTGTGCAGTAAACATTCTCCTGCACCATGCTATGCTTCGTCATCCGGGCGCCACGCAGATCCGCCAGAGCTTGGTCTGCCTGCTGATAATAATCTGCCGCCTGCGCAAGAGAGTCGGCATAGTAAACCTCTGGTGCGGCTTTGGCTCCCTCTTTCGCCTCCAGATCTTCGTAAGACCATGTGAAGCTGGGACAGGCGCCATATTCAATTGAACGGAGCATCTGCGTTTCCGGATCCTCCGCAAGGTTGATCGAACCGCCTGAATAATCCATCATGCCATGCAGGAGCATCTGAATAAACGGAATTGTTTCATAAGCGGCATCTTGCTGAACGGTAGAAGTGAGCGGCAGATTCGTAACGATATCTGCATTTTTGAGCAGATAGAAATTGCCCGTATCGACCATCAGCTTCCGGTTGGCGCCGAGGGATTCGCCCTGTTTGGCAAGCTGCTGAGCAGCCGCCTGCCTGCTTGTAAACTCTTTGTTAAAGTTGGAATACAAAAGCTGCCCGGCATCGCCGATGCAATAGCCCGTCAAGGTAACTTTCCGGGTGTTTATCATAAATTCCCGCGCCGCAGCCTCCAGCGACTTCAGGCTTCGCAACCCACGCTGGAAGGATTGCGGGCCTACATAGGCGGCAAACGGATTCTCCCTGGCAGCCGTAATCGCATCGCCCTTAATCCCATAAGCGGTGTTACTCGCAGAAAAGGAATCGCGCATATTGGTGGAAAGCAGGTCAGCCGCCAAAAACAGCTGTAGCTTTTGAATGGACATGCTCTCATAAAGATCATTAAACCGCATCTTGCCGCCTAACGAAATCAAAAGCTTAGCATCGGTGGCTTGCTTCTGGTTAAAGCCTCCCGTCAAAGCGCCTTGATAGCAAAGGTTGATTTGATCAATCCCTTTTGCCTTCATCTGCACCAGCAGATCTTCCGCCTGCTCAAAAGTGGCAAGCTTTTCGGAGGTGCTCATCCGGCCATCCTTTTTCGGCATGCTTCCGGTCAGGTTCAGCGTCAGCGGCAGCCCTGTTTCCTCAACCGTCCGAGTGGATAGCACCGCATCCCGAATCAACTGCTCCCGCACAGCCAGCGCCATGCCGGAATAGGATGCGTTATCGCCGGAAAGGAAGCGGTAGCATAGCTTGAGGCCGCCGTCATAGCCAGCCGTGCCGACATATTGCGCAATCCCATCCTCCGTTTTTTCCTGTGCAAACGGGGTGATCGCAAACTGCGCGCCAACCTGATAGTAGCCGGTTTCTCCCCCGGCACGCCCGGCAGAGATTGTTGCCAGCGCATCCCCCTGCTCAATGAGCACAGCAAATGCGCTGGAGCCTTGCTTTACGCCAAATGCAGGCACTAGGGCGGAATAAACGCCCTCCTGCGCAGGCAAAGCCGCATCCTGACCATAAACCGCAAAGCGCAGGGTATCCTGGTTTTGGGTTTCCTGCCCTGTCCGAATCAACGCGCCGCTACCATCCGGCACTAGAAGAAAATCCTCTGCTGCGCCCTGCGTGGAAGCGCCGAAATACTCAAGCAGCCCCAGCTTTAGCACCTTGGCCTCACTCTTTGCCTCAATGAGAGGCTTGCAATCCACCTGCGCGAAGAAGCTGCCATCCTCCAAGGTATAAGTCACAGAAACGTCAAAGGCGATATCTGTCGCCGACCGATCCCCTGCCGCCTTCTTTGCCGTTTTTTCATCAACGGCGACCTTATAGGAAACCTTCAGGCCGTTATCTATCAGCTCATAAGATGCGGTGCCGAAGGCCACGCTGTTGTCCTGGCTGTTGAGAGAATAATGCTTCCCGCCCTGGAGCACCTCAAGGGATACCACCGCGGCGCGGTTTTCCTCCTTGCCGTTATCCTGCTGCGGCAGTGCATACCACATTTTATTTTGGGAGGTTTCCTTCACCGCCACCGCATAGGTCGTTTCATCAATATACAGCTCAATCAGGCCGGATTGTGCAATCTGCTTGAGTGATGTGGAAGCAGTGTGCAACTCGCGCCCGGCCTGGGCCGGCGCTACTGTCTGCACCTCTTTCTCCTGATACACTGTGCGCGTAACGGTTTTCGCCACCCTCCCGCCGCACGCTGTCAGGGAAAGCAGCAAACTGCCCGCCAGCATCACACAGGCCGTCCGTTTCCAAATTTTAAAACCACTCCGCGCCTTTGAGGCCGGATGTGATAAATCAAAAAGCTTCATAGCCATTTCTCCTTTTGGTCGGCAACAACGCCCGCAAGATCCAAATTCTGCCCTTATCGAAGGCAAACGCAGCCACGTGGCAAACAGTTATGTCTTCTGCGTAGGCTGCGAATCCGATGGAAACTCCTTCTCATACCGGCAGAGGCAGTCCGAAATGATCTGCTGCGCCGTCTGCGCGCCCTTCACGCTTTCCAGTGCAGTCGCCTTGCCCTCCAGCGTTTTATAAACGGAGAAGAAATGCGTCATCTCTGTGGAAACATGCTCCGGCAGCGCGCCAATATCCCGGTAGCCGTTATATGTCGGGTCGTCAAAGGGAATCGCAATGATCTTCTCATCCTTATAGCCCTCGTCCTCCATAATAATCACGCCGATTGGGTAGCAGGTGACGAGCGTCATCGGAACAACCTGCTCCGAACAAAGCACCAGTACATCCAGCGGATCATGGTCAGCGGCATAGGTGCGCGGGATAAAGCCATAGTTCGCCGGGTAATGCGTGGAGGTATACAGGATGCGATCCATGCGCAGAAGGCCCGTTTCCTTATCCATTTCATACTTTACCTTGCTGCCCTTGGGGATTTCAATCACCGCTGTAAAGCGTTCCGGACGGATACGTTCCACTGATATATCATGCCAAATATTCAAACAAATTCCTCCTGAGCTGTTTTAAGAAAGCCTTAAGCCCATCACGACAATGGAGCCAAACGCCGCCGTTCCTATCCTTTGAAAGCCGTATTTTTTATAGAAATTGACACCCTTTTTATTTGTTGATCCGACGCTTAACATCAGCCCCCTCGTAGTTTGCCCGGCCAAAGAGGCCGTCAGTGTATTCACGAGCTGATGCCCAATGCCCATACGCTGATAAGCATCCAGAATGTCGATATGCATATGCGCCGGATACTGCCCGGCATATCGGCCGGCAATCCGGAGATCCATTCGCGCCAGAGCAGCACGCAAAATACTGCGCGCTTGAATTAGGGGCAAATAGCTTTTGCGGAACCGCGCTTGATATGCTTGATAATCCTTGCTGCACAGAATATATCCAACCGGCGTATCGGTTTTATCCACTGCTACAAAACACGCCTCCGGCTCCTGCTCCAGATAATAATCGCAATATTGCAGCAAAAGCGGCTCTTTCTGACGCTGTGTTTCAACCGGCAGGCCGCTCGTTGCAATGCAAATGCCCCGCACCGCCTGTTTATCCTTCTGTTGATAGGGGCGAATCCCAATCTGCTGCGTGCGCTCTTCTATTCCCATCGTTAGGCCTCCCCACTCAAATGCCGCACCATATCGACATGCGGGATATGGACATCCATATAAACAGGCTCCCCACAGGTGTGAAAGCCAAATTTCTCATAAAACCCCTGTGCCTGCACCTGCGCGCCGATATGAAGCTCACGCGCTCCCAGCTCCTCCGCTTTTTTGAGGAGCTCTTCCATGAGGCGTGCACCAAGATGCTGCTTGCGGTATTCCCGCAGCACGGCAATCCGCCCAGGCTTCAGCACGCCGGGAGAAAGCGTTACCAAACGCGCCGCCGCCACAGGCGACGCCCCATCGAACAAGGTCAGATGCCACGCACCGCTATCCAGCTCGTCGAATTCCAGATCTTTCGGATAACCCTGCTCCGCCACAAACACTTGAGCCGCCTGGCTATATTCCTCCCCGGGCGCGCTCCACTTTGCTTTGATCAAACAAACACTCCCCGTCGCCTGAAATAGCCCTGCCTCGGCCAGCCCGAAGCGGGATTGATCTGCTTGCTGCTAGTATAGCATACCGTCGGGCGCGCTTCAAGAAAAAAACACTCCTGCGCACGGAAGAATCCGCACATAGGAGCGTTTTAGCCATTCAATCAGCGCTTGCTTTGCAGTCCTGTAAAAATTCCTTTGCGGCACGAACGGCAATATATTCCAGATCCTCTCGGCAATAACGCCCGATTTCGTGCGGCGGCCTTTGGCGGTAATTCGCCTCATAAATCCGCACAAGCCCCATCTGGCACGCCAGTGTGGAGCGATCACCCTGAACGCCTCCAGCGATTGCGATCACCGGCGTGTGCGGCGCATGCTTTGCCACACCCCAAGGCACTTTCCCCTGCATGCTTTGCTCATCGATGCGGCCTTCCCCGGTGACAACGAGCGAAGAACGCAGGGCGAGCGCATCAAACCCCGCCTCGCAAAGCAATGTTTCTACCCCGCCGGCCAGATGCGCGCCGAGCATTGCACACAGGCCGCCCGCAAGGCCGCCTGCTGCGCCCGCGCCCACAAGGCTCCGAATATCGCTGCCCGTATAGCGCAGCAGCGTCTGTGCAAAGGCTCTGAGCGCGTTATCCAGCGTTTGCACCTGCTTAGGCAAAGCGCCCTTCTGCGGGGCAAACACAAACGCCGCTCCCTGCGCGCCATATAGCGGGCTTTTCACATCGCATAGAACGGTCACATCCGCTTCCCGAAGCCGCTCATCCAGCCCATCCAAATTGATGCAGGCCACCCTGCTCAGCCCGCAGCCCATAGGCGGCACTTCCTCGCCCGTTTTATCCGCTGGCTGGCTGCTGCCGCAGAGCAGAGCAAAAAGCAGAA
>ERZ791883.2797-NODE-2797-length-10768-cov-3.437132_pt1 | contig 10768 bp, 7 predicted proteins | sample MGYA00510160_ERZ791883 | MGnify/ENA primary metagenome ERZ791883 (study PRJEB30046, sample SAMN00792072) | human gut metagenome | study: EMG produced TPA metagenomics assembly of the A metagenome-wide association study of gut microbiota in type 2... | reverse complement strand
ACTTCTACCGCTTAAAAAAAGCCTTGCCCCGCCACGGGAATATTCCGGCTACACTAACCATTCTGTCTATCTTCATTGGAATTGCTGCTGTTATGACAATTGTTTCTGTTATGGAGGGTATGAAGCTCCAAGTTATGAAACAATTCAATGCGATGGGCGCAAATCGCATTGGGGTACAAATTGAGGTCTATTCATCTGACGAAAGCGGAAATAGTGCGGGCGTTGATTATTTTCCTAAACTGTATAGCTATTGCCAAGGGTTAGCATGTTTTTTCGGATAAGATGCCGAAAGCCTATAATGGTAACAATACAAAGAAGCAAGGTAAAAACTATAAGTTCTTACCTTGCTTCTTTGTTGCCCTGTACCGTCCGGTTTGCCCCATAGGTCACATTGTGTACCTATGAACATGAACCGTTGAGTTTACTGGACTTTTTTGGCGGAGTGGGTGGGATTCGAACCCACGGACCCTTGCGGATCAAACGATTTCGAGTCTTTTCAACCATTATGACTTTTGTGGTTTTTTCGTATCGCTTTCAGGCTGTTTTGTTCGCCCAAAACCATAGCTGTATCAAGGTATTTTGGCATTCACCCTTGAAAAAGCTTGATTTTTCAAGGGGTTCGAATGAAAGCAAAAAATGAGCCGATTTTGGCAGTTTTGTTAGAATTCGCGTTAGAAATGTTAGAACGATGTTAGAACAGCATAGCATACACAGGTGTCTTCCACCGAACAAATGACAGAGGTGTATGTTATGAAAATCAATGACATTGATTGGTCGAAAGTGCCGGATATTCTTGCTAAGGAACAGGTGCGCTTGCTTTGCCATTGCAGCAAACGAACAGCGCTCTATTATCTGAAAAGCGGAAAGCTGCCGTGCATTTATTCGGGGAAGAAAACCCGGTGCTACAAAATCAGGAAAGAAGATCTGATGGCTTTCATAGAAGATCGGGAGAACCATCCTGAGTTCTACGCTGTACCGGAGGGATGGTACAAAGAAAGCGGAAGAACGGTTCGGCAACATTATTCGTCGGAAATTAAAATCGACGGCGAAGATTTGCATGAGTATTATCGGTTCCTCCTCAAAGAATACCCAGATGTTCTTGAAGTTAAAAAGGTCAGTGAGATCACGGGATATGCTATTCCGGTAATTAACCGCTGGTGCAACAAAGGCAAGGTGAAGTATTTTTCCATCAGGGCGATGAATATGATCCCCAAGATATACCTGATTGATTTTTTCTGTTCAAACGCATTCAGGACGATACCCCGAAAGAGCGAGTGGCACATCAGCAGTCTGCAAAACTATCGACGCTGGAAGTACTTAGACAACCTACAATCAAAATGAGGTAAGGACGAGCTATCCATATCGGGTGGCTCGTCCTTTTTTGTTTTAGCCATCAGCCCATTGGCTACGAAGGCAAAATTGCGTCCCAAAGTATCAAGTAGCGCATTCCAAAGTATCAATTTGATACTTTGGAATTTGTTCCAGAGAGACAGACAACCTATCGACATCTCTTATAGGTATTCCGCACCCGTCAAGGGTGCTTTTTTATTATCTCAGAATCAAGTGCGGACTCGCAAATCTGCGTTTTTCAAAAAAATCGAAAAAATTTTTTGGAGGGGGTTAATTTTTGCCCGTTTTCGTTGCCTACCAAGTGAGGGACAAAACAATCGCCCTCGTGAACCTTGAAAACCGAATACACATTCAACAGGTACGTTCCTGATCGGAGGCGAAGGCCCCAGCCGGATGAAGGTGCGCCACGAACTTCCTGCCCATAAGGGTTATCACGGAAAGCAAGGTTGGTAGCGATTCCGAACCATTCTGAAATATCCGCTTGCTACGGATAAGGCGATGAAACGATTCAGGGACAATGATACTTCCCTATGGGGCTGGCGGAGTACCCGGCAGAGGTGAGATTCCTATGAGTTCGGTCAGCAGCCGAACGCCTGTTGACTTCCTTTTCTGCATTTTGGGTTCGAGGAAAAATGAAATGCAGCGACGAAAGCCCCAAAAGGTATTTTGAGGCTTTCGTGGATCAGAAATGATTCAAATTCAGAGAAAGGAGGAAACCCCATGGAAAACTGTAAGGTGATCGCCATCACGAATCAGAAGGGCGGCGTTGGCAAAACGACGACCACAGTCAATCTCGGTGTGGGACTTGCAAGCTCCGGGAAACGGGTCCTGCTGGTGGATGCTGATCCGCAGGGCAGCTTAACCGTGAGCCTCGGCATAAAGAACCCCGACGAGCTGGAGGTATCGCTGTCGTCCCTTATGCAGTCGGTCATTGATGATGAGCCGCTTGCGGAGGGTGCAATTATCCGGCACCAGGAGGGTGTGGACTTGCTTCCCTCGAACATTGAGCTTTCCGGTATGGAAACGGGCCTGTTCAATGTTATGAGCCGCGAGTATGTTCTGAAGAATGCCATCGACGGCATGAGAAAAAGCTACGACTACATTCTGATTGACTGTATGCCCTCTCTGGGCATGATGACGGTCAATGCGCTGGTTGCGGCAGACAGTGTGATTATCCCGTCTCAGCCGAATTTCCTGTCAACCAAAGGTCTTAACCTGCTTCTGCGCTCCATTTCAAAGATCAAGCGGCAGATCAACCCGAGATTAAAGATTGACGGCATTTTGCTGACGATGGTGGATAACCGCACCAACAACGCCAAGGCGATTATTTCCTCGCTTCGTTCCACCGTGGGAGAGAACATCCGCGTGTTTCGCTCCGAGATTCCCTTTTCGGTAAGAGCTGCGGAGTGCAGTCTTTCCGGAGAAAGCATCTTCTCTCACGACAGGAACGGCAAGGTCGCAGCAGCGTATGAGGATCTGACGAAGGAGGTGACAGAGCTTGAAGAGCGTGCAAAAAATCGATCTGGGCCTGACCGGGTACGATGAGCTTTTCATGAATGACGCGGAGCGAAAGGAAAACAAGCTCCCGCGCATTTATGATATTCCCCTCTCGGAGATTGACGATTTTCCCGACCATCCCTTCAAGGTGAAGCTGGACGAGGACATGGATCAGCTTGTCCAGAGCATCAAGGAGCGCGGGATCATCACCCCTGTCACCCTCCGACCGAAGGAAGACGGGCGGTACGAGATCGTATCGGGGCATCGCAGAAAGAAGGCCTGCGAGCTTGCCGGGTTTGATACCGTGAAGGCCGAGGTGCGGGAAATGACCCGCGACGAGGCCATCATTCTAATGGTGGAATCGAACCTGCAGCGTTCTGCGATACTGCCGAGTGAAAAAGCTTTTTCGTACAAGATGAGGCTGGAAGCTATGAACCGACAGGGACAGCGCAGTGATTTAACTTCGACACCAGTGGTGTCAAAGTCCCGGTCTAACGAAGAATTGGGCAGTGAGCACGGTGAAAGCCGCGAACAGGTGCGGCGCTATATCCGCCTCACGGAGCTCATTCCGGAGCTTCTGGATTTGGTTGACGAGGGGCGCATTGCGTTCCGACCGGCGGTGGAGCTTTCGTACCTGCAAAAAGAGGAACAGAGCGCCCTGCTGGAGCAAATCGCCTACGCAGATGCCACGCCGTCCCTTGCCCAGGCCATTAAGCTGAAGCGGTTCTCTCAGGACGGAAAGCTGAACAACGAGGTCATCGAGTCGATCATGAGCGAGGAAAAGCCGAACCAGAGGGAGAAGATCAACATCAAGTACGCCGAGGCCAGAAGGTTTATCCCTGCCAGCATTCCCTACGAAAAAACCGGTGAGTATATTCTGAAAGCGCTGGAATATTATCACCGGTATCAGGAAAGGCAGAAAAGTCGGAATGACGCAAGATAGGTTCTTCGCCAAGGGGGCAGTCTACCCTTTTGACGCTGCGTCAGCGCCGTTCCCCCTCTCACACTCTCCCCCTCATTTACCGGCAATACCAGCTCAAAAGGAAAATATACAGGCGGCACAATTGAAGAAAACCAAGTGCATTCGTACAATATGAGAAAAAACAGTTATTGGAGGTCATCCCATGAAAAAGAATCTCATGTTGTGCGCGCTCCTGCTTTCCGTATTGCTTTCCGGATGCGCCACAGAGCCCTCGCAGAGGCAATCAGCAACAAACACACCGAAGGATTCAACGCCGCAGGAAGAGACATCGTCCTTCTTTAAGCCGGCATCCACAGAATCAAGCGCTCCTACCGAAGCCCCGACAGATGCCGCCAATCCAACAGCTTGCATACCAAATGAGGACAAGCACGATAGCAGCCCGAGCTTTTCTTCTGAGCCGGTAAGCGCACCCACAGAATCGAATGCGCCGACACCGGAGGAAGACCGGCAGGCACCCGTGCTTCCGGAGAAGCCGGAGAAAGCAGAAAGTCCGAAAGAGGAACCGTCCGTTCCTGCGATAACCGAGCCGGAACCGTCTCCGGAAACTGAACCCGCATTTGATATCGAGCACTGGATTTCCTACGCAAAAAGCACGGCGGTGAGCTTGGGACTGACCTTGGATAGTTCGGCAACCGATTGCTGGGACAATCCGATTTCTGCAGAGCAGGGCTGCATCTATCTGGAGCGAGACATTAACTCGCGTTTGAAGCGATACGCTGCGGACGAGAGTATCACGGATGTCTGGATCTGGTACGAATGCGTCGGCACAAGCAGCTACCTGATCTATATCGGGTACGCATAAGCATCAACAAATCAATACATCGAAATGAGCATCGTGGAAGCACGGTGCTTTTTTCATGCCTTGAAGGAGGACAGAACGAATGAAGAAGATTCTCAAAAGAGGAATGTCGGGGCTGCTTGCAGTCCTCATGGCATTCACCGTGCTTGCGGGCTTTGGCACGACCACGGCCTTCGCCGCAAGCGAAACAGCGGAGTCCTATATGATTTCCTTCCCCCGTGACGGGGACGCTGCTCAGATTTACTCCGAGGATGCATGGGGGCACTCCGCAAAAACCTACATGAACGGCTGGACAACAGGCTCCAGCAACTACACCACCCTGCACTGTATGGATTCCTTTGACGGGAAGGTATGCTATTGCATCGAGCCCGGCCTCTCCCGAAATGTCGGCGATACCTACCACGGCTTCGGTGAGGATTTTTGGGATAACTATCCCAGCCAGTACAACAACACCATCGAGCCGGACGATATTAAGCTGCTGTTGGGGCGTATCATGCAGTATGGCTATCAGGGCAACCTTTCCACCTCGTGGAGATCGCAGAATGATTCCGATGCGGATAAGCTGGCCCACGCCTTCGCTACCCAGCTGCTCGTTTGGGAAACGGTTGTGGGCGAGCGCGATGCGGACTTTGACCATGTGAGCACCGGCGGCTATGATGAGATCCTGTCGCTGGTTTCCCCCAATCATCCGCTGTATAGCCGAATCATGGATTATTACGACAGCATCGAGTCCAGTGTGCAGAGCCATGCCGTTTGCCCCAGCTTTATGAGCAGAAGCAGCGGCGGCGCAAAGATCATTGAGCTTGCGTGGGATGGCAGTCAGTACATTGCCGAGCTCACGGATACCAACCGCGTGCTGTCACAGTTTACCTTCTCTGCCAGTGAGACGGGCTTTCATTTCAGCGTGTCGGGCAATACGCTCACTATCACCACCGATACGGCTCCCACCGGCAATGTGACGATTTCTGCAAGTCGAAGCGCATCCCGCTGCGGCGTTCTTGTTTGGACGGACTATAAGCATGGCCCCAACGGTGGCGTTCAGGATACCATCACCTATACGGCCTCCGTCAGCGACCCCGTAAAAGCGTTTGTCAAGCTGAAGGTCAGCTATGGAGGCGCCAAAATCATCAAGACCAGCGAGGACGGCAAGGTGGACGGCATTGCCTTCACCATCACCGGCGAGGGCATCAATCAGACCGTTACCACCGACCGAAACGGTGAAATTCGCATCGACAATCTGATGCCCGGTGTCTATACCGTCACTGAACAGAGCTATGACAAGTATGTACCCCAGGAAAGCCACCGTGTTACCGTGCTCGCTGGGCAGACGGCGACGGTTTCCTTCAACAATGTACTCCGCCGCGGTGATCTGACCGTGACCAAGACCTCCGAGGACGGACTGAACCAGGGTGTGAAGTTCCACCTTTTTGGAACCTCTCTCAGTGGCCTGCCTGTAGATGAATTTGCTGTTACCGATGAAAACGGTGTTGCGACTTTCAAGGATGTGCTTATCGGCACCGGCTACACGCTGGAGGAGATGGACACCGCCATTCGCTATGTGATTCCCGACAGTCAGAGCGCCTCAGTGGAATGGAACAGTGTAACCAATAAGAGCTTTTCCAACATCCTCAAGAAATTCAATGTCACCGTCACCAAGAGTGACTGCGAGACCGGAACGGCGCAGGGCGACGCTTCGCTTGCCGGTGCCGCCTACGGCATCTATAAGGGCGATCAGCTTGTGGATACCTACTACACCGACGAGAACGGCCAGTTCACCACCGGCTATTATGTCTGCGGCGACGACTGGACGATTCGTGAGATCAGCCCCTCCGAGGGCTATCTTCTGGACAGCACCGTTTATCCTGTCGGTGCAGAGGCGGCCAATTACACCGTTGAGCTGAACGCTGCGCCTGCTGTGGCTGTTGCCGAGCAGGTGCAGAAGGGCAATATCGCCATCATCAAGCACTCGGATAACGGCGATACGCAGATCGAAACTCCCGAAGAAGGTGCTGTGTTCGCTGTCTATCTGAAAGCCGCAGGCAGCTATGAGGCGGCAAAGGATACAGAGCGGGACTACCTGACCTGCGATGAAAACGGCTTTGCCCAAAGCAAGGACCTGCCCTACGGCGTGTATACCGTGCATCAGGTTTCCGGCTGGGAGGGCCGTGAGCTGATGAGCGACTTTGATGTGTTCATTGCCAAGGACGGCGAGACCTACCGCTACCTCATCAACAACGCTAACTTCGAGTCCTTCATTAAGGTCATCAAGGTGGATGCGGAGACCGGCAATACCATTCCCTATGCGGGTGCGGGCTTCCAGATCTTTCGTCCGGATGGCTCCAAGGTGGAAATGACCTTTACCTATCCGGAGGTTACCACCATCGACACCTTCTACACCAATGACGCCGGCATGCTTATCACGCCGGAGAAGCTGGAGTTTGGCAAGGGCTACTCCCTCAAGGAGGTCTCCGCTCCTTACGGCTATGTGCTCAGTCATGAGGCGGTCAAGTTCGATGTGACCGAAGAGAATTCCACCGAGGAAAGCGGCGTGACGGTCGTTGCGGTGAAGCTGGGCAACTACGCGCAGAAGGGCATCATCAAGATTTCCAAAACCGGTGAGGTGTTTGCCTCTGTTGCGGCGGCGGACGGGGTCTATCAGCCGGTCTATACGGTGCAGGGACTTGCGGGAGCAACCTATGAGATCAAGGCAACGGAGGACATCTACACTCCGGACGGTACGCTGCGCTGCAGCGCCGGCGAGGTGGTGGATACGGTGACTACCGGCGCAGACGGCACGGCGGAGAGCAAGCCGCTTTATCTGGGAAAATACGAAATCACCGAGATGAAAGCCCCCGATGGCATGGTCGTAAACAAGGACGCCCATACTGCAGAACTTGTCTACGCCGGCCAGGAAATTGAGATCACCGAAACCGCTGCCAGCTTCTGCAATGACAGACAGAAGGCGAGGATTTCTCTTTCCAAGGTGCTGGAGCAGAACAAGCAGTTCGGTATCGGCATGAATAACGAGCTTTCCGCCGTGACCTTCGGCTTCTATGCCGCCGAGGAGCTTACCGCAGCAGACGGCTCTGTCATTCCTGCGGACGGACTGATTGAGATTCTGTCCCTTGACGAAAACGGGAAAGCCGTGCTCAAGAGCGATGTTCCCTCCGGCAGCTACTATGTCAAGGAAATCAGCACCGACAGCCACTACATCCTCTCCGATGAGAAGTATCCTGTGATCTTTGCCTATGCCGGTCAGGAAATCCCCGTTGTGGAGCTTGCCGTCAATGACGGAAAGAGCATTACCAACGAGATGATCTACGGAGAAATCCACGGCATGAAGAAGGATGAGGACGGCAAGGCGCTGGCCGGAGCTACCATCGGGCTGTTCCTTACAGACGGCACCGAGCCTATCCTGACCACTGTTTCCGCAGAGGACGGCAGCTTCTCCTTTACAGGTATCCCCTATGGCGAGTATGTGGTCCGTGAAATCGCCGCGCCGGAGGACTATGTGATGGATGAGACGCCTTATACCGTGAAGGTAGATCAGAACGGCGCTGTGGTCGAGATCGAGATCACCAACAAGCTCATTCGCGGCAGCGTTCAGCTGACCAAGGTGGATAAAAACTATCCCGACCAGCATCTGAACGGCGCAGTCTTTGAGGTGTACCGTGACGGAAAGCTGGTGGGCAAGCTGGAGGAGCTGTCCGACGGCGTCTACAAGCTGGATGATCTGCCCTACGGCGATTACACGCTGAAGGAAACTGAGGCCCCCAAGGGCTTCTTCCTTGATGAGAAGACCTACAGTTTCTCCATTAAGGAAGATGGTAAAACCGTCGTCGTGGAAAATGAGGCCGGAAAGGGCTTTGTCAACCAGGCACAGACCGGAGGCATCCGCATTGAAAAGACTTCGGATGACGGCGTGCTGAAGGGCTTTACCTTCCGCGTGGAGGGTACGGATATCACCGGCAATGCCTTCAGCAAGGACTATGTGACCGATGAGAAGGGTCAGATCCACATTGAGGGCCTGCGCATCGGCGATTATGTGATCTCTGAGGTGTCCAACAAAGCCAACGAGAAGTATGAGCTTCCCACAAATGTCACCGTAACCGTTCACGAGGGAAAGACGGTCGTTGCCAAGTTCCATAACAAGCTCAAGCCTGTTACGGATATACCCAAGACCGGAGATACCACCAATATGCCTCTTTGGGCAGCACTTGCCGGTATCTCTGCAATCGGTGCAGGTGCGGCGGCCTTCTTTACCTTCCGCAAAAAGAAGGAGGTAGGCAAGCATGAGCGCTAAGGTCATCATCGGCATCGGTCTTGTGGTGTTTATTATCGCAGGGCTGATCGTTCTTCGCCTGAAGAACAGAAAGTAAAAACGCCAAGGGGCGGCATCCGCAAAAAGATGCCGCCCCATTTGCAAAAGGAGACGCTATGGAAGAGACAAGAAAAATCGGAGATTACTCCGTAAAGTATTCCATGTATATCGGGCACAAGGATATTGCTCTGGGCGAGAATCCCAACGCCGACAAGGATGAACGGTATATGTGCTGCTTCGTAGAGACCAACGCCATTTTCGAGCGCTATTCCGGAGTGCTGGTCAGCGACGATTTTGCAGAGATTGCAAAGGTGTTCGGCCAGCGCGTAGCGGATGCAGCCGAGGAGATTATTCAGGAAAACGAGAGAGCCTGTCAGGAGGTCGGCGTAAATGAGGAACTCATGGCAGAAAGCTGCGCGCCGATTTCCTACAAAGATTCCATTGAGAACAAGGTGGTTGTCATCAAGGGCAGCATTCTCCGGCCTGAGTTCCGCCACGCCAATCATCAACTTATGCTGTGTACCGGTGGCTTCGGCACGCAGGCCAATGCGCGAGGCCGTACCTGCTGCTGCATTTCTCTGTACGACGGGAGAAAGACCTCCTTTTACCGCACGGATTTTCTCGGTGTCATGGAGGAAAAGAAGCTTCCTGAATGGGCGCAGAAGGGCTTGGAGAAAGCAAAAGAGATACACGCGCAGGAAAAGAAACCGACTAAAGAAAGAGGTGACGCAAGATGATCGAGTATGAAAAAAGAGCAATGATCGAGGCGGAGGACAAATATACCTTTCGCCAGAGCACGCAGATTTCCATGCAAACCGGACTGATCGGCCACCTCCGGGCAGACATGGATACAGACGGCAACGGCTTTTTCAGCAGTTGGTTTGACTTCCGGGAAGAGCTGAAAACCGACGAGTTCAAGGCGGAGTTTGACGAGGTAATCAACTCTCTGCGTGAGGAAGGCGACATTCTTCATAACCGTAGGGCGCTTGCCAAGTACTGCTATTGCACACCCCAAAGCCGGATGCAGGATGAACCGGGCTACTATGGCGTCCGTGTGGATACCGAAAAATATGCCTATCTTCTGCGCCTGAACCCGGACAGAGGCGAATACAACCTGTACTGCTATTGCTATCGCCGGGATTGGCTCGATCAGCACCTGAAGGACGCAGAGAAAGGAATCCGTTTTATTGACAGCCATTACAAGGAACTGTTTCGCATTCCGGATGGCGGCAAGGTGAAAATCCACTATTCGTGGAATGAAGACCAGATTCGCACCTGCCGGTATATCGACGATTACCATGTGGAGATCGGGAGCAACCTCTATCACATTTGCGAGTTTGCCGAGCGCATGGAATACGGCGGCCATACCTGCGAGCCGATTCGGGACAACCTGCCCGAGCGGTGCTACAGCGTTCTTTCCGGCAGCGACGAAATCATTATCATCAAGCGCGGCGAAAAGGGCTACTTCAAGACGGACATTCCCGTTACCGACAAGGACGAAGCCAGGAGCATCGTGAACGAGTACAACACAAAGCTCGGCGTCAGCCGAGCGCAGGAAGAAGCGATGAAGGCCGGCTCTATGTTCGGCTTTCAGGTGCCCGCCGCAGACCCGAGAAATTATGACGCAGACGGAAAGCCTGTGATGCCGAAGGACAGAGGTGATGCACGATGAGTAAGGACGATTATCGCATCTGGTCTAATGCCGACCTTGACTATGAGGAGTGGAAAGATTGGATGGAGGAAGAATATCCGACGCTTTCCGATGACGAGCGCGTCGCCATGATGTATGAGGAAAACGGGCACTACCTTGAGGACGAAC
>ERZ791883.2795-NODE-2795-length-10773-cov-2.495428_pt1 | contig 10773 bp, 6 predicted proteins | sample MGYA00510160_ERZ791883 | MGnify/ENA primary metagenome ERZ791883 (study PRJEB30046, sample SAMN00792072) | human gut metagenome | study: EMG produced TPA metagenomics assembly of the A metagenome-wide association study of gut microbiota in type 2... | reverse complement strand
TGTCATTTTTTATATGTATATATACGGATTTTAGTCTTAACGTTTAATGAAATTATTATGAGTAAGATTATTGCTGTGTGCTTGTTGATAGGTGGAATATTGGGTGGATGTTCTACCGTAAATAGACAACAATTGTCTCCTAAAAAACTTTTTGTAGTGCATATTGGAGAACAATTAACAATAGAACAACAGGGAGAGCGATTAAGATATGGGCGATTGTTAAAACCGGAGGTAAAGGGGGATTCTTTGCAGGTCCCAATTGTACTGGACGTCCCTAAAGAATACATGGATTATGTTACTGGATTTGTTCGATTGGTAAATAGATATCTTCAAAAACTGGAAGAAAATGAAAAAATGATTGTGTTGAATGAATTACGAGCGAGGACTGTTGATAATGCCGTGCTGGGTTCTTGGATTGATAAAAAAAATGGTCGTTATGTGTTGAAAATGAATCGGGAAAATGCTTTGAAAATAGGAATTACAGGAGAAAAATATGATCAAGTGGCGGACAAAGTAAAACAAGTGAATAATCTGATCGGTGAAGAAAAAAGAATTGGAATAGTTGCGAATGAAGTATTGTATCCATCGGTGAGTGTATTTTTTAATCATGGTATTTTTGTTATGATGAAAAAGTCAAATTTGGATAAAACTTTTATGGAAGATCTTGAATCATTGAATTTTTAAGAATACGAGCGTATTGTGTACGTGAAGTTAGTGGGTAACCGAGATACTTGATACTGTGAGTGAAGGATGAGTTTTGTCGGGATTCAGTTGCACGGCTGAGGTATGGTGGTTTTAGAAAGTATAATTCGGGATGTGGTTGTATGTAGGCAAAAGAAAAGATTGAATGTAGTATCAAGGTAAAGCTTTAAATATGAATTATTATGAGCGTTAGGAAAGAATTATTTATTTGGTGTTTATGTTTCCTGTCGGTGTCTTCGTTGGTGTACGGAAGTCCTGTAGATACGACGGGGGTGAGAGTTGGAGACAAATGTCCCGCTTTCACGTTTGAAGATATGAAAGGACAATCTAGGTCGTTAGAAGAGTTTAAAGGAAAATATGTTTTTATTGACGTGTGGGCGTCATGGTGCTATCCTTGTCGAAAGGAATTCCCTCATTTGCAAGAATTGGAAAAGAAATTTGAAGGACAAAATATCGTGTTCGTGGGTATTTCCAGTGATCATGTCGTGTGGCGGTGGAAGGGAGCTGTGGAAAATGGAAAGATGTCGGGAGAGCAATGGTGGGTTGGTAATGATACTTCTTTCATAACGGCTTTTCGAGTAGATCGGATTCCTCGTTTTATCCTGTTGGACCGGAAAGGGTGGGTGTCGCGTTTGGAGATGACACGTCCTTCTGATCCCCGAACGGAAACAATGTTACGACAATTGAAAGGAATAGAAAATGGTCCGTCTGCCCCACGAAAAGCAAAGAAGATTGTCGCCTTGCGGGAGACCGCCTTCGAATTTCAAATGCCGGAGGATGACACCCGGGAAGTCGCGTTGGAAACTTGCGATGGGGGGAGAATGAAGTTGGAACTTGATGGTTCAAACAAGGCCGTTTGGAAAATGGCCCTGTCGGGAGGTGAGTACGGACGCCTTTGGGTGGGGGATAAAAAGTACACGGTATGGGTGGAACCCGGTAAGCCTTGGCAGGCTAAATCCGAGTTGAATGAATTACATTTCGAAGGGGAAGGTGCAGGTATTAATAATTATCTGAACAAGAGGCTTTACCGGGATATTCAATGGCGGGAATACGAACTAGAGGAAGAACCCTTCCGGGTTAGATTGCAAGAGATGGTGGAAGAGCGGGAGGAAGCGTTATTAACAGCCGGGTTAGATGTGAATTTCACAAAACGAGAGAGGGAACGTATTCTCCATGAGCGCAATTACCAGTTGGCTTTTTGGGTAATTATGGGGCATGGTGGGAAACAGGTGCCGGAAAAATCCCGCTCGGAATTAAGGCGTGTGGTCGTTGAGAAAAAAGAAGCTTGGGGAATCTTCGAGTATCCGGAATCCATTAGAAGAGCTTTATTTGCTTTCCACAATCTGGATGGACAAACGGGGGATGCTTATATCTTGCTAATGGATGTGTTGAAAGAGGCGGAAAAGTACAGGGATAAGCGGTTGGTGGAAAATTTAGTGGTGAAGAGTGTCATGGAATACGTGAGAATACATGGTATGGAAAATGCGGAAGGAATGGATCGAATTTTCCGGAAGAGGGTTCGTCGGGCAGATTATGTTGCGGAATATCAGCATGTGTATGATGCAAATAAGGTCTTGTTCAAGGGACAACCTGCCGTACCATTTACTTTTAAGGATATAACAGGAAAAGAAGTGAGCTTGTCGGATTTGAAAGGAAAATACGTGTATATTGATGTATGGGCCACGTGGTGTGGGCCGTGTAATGCCGAGATTCCTCATCTGAAAAAGTTGGAAGAGGAATTTGAGGGGCGCAACATCTGTTTTGTCAGTATTTCTTGTGATGATAGTCAGAAAGCGTGGGAAAGATTTGTTCAAGCGAAACAATTGGGAGGAATCCAGTTACACATGGGAGGCGACAAGAGTTTCATGGAGGCTATTCGTTGCAAGGGGATTCCCCGGTTCCTACTGATTGATCAAGATGGTAAATTTTTAAATGCGAATATGTCACGACCTTCTGATGGGAAAACATTGGAAATATTGAATACTTTGCCCGGATTATAGATTAAATGCGTGTGCTTTATGAACCCGGAATTCTTTGCGTGTAGGAATTCCGGGTTTTGTTTGCGCGGGAATTCTTTTTCTTATACTTTTGGATAAAGTCTTATAACATGGTTATGATCACGAAGGAACAGATTGATATTTTTGTGGCTCAATCCCATCGGTATGGGGATGCCAAATTGATGCTTTGCAGTAGTGGTAATTTATCTTGGCGAGTGGGAGACAAGATGCTGGTTTCCGGAACAGGTTCGTGGTTACCGGTTTTGACTCCGGAGAAAGTCGCCGTGTGTGATATTATGTCAGGGCAAGTGGAAAACGGGGTACGTCCTTCTATGGAAAGTGTTTTTCATTTAGGTGTATTGCGGGAGCGTCTGGAAGTAAACGTGGTGTTACACTTCCAGTCGGAATATGCTACGGTGGTGGCTTGTATGAAAAATAAGCCGTCAGATTTTAACGTGACCTTGGAAGTCCCTTATCATGTGGGCGAAGTGGCAGTTGTTCCTTATTATCGTCCCGGCTCTCTTGAATTGGCGAATGCCGTGATCGAGGCGATGAAGGATCATGATGCCGTTTTGTTAAGTAATCACGGGCAAGTGGTATGTGGTCGTGATTTTGATGAAGTGCTTGAACGGGCTCTTTTCTTCGAGATGGCTTGTCGGATTATCGTCCAAAGTCGGATGGATTACACGGTACTTTCCCGGAAAGATGTGGAAGATTTATGGGAACATCTTTAGAGAAAGGTCGATGAATTTGTAGTTATAAAGTTTTATTTGCATCTTTGTATTAAGTGATGTTCAAAACGGGAGATGCATAACTTTATGGATACAGGTCGATTCATCGAAAGTGTTAACAAAAAGCGTGAAAGTGCGTGGCGGGAAATGTACCGGAAATACTATCCTGCGATGTGTAATTATGCATCGAAAATTGTGAAAGATGATGCTTCTGCCGAAGATATTGTTCAAGATTGTTTTATCAAGATATGGGATTCCGGTACGCAATTTCCTGATGTGCCTTCGCTGGTTGGTTATCTGTACCGGATGGTTTACACGCGGGCGCTTAATTCGGTTCGGAATAAGGGAATTACACAAGCTTTATATGAAAAATGGGGAGATGCCGTTTTAGACGGGCAAGATGACGAGGTGATTCTGGAACTTGCCGTTGAAGAGGATGTTGTGAATAAATTCTACGAGGCGATAGATAAATTGTCGGAACAGCAACGGCAAGTATTGTTTATGAGCATGGAGGGGGCCAAAGTGAAGGATATTGCGGGGCAACTTGGGATTAGCGAGAATTCCGTGAAAACCCAGAAGAAACGGGCCTATGCGTTTGTTCGCAATGAATTAGGAGAGAGGTTGGCGATGTTGATTTTCATTTTATTCTCGTGAGTGAACGTGATTATTCGATTTTCTTACATAAATTTGTCCATACAATTTGGATGTATTCATGGATGCAGAAGAGGATTTGATTTTAGCTCGTATAAAAAAACGCGATAAAGAGGCGTTTCGATACCTCTATGAGTATTATTTTGCCAAAATGGTTCTGTTTGCCGAGAGTTATTTATATGATGAAGAAGAGGCAAGGGATTTAGTGCAGGACCTATTCTTCCATTTATGGAATCATGCCGGGACATTACAAGTGACCACTTCCGTGAAAGCTTACTTGTTCACTTCGGTACGAAATCGTTGTTTGAATGCGATTCGGGATCGGAAGATCAGGGATGAGCATAATAATAAATTGTTTGAGGCACAGCTTTTCTCCGGAACCGAGGATGTGGTTATAGACGAGGATGTGCATCAACGTCTTCAAGAAGCTTTGGATTCGTTGCCCGATAAATGTCGGGAGATTATTTTATTGAAAGTGGTGGAGGGAAAGAAAAATAAAGAGATTGCCGAACAATTAAACATTGCCGAGACAACAGTGAAAACTCAAGTACAGCGAGCGTATCGTATGTTGCGTGAGAGGTTGGTTCCCATTTTCCTACTCATTGAATATTTACAACAAGGTTTCTAAAGATTTTTAAAGAAAATCATATTTCTTGTACTCCGTTTTTCAAATGGATGTGTCTTGTGTGTGAATAATTAATTGAAAGTATCATGACAGATGATAGAAGGCACATAAATTGGGATATGATCGCGAGACATCTCATGGATGTTGCTACCGACGAAGAGAGGGAAGAGGTCGAGAGATGGCTGGCAGAAGATGAGGGTAACCGGGAATATTACCGTAAGGCAAAACGATATTTTGAAACCTATTACACGGGGGAAGAAACTCGTGTGGTGGATACCAGAGGGGCATGGGATGAATTTGTTGTTTATGCAGATAAATCCCGGAAAGCACATATCTGGAGAATGATTGTTAAATATGCGGCAATTCTGTTGTTTCCTTTATGTGTGGGACTTGGTTATTGGTTTCTGGGAAATGATGCCCCCCAAACGACCTTCGTTTCAGAGGGCATATCCATTGAGCCGGGAACGACAAAGGCCGTGTTGGTGTTTAATTCCGGTCAACAGGTAAAATTAACGGATTCTATGGCTTTTGAGCAAGCGATAGAAAAATTTAAACCTAGTGGTCAGGTTGAAAAAGCGATAGAATATAACAAAATTATCGTACCTAGAGGCGGTGAGTATAATTTGGTGTTGGCGGATGGTACGAGTGTGATGATAAACTCCGATTCAAAATTAAGTGTTCCGGATTGTTTCGAGGGGAAAGAACGACGTGTCTGTTTAGAGGGAGAGGCATTGTTTCACGTGGCTCAAGATGTGGAACATCCTTTTATTGTTGAAACGGATGGCGGTGATGTTACGGTTTTGGGAACCGTATTTAATGTAAATGCTTATTCGGGTGAAGATTATGTACAAACCACTTTGGTAGAAGGGAGTGTCGCTTTTCAAGGAAAAGGGATGACTGATGCTAGGACAATAGTTCCCGGAGAACAGATTACCTATGATGTCCAGACAAATAGCGTGAACGTGGAAAAAGTGGATACTAGGATATACACGGCGTGGACTGAAGGAAAGTGGATAATAGAGGGTGAGCGTTTGGATGAGATCATGAAACAGTTGGCTCGATGGTATGATGTTACTGTATTTTATCAAAATGCGGAGGCTAAAGACCTTGTGTTCACCGGGGATTTGGAGAAATATAGTAATTGTAATGTTATTCTGGATATTATATCTATGACTACGAATGTTGAATTTGAACTGAAAGATAGAGTGATTATTGTGAAAATGAAATAAGAAAAACCGGTAGGTGTTGGTACCACCTATCCGGTTGTTGTGTCAATTAAATTTAGTAATCTTTACATTAACAAGACAAATGTATGAAAAAAAAACGAGATGATGGCCTCCTTGTTAGGGAGGTGTGTGTAAAAAAATGGTTTCTGGTTATGAGATTAATATGTGTTTTTACGCTGTTTCTATTGTTGAAGGTTTCCGGGAATGGATTCTCCCAAAAAAAGATAAACTTGGATCTTGAGCGGGTAAGTATGTTGGAGATTATTCAAGAATTGAGACAACAAACGGGTTACAAGTTTTTTTTCAATCACGATGAATTGAAAAAAGTGAAAGACGTGTCTGCGAAATTTGTTGATGAAGATTTGGAACGGGTGTTGGATGCGGTTTTGGGCAAGGTGAATTTATCTTACCGGATAGAGCAAGGAGTTATTATTATTGTTCCGGGAGAGGTGAAAGAGGGGGAAAAAGAGGTTCGCATTGTTGGGAGCGTGACGGATGAGAAGAAACATCCTCTACCCGGGGTAACGGTTATCGTGAAAGGCTTAACCTTGGGTACGTCAACAGATGTAAAGGGAAGGTTTTCGTTGACACTGCCTAAGATGCAGAACGTGTCGTTACTTTTCTCATTTATAGGAATGGAAACGCAAGAGGTGCGGTACACCGGGCAGGATTCGATTCACGTGGTTCTGAAAGAGTCTGCGGAACAACTGGAAGAAGTGGTTGTGAGAACCGGGTATCAGAATATTGATAAACGGAAACTGACAAGTGCCGTGCAAACGATTAGAATGGACGATATAAAAGTGTCGGGAGTAAACACGATTGACCAAATGTTGGAAGGACGTATACCCGGTATGATTTTTATGCAGAACTCCGGACAGGTTGGGGCTGCACCGAAATTAAGAATACGAGGAACTTCAACCGTTTTGGGTAATCGTGAACCGCTATGGGTGTTAGATGGGGTAGTTTTGACCGATCCGGTGAATGTTGACCCTGCCCAGATTAACGATTTAGACTTCGTGAACTTGCTGGGTAATGCGATTTCGGGTTTGAATCCGGATGACATCGAACAGATTGATGTGTTAAAAGATGCTTCTGCAACAGCTCTTTACGGGGCAAAAGCGGGTAATGGCGTTATCGTGATCACGACGAAAAAAGGGAAGGCCGGTCCGCCTAGTGTCACTTATTCTGGGACAGCTTCCTACACGAGAAGGCCTCGTTACAGCGACCGGGCTATTTACTTGATGAATTCGAAAGAGCGGGTGGATGTTTCGCGGGAGTTGGTAGAACGGGGAGTTTATTACAATAATGTTGATAGTTGGACCGGATACGAGGCCGCAATACAGGATTATTACAATGGGGCAATCGATTATAAAGAGTTCAATCGTTTGGTTGGATATTACGAAACATTGAACACAGACTGGTTTGATGTTGTTTGTCAGGATGTGTTTTCACATAATCACACGTTGAGCTTGTCGGGAGGTTCGGCCAATATCCGTTATTATGCCTCTCTCGGAATGAGCGATGAGAAAGGTGCGATAAAGGGAGAGAGCAATAGACGGTATTCGACAACATTGAATCTATCGGCGAATTACGAGCGTTTTGCCGCACGGTTCCAGCTTCAAGGGAATGTATCGAAGCGAGATTACAATCCCTCGGAATTAGGTGTGTTGGACTACGCCTATAATATGAACCGTGCTATTCCGGCTTTTAATCCTGATGGATCTCGTTACCTCTATCAACGAGCATCAAGTGGTTCGATGCCGATGTATGCTTTCAACGTGTTGAACGAAATGGATAATTCCGGGGATGAAACCAACGGAAGTGCAATTAATATGCAGGCGCATGTTAGTTACAATGTCATAGATGATTTGAAATTGGAAGGAACATTGTCTTACGGTGTAAGTAACACAAATCAAGAGATTTATTTTACGGAAGATACCTATTACGTGCATCAGTTGCGTGCCGAACAGACCGTGCAGAATGATATGTGTCCCATTGGTGGAGAATTACGGAAGAGTGAGGTACGCAATACTAATTGGATGGCACGTGTGCAAGCGAATTACGCCAAGAATGTGGGAGGAAAAGGTAAGCATAATGTGAGTGGTTCTGCCGGATTGGAATTGAATTCTCAAAGATACGATGGTTTTAATATTACACGACGGGGGTATCATCGAGATCGGGGTAAATTGTTTTCTTCTATTCCCACGACTTACACGAAATATCACAGTCAATTTATGATTTCCCCAAATGCTTTAGGTGTTATCACGGAAAATTTAACGAATTCCGTGGCATGGTATGCGATGGCCGGGTACGATTATGACAATCGCTATATGCTGAATTTACATATTAGGGGAGAAGCTTCCAACTTATTCGGATCACGGGCGAATGATCGAATGATGCCGATTTGGGCTTTGTCCGGTCGTTGGAATGTAAAGCGGGATATTTTGGAATCTGTTGATTGGGTGGATGATTTGGCATTAAGGGGATCTTTTGGTTATCAGGGGAATATGCTGAGCAACCAGACTCCTAATATGATTATCACGCAAGGAGTTGATTACACCGGGAAATATGGTGAATTTAATTCGAAAGTTGCTCATTACCCGAATCCGGACTTAAGGTGGGAAAAGACGGCATCCACGAATGTGACCTTGGATTTCTCGTTTTTAAAGAATAAGATTAACGGCTCGTTTTCTTGGTATTATAAAAAGACTCGGGATGCATTTCTGACAAAGACTATTTCTGAAATTAACGGTATCAAACAATATGTGGTGAATAGCGGAACGCTTGTAAACAAAGGTATCGAGGTGAGTTTAAATTTCACCCCGATCAACCGTGTCGGTCTTGATGGAGGAAAGAGAGGATTTGTTTGGCGAATTGATCCCCAGTTGGGACAAGTGTTGAACGAATTGGTGAACAGTGCGATAAATAACCGGAATAATGTCTTGCGGGATGAGATTGAGTATGACGATATGTTGACTGGGGACGTGGAGATTGCTGGGGAACCTTTGAATACGTTCTATTCATACCGTTTTAAAGGATTAAGCTCTGTGGACGGTTCCCCCATTTTTTACGGAGCAGAGGATGAATTGCAAGAGGAGTTGTCTAAAAAATACAACGGAATGGAACGAGAAGATGTCTTTTTAGAAGTGATGGAAAGATCGGGACGGCGTGAACCTTATCTTCAAGGAGGAATCTCGAACTATTTAGGGTATCGTAATTTTAGTTTATCGTTTAATTTGACTTATAGCTTGGGTAATAAAATCCGGTTACTGAAATTGTGTACTGAATACGGAACAACCAATCCTAACCCGCATAGTAACCTAAGACGGGAATTTGTGAATCGTTGGAGAAAACCGGGTGATGAGGAACATACCAATATTCCCGGGTTGAATACCGTTGCAGGAACTCACTCCAACCCGTGGTGGACTAGTGGAACGAATATGACACATCGAATCGCGAATAATATTTACGAGATGTATGACAATTCGGATATTCGGGTGGTGAGTGGAAATTATCTGCGGTTGTCTTCCCTCTCTTTCCGCTACAATGTTGATGAGCGATTCTGTAAGAAGTTAGGTCTCAAGTCGGCTTATATCAACCTGACCGGAACGAACCTGTTTACCATTGCCCATAAAAAGTTACGGGGACAAGATCCTACTCAGTCAGGATCGTCACCGAATGTCAATCTTTCGGTACGTCCTACTTACTCATGTAATCTTAGTATCACTTTCTAAAATTTGAGCGATGAAAAAAAGAGTTTTAATCTATATTTTAAGTGTATTCACCCTTGGTTGTGTTTCTTGCGGTGATTTTTTGGATGAGTATTCGCAGAATCAACGTTACGCCGAGACTGCACAGGATTTGGACGAGTTACTTAGAGGGGAGTGTTTTATGGCATTTCAGAGTAGTTATTATGTAGGTAACCAGGAGACGATGAGTTACAGTAGCGGGCTTTCGATGAATTATCCTTGGTTACACGTGATGGATGATGATGCGGAAGAATTTGTATCCGGGGGATTACCTTACACGGATAGTTACCCGCGTAACGTGCTGGGTTCTTTTTATCATTGGGGAGCCGACCCGTTTTTGACATTAGAGAACACTCAGTACAAGGATAATGATTGGGAAAAATTTTACAAAAATATAGGTGTGTTGAACTCAATCATTTATATGGCAGATGATTTCCGTTCGAAAGAGAAGGATATTGAATTATTAAACAGGGTGGAAGGAGAAGCACGTTTTCTTCGGGCAGGTTACTACTTTTTGTTGGTGAATATTTATGGCATGCCTTATTGCAAGGCTACGGCGTCAAAGGATGCCGGAGTCCCATTGAAAATTGCAGAGCATGTGGAAGATAAATATTTTAGCCGTAGTTCGGTAGAGTCTGTGTATTCGCTGATTATTGCGGATCTTCAACGGGCTGCCGTTTGTTTGAAAGGAATCACACCTTCTTCAACATTGCGAGTAGGAGAAACTGCCGCTAATGCATTACTGTCAAGAGTTTATTTGTACATGGAAAACTACGAGGCTTGTATTGCGGCAGCCAATGAGGCTATGGGCGGAGCTTATTCGGTGATGGATTTGAATAATTGGACAAGCGGGCAAAATGTGGTCTCTTGGACATCGCCCGAAACAATCTTCACTCAAGGAGGAAATTCAATGATCCTGACTTTCTTGAGCTATACATCAGGTTGGAGTGGTTCGACCCCAGTTAATCAAGCATTTTCATTTCAAGCGTCAGAAGATTTGTTGGAATGTTATGCTGCAGGGGATTTGCGTAGAACAGCATTCTTTAAGAGTTCTTTACATGCAGCGATACCCGATAAATATAAGACTTGGGT
>ERZ791883.2788-NODE-2788-length-10802-cov-3.205360_pt1 | contig 10802 bp, 10 predicted proteins | sample MGYA00510160_ERZ791883 | MGnify/ENA primary metagenome ERZ791883 (study PRJEB30046, sample SAMN00792072) | human gut metagenome | study: EMG produced TPA metagenomics assembly of the A metagenome-wide association study of gut microbiota in type 2... | reverse complement strand
TGATGTCCGTCGCACCATAGCCGATCTGATTGCAGACAATTATTACGGGACACTAAATAAGATCTGCCAAGAATCCGGCGTCAGTTTTACAGCACAGGCCACCGGAAATGCACTTTGCATCGTAGCCGACCCTATCCAGGCAAAAGGAAAAGTAGACATTCCTCAAGGAGAATTCTGGGCCATACATCCGGATGGTAATTATGACATCAAGGAATCCTCCTCCGCAGCACATCTCTATGGTAAAAAAACAGCTTCTGCAGAAGCCTTCACGGATGCAAAGTTCAGCCACTCACTCGCCTATCTTAAAACATTGGCAGACTATGCTTATTGTTACGGCATCAATGAATTCGTCGTGTGCGCATCAGCTTATCAACCCTGGCTGGACAAAATTCCCGGAAACACAGGAGGAGGCCGTCACTATTGCCTGAACAGAAACAATACCTTTTGGGATTTCAGCAAACCTTTCTGGGATTATCAGGCACGTTGCGCCTATATCATGAGACAGGGGATGCCATTGATAGACCTCTGTGTCTATCTGGGAGAAAATGCGCCTGTGAAGATTCTCACACACCGTTTGCCCGATATCCCCGGTGGCTTCGACTTTGATGCTTTCACTTCGGATGCCCTGTTTACGAGAATGTCGGCAAAAAACGGACAAATCGTATTACCGGATGGTATGAGTTACCGAATGATGATCCTTCCCGGAAATGGAGAAATCACTTTAGAAGCATTAAAGAAAATTGCGGATTTAGTCAATCAAGGAATATCGGTATATGGCACAAAAGCCAGATATTCAGAAACATTTGCAGACATCGGCAAGAAAAAAGAATACGAAGCGTTGGCCCATAAACTATGGGGAAAAGAAACACCTTCGTCCGGATATCGGCATTATGGTAAGGGAACTGTATACTGGGGAATGCCTTTGGAAGAAGCCGTCTATCAAGCAGGTCTACAACCCGACATTAAAATGGAGCATGCTTCTATCAAACAGGAAAAAGTGTGGTTTGCACATCGCCAACTAAAAGATGCGGACGTCTATTTCTTAAATAATCACAAAGATACGGCAGTCGACGATATATTCACCTTCCGTTCATCAGGCAAAATTGCCGAATTATGGAATCCCATGTCCGGCCAAAGATATACCCTGCCCACAAGTAGCGACAGACAAGGACATATCTCTGTTCATTTGAAAATGGCCGCTTGGGAGTCCTATTTTCTGACACTATCAGATACCGGTTCCGGAAACCTTCCCCTTCTTCATTGGGACCGGCAGGAAACCGTAACTCCGGTTAGCGACGATTGGAGTATATACTTCGACCCGGCTATGGGCGGACCGGGAGAAGTAAAATTCGATTCACTATCAGATTGGGCTTTGCACCCCGATCCATCGATAAAATATTATTCCGGTACAGCCCTCTACCGGAAAACACTGAATCTGCAAAAAACAGAAAAAGATGAAAAAGCATTATTGCGTTTTTCGGAATTGGGATCAGTAGCCCGAGTTATCATAAACGGACAAGATATGGGTATCGTATGGTGTTCTCCCTGGGAAATAGATGTCACAAATGCTATCCATGACGGAGAAAATGAATTGGAAATCCATGTGGCCAATTCATTAATGAACAGAATGATTCTCGATTCTCAACTACCGGTTGAAAAACGCATTACCTATTCATATCCGGAGATAGCTTCTCCGAAAGACGCGCTAATACCGTCGGGCATCATCAAAGGAGTAGATATTATTTACAAAAAATGAATTGAATAGAAAATAGTCTTAATTCCACTTTTTATTCTTATTTTTGTGATTCTTAAAAACAAAATAGGTATATGAGTGAAAAGATTATTAAGTGGGGCTTCATCGGTTGCGGTGAAGTGACAAAGAAAAAAAGCGGCCCGGCATTTCAGAAGGTAGAGGGTTCGGAAGTCGTGGCCGTGATGAGCCGTGACGGTGCCAAGGCAAAAGCCTATGCAAAAGAGAGAGGTATCAAAAAATGGTATGACGATGCCCAAGAGCTTATCGACGATCCGGAAGTAAATGCTATCTACATCGCCACTCCTCCCTCATCACATGCTACCTATGCCATCATGGCCATGAAGGCTGGAAAACCGGCTTATATAGAAAAGCCGATGGCCGTTACCTACGAAGAGTGTACGCGTATCAACCGCATCTCGCGTGAAACCGGAGTACCTTGTTTTGTGGCATACTACCGCCGTTATCTCCCTTATTTTATCAAGGTAAAAGAATTGGTAGAAGAGGGTGCCATAGGTAACGTGATCAATGTACAGATTCGTTTCGCCCAGCCTCCCCGTGATCTGGATTATAACCGGGATAACTTGCCTTGGCGGGTTCAGGCGGATATTGCCGGAGGTGGATATTTCTATGACCTTGCCCCACACCAGATAGATTTGTTGCAGGAAATGTTCGGCTGTATCCTTGAAGCCAGTGGATATAAAAGCAATCGTGGCGGACTTTATCCGGCAGAAGATACATTGAGCGCTTGTTTCCAGTTCGATAACGGCCTTGTAGGTAGTGGCTCCTGGTGCTTTGTAGCACACGATTCCGCCAAGGAAGACCGCATCGAAATCATTGGTGACAAAGGCATGATCTGTTTTTCCGTATTCTCATTCGATCCCATCGCTTTGCATACCGAACGCGGACGCGAAGAATTCTACATTGAAAACCCGGAACATGTGCAACAACCGCTCATCCAAGCCGTAGTAGATCACTTGTTAGGAAAATCAATCTGTACCTGCGACGGTGAAAGCGCTACGCTGACAAACTGGGTGATGGACAAGATATTGGGAAAGATATAAAATCTTATTTTAAAGCATTCCGATACTACATAAAACTTGATATAAATAAAAAGGTACGAGAAATCTTTCGTACCTTTTTATTTATATCACATCAAGAACAATATCAATTATTCTTCATCCTTTATTTAACTAAAAGGAAACAACCCAAAAGACAGTCACTTATCAACACGATTATAAGTATAGGCTTTCTTACCGCTCACAGAAGTACCCGTCCATTGCTTTTCCGAAGTAGAAATTATAATCCAAATCCAACCATCAACATCTGTTATCAGAGTTTTAGAGTCCGGCACATAATGCCATGTTCCTTCACTATGATAATGATTATACCCTGAATAGTCTTTTACACAAGTACCGTCAGCATTAAATGTCCAAACTTGGTCAACATCAGCCTGCCTCCAGGTACCAATAAAATAAGCAGCCATCGTATTATCGGTTCCACCTGTAATCACATCTTCTTCATCGTCATCTTTACCGCACGACATGCAACCAATACTCATTATAAAAACAGACAGCAATATTCCAATAAAATATAATTTTTTCATTGTTTTCTCATAGCCTCTCCAGCTCCCCAGAGACCACTTTAATAAAATGATGAAGCGTGGAACTGCAATGCCACACCGTAGTTGATGGTCGTAGGAAACCTTGTGTACAGATGTAGTAATAGCAGCCCACGCTATAGCGTGAGAACCACTATGCCACCCTTGTACACTTTTGAAAATTTCCTACGTTTTCAACTACAAGATAAGCATAACGCTTCTTAATTTTTAAATACTTAAACTAAATATTCAGTTCTTCTGCAAATATAGTAAAAAATAATTCAAAGATAATATCATAACTATAAAAATAATATCTTAGTAATATATCTCTTATCGTTCTATTGTTATCTCAATACTCTTTTTCTCCTTTATCAGAGAAAGAAACGTGATAAAAAAGATTGTAATACAGAGAGGAAACAAGCGATCTTCCCGATAAATACAAAAAAGTTCTATCTTTGATGTCACGTTTTCCCTACCTCTCCGTCTTATAGATGTAAATGGAACTCAAACAATTTAAAATAGACGTGCTACCCCTCCGCGATAAGTTATTAAACTATGCGCGGAAATTGACAGAAGATCCCTCCGATGCAGAAGATGCAGTGCAGGAAATCATGCTGAAGCTATGGAACATGCGGCAAAAGTTAGATGAATACCAAAGTATCGAAGCTTTGGCTATGACAATGACACATCATCTTTGTATGGATATCTGGCGAGCCAAACGACCGGATTCTCTTTCGCTGGAACAGGTACAAGCCCCCAGTCAGTCGGCCACACCGGAACGGCTACTCGAAGAGAAAGATGAATTCCGGCTGATGAGAAAAATCATCGACTCGCTGCCTACCCTGCAACGTACCATCATACAGATGAAAGACGTGCAAGAGTACGAAACAGAAGAAATAGCCGAGATCACCGGATGCAGTGCCGAAGCCATCCGCAGCAATCTGTCAAGAGCACGGAAAAAAGTGAGAGACATTTACTTGCAAACCATTCAAGAAGAAAAAAGGAGAAGAAAGGTATGAATATAGAAGAGTTGTTAAACAAATATTTTGACGGTGACACCACTTGTGAAGAAGAACGGGAATTACGCCGCTTTTTCACTCAGGAGACCGTTCCGGAGCATCTGAAAGAGTACAGCCCATTGTTTGCCTTCCTTGATAAAGAAAACAAACAGGCAAAAGAGGCCTGTACCGATCATTCCTCTCTGACAGTCCCCTCACGAAAAACAGTTTTCCGCCGTCGACTGATATACTGCATGAGCGGAATAGCTGCCGGATTACTGCTTCTATTGGGCATTACCGGCATTCATCGCCACTTCAACGTAATGCCGGATAGCTATGTCATCATCGACGGCAAATGCTACACCGACGAGAATCTGGTACGTGAACAGGCGATGACTGCCTTCCGGAATGTGAGTCTCGATGAAGACGAACTGCTGAACAGCCTTTTCGACGGAGAATAAAAGAACCTAAAAAATAAAGTAACCAACACATAGAAAGTATGAACACAGTTATTCGCACAATATTCATCATCCTGCTGCTCTCTGCCGCCACCGCAGAAATAAGGGCACAAGAGGGATTACACAGTGCTTCCATATTTCAGAAATATGGTAAACAGAAGGGCGTGACAATGGTGGAACTGTCTAAAGACATGCTGGACTCTTATCGCATAAACCTATACAAAAGTTTAGTATTCAAAGATGTAACGGAAGAACTGCCCTACATCCTCGACTGTCTGGAAAAAGACAGAAAAGAAGGAACCATGAAGAAATTGCAGGAAATTGTAGAAGACGGCAAACTGCTGACAGCCTATTACCAGTTGCCGCAACTAAAGAAAAACAACCAAACGCTCAACCGGTTCATCCTCTTCAAAGTGGGTAAGAAGAACAGCGCCACCTTTATTTATATCGAAGGCAATCTGAACTCGGACGAACTGGTCGCCCTCCTATTTCAAAGAAAAAATTAAAACTATAAAAATTAAAACTATAAAAACTAAAAAAAACATGAAACAAATTATCTTAGCATGCCTGATACTTTTCCCGCTAACGGGCGTCATGGCACAAGAAACGACAAGAAGACAAACCATTGTAAACACAAGCGGTGACTCGATTATCATCCGGAAAGGTGACGGTGATGTGAAAATCAAAGTTTACGAAGAAGTAACTACGGACGGAGATGCCAAACAGGAAGAAAAACTATTCGAAGGAGTCTACCTGACACGTATCGATACAGACCGCCCCAGCATATTGGACGCCCTGCCTTTTGCCCCTAAAAAGCGCAATCGCTTTGATCCGCACTCCAGTGGCCTCTATATGGGATTCAGCAGTCTTTCCAATGATTTCTACAGTTTCAGTGCATCCGACAGAGCATCACTGAATGCTTCCAAATCATGGGAAATAGGTGCAAACCTTTTCACCAGCTATCTTCCCCTCACGCACGACCGTCATTGGGGAATGACCTTCGGGTTAGGCTGGGGGTACCGCTCTTTCCGTCTGGACGGTAACCAGGCTTTCCTAAAGACCGACGGTACTACGCAAATCGTATCCGGCGATGATGAAACCAATTATAGCAAAAGCCGCCTGCGTTACTTTCATTTCCGCATCCCTATCTCCATCGAATGGCAGACCAGAATCAACGGACACCGCCCTATCTTCGTAGCTGCCGGTCCGGAAGTGGAAATACGCCACGGGATAAAGTCTATGGCAAAGGTAAACGGACATAAAGAAACGCTCGGTAAGGGTATGTATGTACATCCCGTCGGCATAAATCTGCTGGCACAAGCCGGATATGGCAATTTAGGCTTTTACTTGCGCTATTCCACATACGGCCTATTTGAAAAAGGAAAAGGGCCGGATGTATATCCATTGTCTTTCGGCGCATGCTGGTATTGGTGATGTTCCATTCTTCATAAATGAAAAAAGAGGATAAAGAGATTTTAATGATCTCTTTATCCTCTTTTTTTATTATACTATCATCCATACAGTATCAACAATAAAAAAGAAAAACTTAGTTGCCAATGATTATCCGAATGATTATCTTTGTCTTAAACTTAAATACTGAAAATAAATGACTAAGGAAGAACTAATGCGGAAAGCAATCGAGCTTTCCAACGAAAACGTAGCCAATGGTGGTGGCCCTTTCGGTGCTGTCATCGCCAAAGACGGAGAAATAATTGCCACCGGTGTGAACCGCGTAACAGCTTCATGCGATCCTACAGCCCATGCCGAAGTTAGTGCCATCCGTGCCGCAGCCGCCAAATTGGGAACATTTAACCTGAGTGGTTATGAAATATATACCTCATGCGAACCCTGTCCGATGTGTTTAGGAGCAATCTATTGGGCCCGTTTGGATAAAATGTATTATGGCAACAATAAAACCGATGCGAAAAACATAGGTTTCGATGACTCCTTTATCTATGACGAACTGGAATTAAAACCGGAAGATAGAAAATTGCCGTCAGAGGTGTTGTTGCACGATGAAGCGATAAAAGCTTTTGAAGCCTGGATGGAAAAAGAAGACAAGATAGAGTATTAAATACGATATGGAACATTAAAACACAAGAATCCCCGGAGTACTGCAAATTCTCCGGGGATTTCTTTCACACATAAAAGTTATTATTGCAATTGAAACTTTCTATTAAAAACGCATACCAACAGTAAACAGTACCTGGCTGCGTGTATTAGTCACCTCTGTTTTATTAAGGTAAAGATCATCGAAAGCATAAAAATCTTCTTTATAAGAACTAAACTTATATGCCAAGTCAGCGTAAAACATGTTACCGCGATACCCAATACCTAATGTATAGTTATTAAGAGCCTGGGCATTGGCAAAATCAGTATCAGTACTTATTGAATTTTCAGGTAATTGCTTATAAGCCTCGCCTTTAAAAGCAGTAGTACTATGATTATATCCCAAACGGAAAGCAAACTGAGGAATTACCTTGTATTCAGCACCGACACGGAATGTATGCACACCTTTCAACATATCAGTCTGATTATTTTCAAAAAACATAGCATCTCCCTCAGGATAATTAAACCTCATCGTCGAATAATCTTCATATTCGTACTCCGCACCAATTGCAAAACTATTACCGACCGTATATCCTAAACTAAGATTATAAATCCACGGCGTACGGAGACTGTATTCACGATTCATATCACCAACTAAATTATATGTATCTATATCGGTACGCTTCAATTTACCATCCAAATACATATCGGAAATAAGACGTGCACTTGTTGTCAAAGTAAGTTTATAAAATGTTGGAGAGTGCACAGATGCACCAATACGGAAAGGGGAAGATTCAAACGGACGTACAATAGCTCCCATCTTAAAGTCAAATCCACTACCAGAAATCTTATTCCAGCTTTCCAACAGATATCCGGTCTCTTCTCCATAACTTTCGTCATACGAAGAATACTTGCTATAATCTACATCATAAGCCCCAACAGTCAATCCCAAATAAACACGGTCATTAAAATTAAACGATACATTAAAATCATATGCATCAATTCCTCCTCTCTCTTCGGAACGGAATAAAGAATAAGGAATATCAGTAGTTACCGGCATGTAACGATAAGGATTTTGGGGATCCGATTTATCCTCCTGAATCAAGTATCCCTGCCATCCTAACACAGACATCCATCCAAGATCCGGATCACGGAAAGCTTCCCTACCATCAAGATATTTACTGTCTTTCACACCATTCGTCAAATTAGCCATCTGATAAGTTTGGGTTACGATCCCACCATTAGGATCTGTATTCAACAACCCCTCCATACCCATATTCTTATAAAATGATTTCGATTTATGATAATTAAAACCAAAATTCACATAGCGTAACGGAGTCTGATTACCTATTTTCGATGAAATTACAAAACCTATATTATCGTACGACCAATGATTCTTATCCAACTTAGAATTATAAGTATTATCATACCCTTTATATTTACTTTCTGATCCAAAGGCAGAAAAACTGAAAGATGTCATTGCGTCATTACTGCGATAAATACCGATACCTGCCGGATTTGTGCCCATAGTGGAAATATCCCCACCCAATGCGCTCATCGCACCACCCATACCAACAAAACGGGCAGTTCCATTTAAATCTTTACTCGCTATTTTGGTAGCATCATATATGCTTTGTGCATTAATACCGCTTACAAACAAAGCAGTGGCTACCGTAATCATTATCTTTTTCATAATCCTGAACTTTTACATTAATACCTACGTCAGCTTATCTTCTGCTACTACTGCGACTGGAGCTACCGCCACCAGAACGGGAAGAACTTCCACCACTATAAGAAGAACTGGAACGCGAACTACTACTGCTACTGGGAGAGTAACTTCTACTGCTACTGGATGGCGCACTGTAAGAGCGTCTTGAACTCCCATTAGAATAATTACTACGGCTGGATGACTGAGTTGAACTTCCGCGGTTATAGCTTGATGAAGAACGAGTACTACTACTTCTGGAAGAAGAACGACCCGTACTTGGCCGAGAGCTACTGCTATTGTAAGTACTACGGGTACTACTTGGGCGTGTGTAAGTAGAACGACGGGAAGACGACGCTTCTCTTCTATCCGAACTTACTCCCGGCCGGGTACTGGAAGAAGTACGCGTACCTACGACACGACCTGATGACGAAGTACTGGTACGACGGGAAGAACTTACACTGGCACGGTCAGACTGCCCTCCTGTATAGGAACGCCGGGAAGTTCCCGAAGAATACCTGTCTCTACTTCCAAATGAACGTCGACTCGTATAACTGTTATTGGCCCAGTAATGACCGCCGCCACCCCATCCGGGATAATAGCCATGATGGTGTCCCCAATGACCACCCCAATAGCCGCCACCGTACCAACCACCGTACCAACCGCCATACCAGCCACCCCAGTAACCGGGATAGTAACCACCCCATCCATAGTAAGGATGTGACCATCCCCAGCCCCATCCGGGACCATAGGAATTATATCTCCAATCCCACCATAACGGATTGCTGAATGTAGGGAATGCATAGGCATAAAGTCCATCGGTATATACGTTCCAGTCCCATGAATTCATTCCGTATACAACATCCCAATAGAACGGGCTGCTAATGCTAACGGCAAAACGAGGATTACGGAAACGAATGATACGCTCGGCATATAGATCGGATATTCATAATCATCCTGTGAACCGTTAAACTCACCGTTCACCCATTCTCCGTCCAGATCCGGCTGGTCTTTTTCCTTAATATATAGCGTATCGTTATCCATTTCGAAGTCGTTATCACGTGCATCGTAACGGCGATTATACTCGTCTACATCGCGAGTGTTTCCTTTCCGGTCCTGAATCACAACAGTGGTTCCGGGAGTCGTATAAATATTCGTCGTGGTCTCTCTCCGAACCGGTTCCTTCTTGGCAGGTGCAGGTTCTTCTTCCTTCTCTTTGGAAGGAATGAAATAGAGATCATCATCATAGCTCTGTGCCATCAAACCTATAGGGAGACACAAGGCAATCAACAGTAAAAAAACAATCTTTTTCATATCTCTGTGGTTTATGGGTTATCTTTAATCCTTTCATTCACGTTACAAAGATAAGCAACGTATCCATCCTTTCGGGGAGATTTTCCCCAAAGGATGATAGGGATTTCCCTATTTATAAAAGATTCACGCATGATTTTATATGTAAACAATACCGGATCAGAGGTTACCTATTAAATAAAGTTATCATCTGTTTAAAATTCACCCGATAATTTTTCTGAGGAAATTCCGAACAGAAGTTTCTAAATGTAACTTTCCTTTGTTTTATCCTCATTTAATCGTAATTTTGCAAATAAAAACAACTATGAAGTATTTTGAGTTCACGTTTGATACCAACCCTTGTACGGAAACTGTTAATGACGTATTAGCTGCTGTTTTGGGCGATGCCGGGTTTGAAAGTTTTATAGAACGCGAAGGTGGTCTGTCAGCATATATCCAACAATCTCTCTGCAATGAAGAAGTAATAAAAAATGCTCTTAATGAATTCCCGTTACCGGATACGGAAATCACTTACAACTACGTAGAAGCCGAAGATAAGAACTGGAATGAAGAATGGGAGAAAAACTTCTTCCAACCAATCGTAATCGGTAATCGTTGCGTAATTCACAGCACCTTTCATCACGATGTGCCAAAAGCGGAATATGACATTGTAATCAATCCGCAGATGGCATTCGGTACAGGACACCATGAAACGACCAGTCTTATTATCAGCGAACTGTTGAACAGTGAACTGGAAGGAAAATCTCTTCTTGATATGGGATGCGGTACCTCTATTCTTGCAATCCTGGCACGTATGCGTGGCGCTACTCCCTGCACAGCAATCGATATTGACGAATGGTGCGTGCGTAACTCGATTGAAAATATCGAATTGAACAAAGTGACAGACATAGATGTAGAATTGGGAGATGCCGGCACATTGCAAGGTAAAGGT
>ERZ791883.2786-NODE-2786-length-10803-cov-5.799870_pt1 | contig 10803 bp, 3 predicted proteins | sample MGYA00510160_ERZ791883 | MGnify/ENA primary metagenome ERZ791883 (study PRJEB30046, sample SAMN00792072) | human gut metagenome | study: EMG produced TPA metagenomics assembly of the A metagenome-wide association study of gut microbiota in type 2... | reverse complement strand
TCGATGCCGCATGTGAAAAGATGCTGGCTGCCGGTGCAAAACGTGCACTGAAACTAAAAGTAGGCGGTGCATTCCACTCCCCTCTGATGGAACCGGCCCGTGCAGAATTGGCTGCCGCTATCGAAGCGACTCCGATCCACAAACCGTCTTGTCCTGTTTACCAGAACGTAAGTACGAAAGGTGAAACCTGCCCCGAAACAATCAAAGCGAACCTGATTGCCCAGCTGACAGCTCCGGTCCGTTGGACACAAAGCGTTCAGAACATGATTGCCGACGGTGCCGATCACTTCATCGAACTGGGTCCGGGCGCCGTACTTCAGGGATTGGTGAAAAAGATCAATAAAGAAGTGACAACAGAAGGCATGCAATAAGCAGTTTGCCTTATTCATAATAAAAAAGGTTGGCAGGTGTTCGATGAAGAACTTTCCTGCCAACCTTTTTATATTCCTACTTCAGATTCCACCACAAGGCAGTCCCCACCACATCCGGTCCTCCCAGCAGTTCAAGGGCTTTATTATAACCTTCGAGGTTGTTCGTCTGGATATTGGCCGGGTAGCGGTAACGCTTCGGATAAAATTCCAGACGGCATTCTTTTGAAGTGGCAACCGTCAACGGGACCTGGTTCAACGGATTGTAGTCTTTTTCGACAGCCTGGTTCTCGAAGAAAGGCAAACCGATACGGCGATGATCGCTCCAGGCCTCTTCCGGCAACCAGGGAACCTGAGCTATATATTTCTGCGTGAAAATCTTCGTCATCGCATCATTATTGTATGCACCTCCACGATAGATGGAGTTCTTCGGATATGTATAAGTCATCGTCTTATTCTCTTTCGTGTATGGATCGACATAGTTTACAATATAAGGCTTTGCCTCAGCCGTATGGTCGAAATTGACTGATGTCCCGATCCGGTTATACTCGATAGAAGATAGATAAGCCCCTACTTCACTCAACAATCCATGATACTCGAAGCTGGCAGTCACTCCGTTCTCGTAGTTCGATTTGGGAGAGCCCGGAACATTCCAACCGCGCACACCGGCTTCAGCCAGCAGGAAATAGCTTTCCCAAGGACCGAAATAGACACGTTTCTGAGTACTCATACGGTATTGTTTGGATATAGACGGATAGTTATAATTCTTTCCGGTCAATTCGGTAGCCAAACTACCTTTCACATCCCATTCGCCTGCTACCCATGTCCCCCAAGTATATTTAGGGTCAATTGTCAGCACCGGCTTCGTATTATCATTCGGATCAAACAGGGAGACCGGCTTCACCTCGCTCGCCGCCCCGATATAATCGGAATAAACCACGCCATCGTTCCATCCTACTACACTAAACAGTTTCGGCGCACGCGGATCGACATATTGCGGAATGCCGTCGAAATAGAATCCGGCGCACGGATCGTTTGTCGTCAACGGAAAATGCTTATCCAGATACAAACCCATGTAAGTATGCGGGTTCTTCAGATGCATCTTCAACGAATCGGGTAGCGGGAATTCGCTGTTTCCCAAACCGACCACAAGATTTTTGAATGTAACAGACATTGCCTGTGCATTCCAGGTACGAGACATGACGCTGGTCAAATCACTCCATCCGTCCTTTTCCTGTACACCGGCAAGTTCGGAGAGCGAAGATATATATCCTTTGGAGGCAGCATCTTCAAACTCACTTTCAGCCAGCTGCGGGTTAGCATTCACGATACGCATTGCCAGGCGCATACGCAAAGAATTGGCATATTTCTTCCACATATTCACATTTCCTGCATAGAAAGCATCTTCCGCCGACATCGGAGACATATCGATCGACGGGTCGAGCGCAGCCTCCGCTTCCTTCAGTTCTTTTAGAATAAAGGTATAGATCGCTTCCACACTGTCATACTCCCCCGGTACACCGGAAAAAGCATCTAATGCCGGAATCGGACCGAACCCGTCAGAGACCTCTGAGTTCAGATACGCCCGCCAGATACGTGCCATCTGGATCACATTCTTATAATAAGGATAGAGTTCTGCTTCACCATCGGCCACTTTCTTCTCGCCTAACTGAACGGCTTTAGTCGCCTGGTTCAACCATTTCACAGCATAGTCATTACTCAGGTAACGCGTGATATAATCATTATTATCCGTACCGATCGTGAAACCGCTTCCCCGGTTGAAACGGGATGCCCGGTTCCAAGTCAGGATAAACATACGTTCGGCGATCTCCGGATTCATCTGGTCGCCGATGATCGAGGCGTTCAGGAACCATTCTGGCTTCACCTTACTTTCATCTACCTGGTTCGGATCTTCATTTATCTCCTGAAAATCGCTACAAGATGAAAACAATGCTACCACGGAAAACAGCCCTGTCAATATTTTATTCTTCGTATTCATATCTTCAATTCTCTATTTTTAATTTTTAATTTTTTAGAATCCGACCGTCACGTTAAACGTGAACGAACGACTCGTCGGAGCAGCCCCGTTTTCGAAACCGGTCGCATTCGTGTTGGTTGCCGAAACGGATTCAGGGTCGATACCCGGCAAATTGTAATGGATCATCCATACATTATTACAAGTAGCAGACAGGTTCAAACGCTGGAACGGCGTCTTTTTCAGCATCGCTCTGTTGAACGTATATCCTAAAGTGATGTTACGCAGACGAATATTGGTTGCGTCATACGTGAAAACCTCCGGCAAACCGTAATTACCGGTCGATCCGATCCGCTCCCAATAGTTCTGGTGAGTGACCGGAACACTGTTTTCCACATATCCTCCGTCTTTCCTTACAACCGTGTTAGGCACGACAAAATCCTGACGTTCGCCGTTCACAACCGTTCCGGCTGCATTACCACGGACAAATAGGTTGGAAGCTGTTGCCGAATAGATGTCGCCACCGATACGGAAATCGACCAGGAAACTCAAGTTAAACCCTTTATATGAAAAACTGTTCGTCAAACCCAGCATCCAGTCCGGACTTTGGTTACCCACCTTGCTCTTTTCAGCAGAGATCAGAGGTAGGCCGTCGTCTCCCACAATCACCTTGCCATAATGCGGACTGTCCTTGTCCGTCACACGCAGAAAGGTCTGTCCGTAAATATCACCATAATAACTGCCTTGTGCCGCCACGATCTGAATCGCATCCAATGTCTTGATGTCATAAAGCGTCACTCCCGGATAAAGGTCGATGATCTTATTGCGGTTCAGGGAAAACTGAGCTGTAGCATTCCAGTTGAATCCTTGCGGATCATGGCTCTGGAAGATAGCACCGTTCAATGAGATTTCCAAACCTTCGTTCTGGATATTACCGGCGTTCACCTTACGGGAACTATACCCGGCAAACGGATCAAGCGGCAGATTCAGTAGCTGGCGAGTAGCATTTGTCTTATACCAGGCGAAATCCAAACCTAAGCGGTTTTGGATGAAACGCACGTCGAAACCGGCTTCCCAAGATTTGATCAACTCGCTCCGCACGCTCGAATCAAACAAGATTTGGCCGGGAGCAGCCGTCGTGTTCCCGTTTTCGTCTTTTCCCACCGTGTAATTGTTGTACAGCTGATAGGGGTCGAGGTCATTACCCACTTCCGCATAAGAAGCCCTCACCTTTGCAAAAGTGAACCATTCCGGCATGCTTCCGCCGATCTTAGGCAACATATCCGAAATCACACCGGAGAGGCTGACCGAAGGATAAAAATAAGAGCGGTTAGCTTTAGACATCGTAGACGACCAGTCGTTACGAGCTGTCACGTCCAAGAACAGATAGCCGTCCCAATTCAATTGCAACGAACCATAAAGAGAGTTCATCTTCCGACGGATCAACTCGGAAGTTACGGTCGGCTTATTAATGCCGTTGTTCAAGGAGAACAGGTTCGGAACCAGCAATTCACCGGCCGAAGCGTTCATTTTACTTCTTTGCTGCATCATCAAGTTGCCGCCAAACGTCACAAAACCGCCCAAGCGATCCAGCAAATTATCTTTGCGTGCAGTAGCCAGGAAACTGTAGTTATTCTCGTAGAATGTTTCGGAACCTTCATTATACAGGCCGCGTGGAGAAGTGTTACCGCCGGCATACACTTTCTCGTTTTTGGTTGTCGTATAATAATCGGTACCGCCACGCAGTTCGATATCGAACCAATCGGTCGGCGCATATTTCAACGATACATTCCCCAAAAGACGGTTACGAGTATCGTTGTTCTGGCGATATTTGGTTACCCAGTAAGGGTTTTCCTGCGGGTTCTTGGATGCGTCCCACCAGATCATATTGCCTTCTTCATCCACACTGTTCTTAAATTCCTTGACATTCAAGGAACGAGGCAGACCGTATATCGTATTGAACGCATTTGACGGGTTCACACCCTGGATCGGACGGTTATGGGCATTCATATTGATATAGTTCACCTTGGCATCCACTTTCCATTTTTCCTCCTTGTCAAGGAACGTGGTGGCACGCAACGTGATGTTCGTCTTATTCAGCTTCGCTTCCGGTGTGATACCGGCATCATCCGAACGGTTGATAGAAGCAAAGACGGAAGTTCCGTTAATATTCTGCTGGAAACTGACGCCTTCGTTAAAAGAGGTTCCTGTGTGGAAGAAGGCATCGATATTATCATATGTCCGGAGAGGCACCTGGCGTCCAAGCCAGTCCGTCACCATCTGCCCTTCCGCTTTCGGTCCCCAGCTCAAGCGAGACTGGTTATCATAGACTCCGACCGATCCTTGTCCGAAACTGTTTTGCATATCCGGTTTCAGGAAAATGGATTCAGCCGTAATACCGGCATTCACCGTAATCCCCAGCCCTTCGTTTTTCCGTCCCGATTTGGTCGTGATCAGGATCACGCCATTACCAGCCCTCGAACCGTAAAGAGCAGCAGCCGAGGCTCCTTTCAGGACCGTCATCGATTCGATGTCTTCGGGATTGATATCTGAGAGACCGTTACCCATATCGGCTCCGGAGTTACCCCAGACATCATCCACACCGCCAGTGAAGTTATCCATCGGCGTACCGTCCACCACGATCAATGGCTGATTGCTGCCGGTCAGCGAACTGTTACCACGGAGCACGATCTTCGAAGAACCTCCCACTCCGTTACTGGAACGGACAATTTGCAAACCGGAGACTTTACCGGACAACGAATTGGCCAGATTCGGTTCGCGGGAAGACAACAACTCGTCTCCCTTCAATTCCTGCATGGCGTAACCTAATGCTTTTTTATCACGTTTCATACCCAAAGCCGTCACGACTACTTCATCCAATTTCTGCGTGTCTTCTTCAAGATGTACGGACAAAGAGGCTTGTCCTGTATAAGGGATCTCCTGTGTGGCGTAACCGATAAAGGATATTTGGATAATATCCCCCTTTTTCACACCATCCAGCGTGAAGTTACCATCCATATCGGTCATTGTCCCGTTGGTGGTTCCTTTGATAACGACGGATGCACCGGCAACTGGGCCTAAAGCATCTTCGACAACTCCCGTTACTTTTGTATTTTGCCCCAAAATGTCAGTGTCCGGATTACCTGCACTTGAAGCCGCGTATATATTCCCGGAGAAACATAACGTGCTCACAAGCAAAACCATGCTGACAGGCTTAATTCTTTTCAACATAACTAATGTTTTTTATTTAATTTATGATACATGTCTTGGCTGAAACCAACGTCTTTTTTGATATATGTAACACAAAAAAAGAGAAGTTGTTTTGTATTTAACTTTTCGGATAAAAGAAGATCATGCTGAAAAAGTATTCCGGAAACATATTGACAAATTGTTTCACAAGGACAGAGAAACGAGAAGAAAAGACAAATGGGAAAAGACAAAAAACTTTTTTTTCGATTTGGGAACAAAAAATAAAAAAGCCGCCAACCATCTCTCCCACAGAGACAGTCGGCGGCCCTTAAAGACTTATAATTATTAACAAATGTTTATTGCAGAGCACCCTGGTTGGCAGCAGTAGGCCAATACGGATTCTGATAAATCGGAGAAGATGAAACATCTCCGCTACCGGAAGTTATGTCCAAATGCTGGATATTAATCGGCTTCAAGTAGTGAGCCATAGCCCATCTATAGCCATCTTTTGCAATCGAATTGGACAACTTTTCATACGGACGATAGTATTTGCTGAGACTCGGAGCCGAAACATTCGCTTTCGGATTATCCATACCGTAAACCAAAAGGCTTTCACCGGTAGTCTCATCCTTATACCAGTTCTGCATTTCACCCCAGATCTTGATACCTTCAATATGGTATGGAATTGCGATCATCTGGTCCATTGATCTCCAACGGCACAAATCCATATAACGCAACGCTTCGGCCATCAATTCGCAACGACGTTCACGACGGATGTTATACAAGGTCGGATCAACCAGTTGCCCAGCGGAATAAGCGCCCCAGTCATTCTTGGCCTCTTCGCTCATAACAGTAGCAGCGATTGTCTTATTATAATCTGTATCGGCATGAGCACGTTCGCGAAAAGCTCTCCAATAGCTCTGTGCTGTGGCATCCAGATTTCCATTCTTTTCATAACATGCTTCCATATAGTTTAATAAGGCTTCTGATGCACGGAAAGTAATAGAACCTGTATAGTTTTCACCGTTTACGCACTGTGCCTGATCAAAACTACCACCCTTACGCAACGCATAACCGGTCGCATAACCTTTAGCAGCATCACCTGTCAGAATATTAGGGATAGGTTCTACCGGAACAGCATGATCACCTTCAACAGCCTCAATCAAAATATTTTTCTGTCCCGGCTCCTTCAAGAAGATCGTCAGACGGGAGTCACGATCTTTGCGGACATCCGCAATCGTTTCATCACCCAGATAACCACTTCCGGCCGCATAAATCGGCAGACCGTTTGCCATCAAGAAACCGTCGACCATACCACGAGTCACACCAACACCATAATCGCCGAATTGCGCTCCTACAACGACACAATGTACTTGGCCGAGACCTTTACTATACGGGCGCCACAACAGCACTTCGCTATAGGACGACATATCCACAGCCGAGAACATATCCATATATGGGTTAGCAGGTTCCGTGGCAGCCTGTTGTACCAATCCCGTATTTTCAACCAAGACAGCAGCATCGGCCACTTCCTGAGAAGCCTCCATTGCCAGTGTAAGGAAATAATTGATTTCGCTGTCGATATCGCCAGTCGGGTACTGGTAATTGGCATTGTAATCTTTTTCTTTTCCCGGCCATCCCGGACCATTCGGAACGAATGCTGTATTTTTGAAATACTTCAACCAGGTGCCTTCAAACAGGGCAACACGAGACTTCAACAGTAAAGCAGATTCCTTATTAATACGCGTCTTCGCCTTATCTGGATTAGACTCCATCAGCACGATAGCCGAATCCAAGTCGGAAATAATGAAACGGGCCACTTCATTACGCGGCGAGCGTTTGCTGGCTTCTACCAGCGGATCCATTTGATCGGGCAATGTATTCCGCACGATAGGGAAATCACCGAACATCTGATAGCGTTTGAAATACTCATAAGCACGCAAGAAATACATTTCTCCGATATAATGGCGGATATTCGCATCCGAACCACTGATCTGCTTAGCTGTATAACGCGGCATCACATTTTCGAGGAAATAGTTACAGCTATAAATAAATTTGAAACGATATGGATCATCGTCAGCCTTCTGCGACTGTATCGTCTTCCACTGTCCCGGAATATACTTATTGTCATAATTCATATAAGCCTGGTTATCGGTATGCTGGTCGGTACCGAACGTTCCGTAGCTCCAGTTGCCGTGCGAAGGCAAAATATCGGCATACAAACCGTTGGCATAAGAAGCCAACTGCGATTCTTCAGTCAAATAGTTTTCCGGAGAAATAGTCGACTTGGGAGTTTCATCCAAAAAGTCGTTGCAGGAACACAACAGTCCCAGCAGGGCCACTCCTGCAACATGTTTAAATATATTGATTTGTTTCATTGTTTCCTGTTATTATAAAGTTACACTAATACCGAACGATATCGTCTTTGACAGTGGATAAGCATTACCATTGTGATCATTACCACCGCTAACAGTTTCCGGGTCGAACATATTGGCCAGCGAAGTACCTGTCCACAAGTTTTCACCTGAAACGAATACACGCAACTTATTTACATAAAAACGGTTTGTCAATGTAGAAGGCAATGTATAACCCAGCTGAACGTTTTTCAGACGGATATAAGCAGCATTTTGCAAATAACGAGTCTGCTTTTGATTGTTCTTATTTTCATCAAAGATAGGGCGCGGATAATAAGCATTCAGGTTGGCGGACAGATCATTGGAAGCTTCAGCACGGAAATAGTCCGCATGTTCTACGAAACCTGTAGAATGCCAGATACCACTGTTGCCGATACCCCAGAAATAAGAGCTGCCCTGCCAATAATCACGCTTCATCACACCTTGGAAGAAAGCACGGAAATCAAAACCTTTCCAGTCGGCATTCAAATCCAGACCAAACTGGAAACGAGGAGTGTCGTTACCGATCACCTTCAAGTCGCCATGATCATCCAACTTATTACCACCATTATCGATCTTACCGTCGCCATTCAGATCCGCATACATGATATCACCAGCTGCCCAGTTCGTACCCAGTGCATCCTGTCCACCATTAGGCAATGAAGCCAAATGTTCGTCCATTTCGCTTTGCGATTTAGCAATACCGATTGTTTCATATCCCCAGATTTCCCCCATCTTGCGTCCGGCATTGTATTTCTCAAACGTACCGGTTGGGTTCGGGTAGCGGGTAATTTCAGTCTGTGCATCGGAAAGGATAAATGTCACACCATACCCCAATCCATTTTTCAAGCGGTCTTGCCAACTGATATTCAAATCAAAACCGTAAGTTCTCAAGTCAGTATTGTTCGTTTTCGGAACATCCAGCCCCAAGATAGCGGGAAGCTCAGGGGCCGGCCCAACCATATCCAGTGTCTTACGTTGATAGTAATCAAACGATCCGGTCAAACGATTGTTCAAAGCACCAAAGTCCAAACCGACATTCCAGTTACGAACACGTTCCCAGCCTAAAGTAGAGCTGATCAATGCCGGCACATAAGCAGCATTCGGACGAATACCTCCCTGCAACCATTTACCGTCGCTCGCCTTTACAGACAAAGACTGGTAAGTCGGATACCATTCCGTTGTATTTTGGTTACCCAGTTCACCATACGAACCACGAAGTTTAAACGTTCCGACATATTCGGCCCAATCGCTCCAAAATTCCTCACGAGCCACATTCCAACCTACCGAGAAAGAGGGGAACCAGTTCCAACGCTGATCTTCACGGAAACGGGAAGTACCGTCATAACGCAGATTCACTTCCGCCAGATATTTACCTTCATAATCATAGTTCAAACGACCGAAGAAACCGGCTGTGCTCCAACGTGCACGTGAACCGTTCGTAGAAGGAGTCACCGGGTTACCTTGATAGTCCAGTCCGGTTGTAATATCAACTTCCGGCAATCCCGGCACGATAATGCCATTTCGCTGCAAACCAAATTTAGTCTGGCTCAAGCGCTCTGCCTGGAAACCGACCATCGCTTTGAAATTATGACCTGATTCCAAACTATGTGAATACTCTGTATAAGCATTGATATTCATATAATTTTCTTTCAGATAATCTTCATGTACATTGGAACTCTGATTATAAACATAGGGGTTACCATCCACATCATGATTATAAGTCAGCTGCTTATCCCAATGACGATTGGCCGATTTGATACGGTAGTTAAAGTCCACATGCGTAACCCAATTCTTGATCGGTTCAAGGATTAACGAAGCCTGTTGATACAGATTGTCCGTCTGTGTTCTATCACGACCGCCATCACGCAGCCCCAATGCAGGAGAAGGAGAAGAATATAGATAACCATTGTTATCATAAAGAGGCAAAGTCGGCCATCCCTGACGAGCCAAATTGTAGTACAAATCATCTGTCAAATCAGCAGGACGCCCATAATCTTCACGGGTGAAACGATTGCTGTAATTGAACTTAGCCCAATCTGTCAAAGTCACATTAATTTTAGCCGTTGTCGTATAACGGTTGTACTGATCTTGGTTGAATTCCATCAAGCCGTTCTGATCCAGATAATTCATAGACAGATAATAACTGATCTTTTCCGTTCCGCCGTTTACACTCAAGTTATGTTCTTGCGAGAAAGCCCAATTCCGGTACAAAGCATCATACCAATCCGTATTCGCATTACCGGCAGCATAACCATCCGCCCAATACTGGCCGTTTGCAATAATCGGATCTTTCAGTGTTCCGTTCTGATAAGCTTTGATACGCTCTAAATGCTCAGTAGTAAAGTGTGGAGTCTGGCCAGCATTAACCGCTGCATCGTTATAGAAAGTAGCGAAGGTATATGAATCCATCTGGTTAGGAGTCTTTACAGGATCATTCCATCGAAAGCTATTGTTGTAGTTTACAACCGGTTTCCCTGTTCTACCGCTTTTTGTGGTAATAAGAATTACACCGAAAGGAGCACGGGACCCGTAAATGGAAGAAGCGGCAGCATCCTTCAAAACAGAAATATTCTCAATATCCTGCGGGTTGATAGAGTTGATATCACCTTCCATACCATCGATCAAAACTAACGGACTGCCACTGGACCCTTCACCGATAGTAGCCGTACCACGGACCTGGATATCTGCCGTTTTCTCCAAACTACCACTAGACGAAGAAATCTGTAAACCAGGAACCATACCCTGCAAAGCCTGTGTGGCACTCATAACAGGACGGGATTCCAACGCTTCTGAATTGACTGTTCCGACAGAACCAGTCAAGTTTACTTTTTTCTGAGTACCGAAACCAACAACAACAACTTCGTCCAATTTCTGT
>ERZ791883.2761-NODE-2761-length-10900-cov-3.019733_pt1 | contig 10900 bp, 7 predicted proteins | sample MGYA00510160_ERZ791883 | MGnify/ENA primary metagenome ERZ791883 (study PRJEB30046, sample SAMN00792072) | human gut metagenome | study: EMG produced TPA metagenomics assembly of the A metagenome-wide association study of gut microbiota in type 2... | reverse complement strand
TTTAACCGAATCAAGTAAGTCCCCTGCGGAGGTTGCGAAAAGCAATAAGCAGTGGATGAGGACCTGCTGTTTATTTTTCTAATCCCGCGGAAAAAATGCCCATTCGCCATTTCCAACATACCCTCTTTCATACCGCCTATGATAAAATCGAATCTATAAACATGGAAAGTTACTGTCCAGTGAACCCCTGAACAGTAACGGTTCCAATACACACTTTTTATTCCGTATGGTTCTTTCCGGTTTTCCACATAAACTGTTAGTAAAACTGGTATCTTTTTTCTTAAAAGCGAAATCTCTGCAACATTCCTGACAAATCAGAGGGGATACTGCAATGTATAATATGCATTGCCGGTATCCCCTCTGATTTACTCAACCATTATTCACAATTTTTTATTTCATTTTAACTTTTCTGACATTTGACCATTCGCTGAATGTTTTTGAATTATCCTCAGAAGTACGGTTCCATGCATGTAAACCAATATAATAAGTGCCTGATTTAATATTCTTAAATGTAACAGTTACTGTATTTCCTTTTATCTTTTTTACATAATAATTCTCTCCGGAAACAGCAGGGCGCTTCTGTCCGTTAGTTCTGGTAAGGGTGTCACTGAGAATCACATCATATCCCTGAGAGTTTTTGCTCTTTGTATATTTTACTGTCACTGTGGAACCTTTCACAGTTACTTTACTGATCACAGGTGTCTGTGGCGTAATGGTACTTACATCTACTTTATGGATTTCAGACCACTGTCCAAATACTTTTTTGCCATCTTCCCCTTTAAACCATGCGTGGCACGCTACATACCAGGTTCCCTTATCCATATATGCAAACGCAGACTTCAGTTCTTCCTGATTTTTCAGAATCTTTGTATACTGTCCTGTTTTGAGCATATCCTCAGATGTGCCGATCACATAATCATATTTCAGAGCACCCTTACACTCTTCATTCAGTACCATTTTTACAGAGTTTTTGGAAATAGATACATTCTTTATAACTGCTTTTGCAGGTCTGGTATAATTTCCGTCTGAATCTGTGATACTGCCGTCTGTACTGTAGGTATTTCCTTTGGTATCGGTTACAGTTTCATCCTTATTTACAGTTGGCTTTTTACCATCTGCATCAGGTGTCAGCTTCGTGCCATCCGGAAGTGTTACAGTTCCATCTGAGCCGATCACGATTCCTTCCGGTGTAACAAGATTTCCATTTTTATCTTTCTCAGTTCCCTCCGGGTAAGTATCCGGTATCGGAGCGACAGTTGGTACCGGCGTTACTGTTGGATTCACTGATGGTGACGGATTTACCGACGGTGATGGATTTACCGATGGTGATGGATTTACGGTCTGTATGATTGTGGTATCTGATATAGTACAATTCTGAATTTTATCATCTGGTGTTTTTGTAATGTCACTCCAATATGTATTCGGAGCAGATTCACTGTTGGAAGTTATTTTTTTACCATTTACTGCTGTTCCTTTTGTAGAAGGAGATATAATGACAGATTCAGTATACGCTTTACCTGGCTCCGCATTTTTGTTCATAAATGAATAAGCAGAACCTCCCTCCAGATATGCTTTTGCTGTTTCTACATTTCCGGTGCCCTCAACTGCATTGCCACCGTTATCACCATCTCCTCGTCCTGCAACAGCAATCAACGTTCCTGCTCCGGAAATCGTTCCGTTGTCAAGAATCACCGCTGCACCGCCAACTGAAGTAGTTGCTATGTTTCCTCCGCCGTATGCTGCAAGCTGGCTGCCCTCGCCAATAGTAAGTGTTCCGCTGCTGACTTTGAAGGCCGGCTGTCCGCTGTAGCTTTTTCCTGTGGCAGGATCTGTTCCTGTGGCAGCTTCATCACCTTTGATATATACTTTTCCTTCCACCTTTACATTTCCGTTTGTCACAACAACGGGTGATGTATTGTGACGTGCCTGTGTTCCATTGGGAAGGAAATTAGTGTTGGAGTAAATCATGGAATTCTTTATGGTCGCTCCATCATTCAGAATCAGCTGTCCATTAATGGAAGTACCTGTCAGGAATTTTCCGCTATAATCATCATGGTTGACAGATATTGTTCCGCCATTTTCTACTTCAATCTGTCCATATATGGAAGAATCTCTCAGATTCAATGTTCCGCCATTTTCTACTTTTATCTTCACACTGCTGAGAACCTTCATATTGACCATTGTAAGGTTACATCCATCCGGTATGATCAATGTCTGAGTTGTAGCTTCTCCCTCTGAAACAGCATATCCCAGTTCTCCGTATGTACCGCTGGTATGAGAGCCATACCAGGCTTTAATCTCTGCCGGGACTGTTACAATATCATCTGTATCATTGAAATCAGGAATTACCCATGGATCCATATCATACATATATTTTCTATCTGCAGTCTGAGTTGCATTGTCAAGCTTCAGATGATCTGCCAGTTTTTCCTTAGTACTGTAAACCTTGAAAGTAAGCTCATTACTTGTTACTGTACGCCCTGATTCATCAGTTACTGTAACACTGACAGGATATGTACCGATTTCAGCAGGAGTTCCGCTGAGAGACAGAGAACTGTCATATGTGGAATACATCCCTGCCATTCCACTTTTACTGTCAATGTTTACCTTTGTATTTTTTTTGTCAATTTTTACACCTGTTTCTTTTAATTCCTTCCAGTCAGCTTCAACAGGTTCCTGCCCATCCGGAAGATCAGCTGCTTCCACAACTACATTACTGTTTTTGTTGGATGAAACAGAAGTGGATGCCCCTGAAACTGCATCGTATTTCTGCTGCCCTGTAACAGCGCTTTCGAAGTATCCTTTTAATCTGACATGAAGAGTGTTCACTCCGTTAGATGCACCGTTAATATTAGTTTCACCGGAATCAGCTGTAACAACTGTAAAGTTATTTCCTTCTGCAGTTACCTTAAGATAAAATTCTTTATATCCATCACTTTTTATTGTAATGACATTTCCAGTATGAAGTACAGTTGAATCAAATACAACACGATTATTACTGCTGTCCGGATAATATGCTTTTCTGCCATATAATGCTGTTGCAGAATCCGTTCTAGCCCATTCTTTACCATCTACAGATACTTTTGTGATTTTACTGATATAATCAGAATCATTATTTACATCAGTTAGTTTAATGATCTTGTAGTTTGTATATAAAATTTCCACCTGATCTCCTGCAAATGCCGGAGCATCTTTGGTCTGTTCAGGTTCAGTCTGTGAAGTTACTTTTTCAACAGCCCATTGCTGTCCGGTTCCTGTTACCTTTAAAGTAAGATCCTTGTATCCGTCACTGGTGATTACAATCTTATCACCCACCTTAAGTGTATCCGGAGATAGTCCAACATAACCGTCTGAGTCTTTTTTAATATATGTTGTTCCTTTAAGATCCCACGAACCAGTTACTTCATTCCACTCTGTTCCATTAACAGATATTCCTGTAATTTTCTCAACATACCTTGGGTCAAGAGAAGTTTTTAGTTTACAAACATTCGCAAAAAAACCACTTTCATATTCTGTCGTCACCTCCGGCGGTTCTTTCGCACTTTGTGTACCCTCATCCTGAGCCGCCTGTACATTCTCCTGCTCATCCGCAAAATCCGGTGTTCCCGATCCATCACTAAAGGAATCATCATCTGCCTCCTGTGTGATTACTGAATCCGTAGTCATTGAATCTGTAAATATGTCTGCTGCACATACCGGTACAGAAGCAATCATATTTGCCGCAATTGCCATAGACATCAGAATTGCCATTCTTTTCTTCATCTGTTTCTTTCTCCTCCTGTAATATGATATCAGGGGCAAAAGATATTTCGTCCCTGACTTGAAGCTATCTGTGTATCATCTCATTTCAGATGAAGCGGATAAAATCCTCCGATTCATCTCAGTTCTTCAGTGGAAGTTTAAATGATCAAACCACGCAATAGTTTGCTTCGGTTAACTCTGTCGGTTGGTATACACTAACCCATATAAAAATGCAAGAACATTGTCATGTCACTGTTGAGAAAGTATCTCATAAATCAAGCAGTATCCTGTTGACAAATTTTTATCATTTCACAGCAAGATAAGGCAGAATAGAGCAATTATGGTAATTCCATAAAATAATGCAGGTAATAAATCAGGTAACATCCTGCTATCAGTCTGAAAATATCATCTTCTATCTCTTTTTCGCTGCTGTTTAAAGTAATTTTGTTTCCTTCTATCTGAAGTCCCATTGTATCCGCGAGATTCTCAACCCGTTGCCTGTCATATTCTTTTTCATCCAAAAGAACAGACTTCTCATAAACCCTGAATTTTCCGGTTTTATCACATTCCAGTCTCAGATGCAGTTCAGGGAGTTTTCCGGGTTTAAAGGTTATCTCACTGTATGTCATAGATTGTCTTACTTTTGTGATCCCCTGTTTCACTGCCAGTATGATCCATTCATCCAATACAGGTCCTTTATACATAGGCTGTCCATATTGCAGATGTAATTGGGCTGCCTTGCTGATGCAGGCATTTCTGCTACGGTTATTCAGACGTTTATAAACATTGCTGCCCTCAACCGGGTAGTATTTCTTCAGTATCTTCTCTTCGGCTTTTGTCCATGGATCATTGGTTTTCCTGCTTAATCCCAGAATCATCGCTCTGTATTTGCATGCCTGAAGAGATCTTTCAGGAATGAGAGTATGCACATATCCGGCACCTTTTTCTTCATAATATCGGGAAATGATCGCATCCTCTTCCTGTGTCCATGGAAGTCTGTTATTGTCTGATCTGACATTTAAGTACTTAGCTCTGGACTGACAGGCAGTCAGAGTTCTCCCTTCCAATCGTTCTGCTGCCTTCCTGCCTTCCGCTTTGTAATATGTTCTTATAATTTCATCTTCTTCTGCAGTCCATTCTTTTCTTCCCAGTATGCAAAGACCTAATTTGGCAGCTCTTTTATTACATGCCTCTTTGGATCTTCCCTCCAGTCTTTTCTGAACTTCAGCACCTTCTGTCGGATAATAGTTTCTCAGAATTTTATCTTCGCTGCTGCTCCATTTTCTGTTTGCCCCGGAATAAGTGAGTCCTAATGCAGCAGCTCTTCCTCTGCAGGATTCTGCTGATCTCTGATTTAAGCGATAACGTACCTTACTGCCCTCCGCAGCATAATACTCTCTGAGTATTTTATCCTCTGCCTCTGTCCATAATCTGACATATTTAACATCATTCTGTACAGTTGCTGAAGAGGAAATGTTTTTGGATATTTCCATTTTTGATGCCTGGATCCTGCAGCTTTTTGCAGTTCTTCCGGATAATCTTTCACAGACCTGATCTCCTTCTGCGGGATAGTACTTTCTTAATATTTCGATTTCATCGGCTGTCCATCTTTTTTTCGTATTTGCCATGTCTTACACCTGTTTTATATATTATTTCAAACTGAAATATTCACTACTTCTTACTTTTCGTAACCTTCGCAAAAGAATTCCATATGTGAGTGCAATATCTACATAGAAATTCCTGAATGTACAACATATTCATACCCTGTCTCCGTAGTATAAGTTTTTTCCTGTCCCAGTGCCGGAATAACAGATTCAGAGCTGTGCAGACTTCCACTTTTAAATACGATCATCACTTCTGCTTTCTTTTCATTAACCGGAGTTATTTCTATATTATTGATTGTGTTTTCAATCATGGCTCTGGTGATATCTTTGGGTTTTACGCAGGAATATTCCTTTGCATAGTCTAATATCCTGTCCATCTGATCTGTCAATTCTGTTTTTGAAAGAGGTTTCATGCTTTTCAATTGTTCCAGATTCGCTTTTTTCTCTGCTATCTGCTGTGTAAAAACCTTGTTTCTGCTTAAAAATTCCGCATCAGAAATGTAGCCGCCCATATTGTAATCCAGCAGCTTATCTCTCTTCTGTTCCAGTACTGTTATTTCATGCTGTATGTTGTCAATTTTTTCTTCAGTTCCTTCTGTTTTGTTAATCTCTTTCTCATAAAGTTCCAGATACTTATGCAATATACTTTTATTGCTTTGAGCCAGATTGTTATAAACATCCGATATCATCTCCAGCAGGATTTCTTCTTTTACCGGTTTTGATCTGCAGGAAACTGCGCCCTGTTTTATGCGATGACTGCATACCCAGGTCTTTGCGGCTTTTCCGCGGACAGTTCTGACTTTCAGCCAGTATGCAGCTTTATCTTCCGCACAATGTATAAGTCCGGTAAAAAGGTTGTCCTGCTTATAGGAAGTTTTTTTCAACTTGATATTTTTACTTCTTTCTTCCAGAATCCTGTTTGCATCTTCCCACAGTTTTTCATCCACAATTGCAGGGACATGGGTACCATCGTCTTTATACATCACCCATTCATCTTCAGGCAGGAATTTCTGTTTCTTAGTAAAGAGATCAACTATTTTTACTTTTCCACCAACATAGTAACCCTTATATTTAGGATTTCGGATAATATTGGCAATCACATGGCTGTCAATCTTTCCCCCTTTATAATTTCTGTATCCACATTCCCATAAAAATTGTTCCAGTGAATGGGTAGACCAGTTTCCCAGGGCATATTTTTCAAAAATAAGCTGTACCATTTTTGCCTCTTCGGGATTCAAAAACAATTTTCCGTTTCGCTTGTCCCATCCATATATATGTGAATTACCAAGAACCACACCGTTCTGTATGGATCTTGCATGACCGAAACGCACACGACTTGAAAGTTTTCTGCTTTCTTCCTGTGCAATACCGGACATAATTGACAGCCTGAGTTCCGAATCCTCATCTAATGTATTGATATTGTCATTCCTAAACCAGACAGCAGTTCCACAGTCCAGAAGCTCTCTTGTATATCGTATACTGTCTAATACGTTTCGGGCAAAACGGGTGATCTCTTTAGTTATGATAAGATCAATTTTCCCGGCTTTTGCATCCTGGAGCATTCTCTGGAATTCCTCTCTGTGGGTTACGGTAATACCGGAGATTCCTTCGTCTATATAACCATCCACAAGCGTCCAATTCTTTACGTCTGAAATCAATTGTTCAAAAAAAGTCCACTGATGCTCAATAGAGGTTTTCTGTTCCTCCTTATCCGTACTGACTCGGGCATAATACGCCACATTCAGTTTCAGATCAAATATATTTTTCTGCCGGGATTTCAGTTCCTCACGTGTTGCATAAATATCCATCTTATTCCTTTCCAATCAACTGATTCGCTGGCAATATTCATCTGAACTGTCCATCTGTTCTCCATTCTTCGCGACTACTGTATTGAAGGTACTTAAGGTTATAATGTCTTTCTGGATACTGCTGTGCAGTTTTTCGGAAATCTGTCCATTATCAAGCATTTTGTCATTAATCATTGTCAGTACAACCTGTTCCAATGTCATAAGCATTCCTCCTGTTCTGTATGTTATAATGTGCAATTTGGCATAGAACTATCCAACGGTAATATGATGAATTTCATAAAATTATTATAACTGATTCAAAGATAATTGTTTTTGAGACGAAAAAAAGCAGCTAACCTATTTTTCATAGACTAACTGCTTAAAGTACGTAAAAAACCAGAAAGATCTAACAGTTCAAAAGATTCTTTCCGTTTTTTCACACATATAAAGCGAGGGCATCGCTCAATCATCTAATTTGATGATTTTACGACACCCCCATCCCTTCAGATATATATCAGGAAGACAGTTCTATCTGCTTCATTTCTTCCAGAAAATCACGGATATAGGATACTGCCAAATCAAGGGCCTCCTGTCCAAGTTCTGCGGAAGAATCTTTCGGATCAAAAGGACCGAACCAGCCACTTGGAGCAATTTCTTTGGTATCTCTCACAAGACGGACGATACCTCCCTTGAAATTAACTGCCTGGATATAAGCCGCTTTCATATTCTCAGAAGGATCCTGCGCATTGATAGGCTTGCTGAGCTCCAGATGTACTGATTCCGGAGCAATTGCCATCATAGCTGAGGTCTCCAGAACATCACCATGGCCGCCTTCAAACTTCTTGTCCAGCTGAGCTACCAGACTCCACCAGTCTACGCTGGCACATACACCACCTTTATGATATACCTCCAGAGCTGCCCGGTCAATGGATGGAGTATTGCCGCCATGGCCATTCAGAATTACAAAACGTTTTGCGCCATGCTGCATCAGAGAATCCATGATGCCATGCAGAACCATGTAAAGTCCTTCATAACCAATATTAATACTTCCCTCAAAGCTTAAGTGATAAGGACATACACCGTATGGAACAGTAGGTGCTACGATTACGTTATCTACATCCTCCACATGATCCGCCAGATAGGACGGTACCATAAAGTCCGTTCCCAACGCACCCTGTGTTCCGTGCTGCTCGGTGCTTCCCACCGGAATCACAATAATCGGATCCTTCTCAAAAGCCTCTTTTGCTTGTGCTGTAGTCATTTTTGCAAGATACATTTTAAATACGCCTCCTAACTTTTATACTGTAAAATGACGATCAATAGTCTCCTGCGGCGGAGTTTCTGTAAATTTACTTACTACAATCATTACAATAGAAGCAATGATGGTAGTCGGGAACAATGCATGGAAGCCCATAGCCAGCGCCTTGACAGACGGATTCAGTGTAAAGAGCAACAGTGAAATAATACCTACTATAACCGATGCGATTGCTCCCTTCGCTGTTGCTTTCTTCCAGTAAATTCCAAACAGAATCGGCACTACAAAAATTGCCATTCCTGAGAATGCAAACAGGTTAATCTCAAAAATACTGCCTGGCTGGAATACACCAAAGCAAATTACAACGATACCGATAATTACAGTCACTACCTTAGACAGGCTCATAACAGCCTCATCTGTAGCATTCTTATTGATAATCTTCTGATAAATATCACGGGTAACAGCACCGGTGGTGGTGACCAGAATACCATCGATAGTGGACATACCTGCTGCCACGATACCTGCGATGAAAATAGAAGCCAGGAATGGATTCATTCCCCTCTGCAGAATCATTGGAATAATCTGATCTGCCTTCTCGATATTCTGAATAGAAGCGATACCATTTACACCGGCCCACTCAATCAAAGTCGCAGAGAAAAACATACCTGCAGTACCAAGAAGAATTGCTTTAAACATAGTCTTATGATCCTTCATGGCAAAGAATTTGGTAAACAGATGCGGCTGTCCCATAGTAAAGAAGGACCACAGTACAATGTTGGATATATAATAAGTCCAAGGCATATAACCATTGGCACCCGGGAAAGTCAAATAAGCCTCATTCATGCTCTGAAGTGTATGGTTAATATTGGAGAAACCTCCACCCATTACTATAGATACAATAAAAGTAACCACTGCAGTAGCAATCATCAGAGACCCCTGGATAACGTCTGTCATCATGGCACCTTTCATACCACCAGTCATACAGTAGAGAATGACAATGATACCCATTCCCACAACGCCTACCCATTCAGGCAGTCCGGTAAATACATGTACAATAACGCCTGCTCCGATAATCTGTGCACCCATCATCGGAACCAGGAAGAAGAGCATCATCACGCCCAAAACACCGCTCATATTCTTGGAGTGATAACGATCTGTCAAGTAATCAGCCATGGTCAGAAAACCATATTTATGACCAAGGGTAATCAGCTTGCGGCCAATCAGAAGAGCCGGAAGAATCATGCAGAACACAGCTCCAGGTACAGAAATAGCCATTCCTGCATAGCCTACACCGTAAATGGTTCCCGGTGTACCAAGAAATGTTCCCATGGAAAACTGAGTTGAGAAATATGCAATACCACTTACTACCACGCCAGCCTTTCCACTCAATACAAAGAAATCGCCAATATTATTCGTCTTACGTCCTGCGTACCAACCAATAAATGCCATAATTCCAAGATAAAGTACCAGAACTGTATAGAAAGGAATCGGTGCTGGCTGAATTACTGCTGCTCCATTCATTTATTTGTCCTCCTCATCATAAGTGTGATATTCTTTTCTCTTCATACACATGCGATAATAAACAATAATCAGCACAAATGTAATGGCAGTGTGAACAATCCATCCGAATATATAGAGTGGAACACCACCAAATGCGGGAATATACGTCTCGCTGTAGAAAAACGGGAACGGAATCATAATTAATACAAACATAATCAGAAAAATAATCAACCATGTCCGTTCGAAGTGTTTCTCAAAAAGTTTCTTCATAGCCTTTTTCCTCCTTTGCTTTCGAAAGAAAATCATGTAATATATACTATGATTTTCTTTCGATTTTTTGTTAAGTATATACTTTACTTTATATTTTCCATTATACATGCTATAATAAATTTGTAAAGTTTTTACTTATATTTTTATGAAAAAAATATAAAACATTGCATGCACCATGCAAAGAAAGGACATCGTGTAATATCTATGGATATTTTAGAGCATCTTCAAAAACTTTATCCTGCCCTGACAAAAAAGCAGAAAACAATCGCAGATTATCTAATTGCTAATCCGGAGGAAATCAGCTACATTACACTGGCACAGCTAAGCCATCAGACCGGTACCTCCGAGCTGACTTTGCTTCGTTTTTGTCAAAAACTGGGGTACTCCAGCTTTCTGGACTTAAAGGAGCAGTTTCGGGACTATACCCAAAAAATGATTAAGCAGGCCTCCTCTTCTTCCTTTTTTCTGCCAGAGCGTACCTCAGGCGAAGACACCGAGCGGGAACAAATGCTTCATGAAATCTGCAATACAGAGGCCGCAGTTTTCTCTGATTTTATTACCAACATCAATCTGGAATCTGTCATAAAGGCTTCTGATGAAATCCGGAAAAGCACCCGTATCTACATCTTTGCCCATGATATTTCTCTGGTTCCCGGCAAATTTTTACAGAGCCGTTTGGAAATTCTGTACTTGAATTCTGCGTTGATTGATTTATCGGATCTGGAAGTCACCCAGAAGATTAT
>ERZ791883.2725-NODE-2725-length-11036-cov-2.993807_pt1 | contig 11036 bp, 9 predicted proteins | sample MGYA00510160_ERZ791883 | MGnify/ENA primary metagenome ERZ791883 (study PRJEB30046, sample SAMN00792072) | human gut metagenome | study: EMG produced TPA metagenomics assembly of the A metagenome-wide association study of gut microbiota in type 2... | reverse complement strand
ATAGCAATCGACCCACATCGCCGTCGCGCCACAAACGGCAACGGGCATGATGAACAGATTAAGCAGCGGGATCATCGTAAACAGGCTGGTTAAAGCACCAAACTGCATATTGGTGATTTTGCGTGTGCGCAGGGCGGTGCGCATCTCTTTAAACGGCACTTTGTGGTTATCGAAGGGGTAATCGCAATACTGGATGGCTAACATCCAGGCGCTAAACAGGAACCACAGTACCGGCGCGACGGTTTGCCCAATACCAGGGATTAAGTAAAGAATTAGCAATACAATTGCGCGCGGCAGATACCAGGCAAATTTTTGCCATTCGCGTTTCATGATTCGCGGCACATCTTTCATGATACCGAAAATCCCGGTATCTGGCGGTGTAGCGCCAGTCAATCGTGCTTCCAGTTGTTCAGCCAATAAACCGTTAAACGGAGCGGCAATCCAGTTAGCAATCGTGGAGAAGAAATAGCCAAACACTAACAGCACAGAGATGACAGCCAGAGGCCACAACAGATAACTCAGCCATTGTAGCCAGTCCGGAACGTAACTCATGAGAGTCGGGATCCAGACATCGAGCTGTGTAAAGAGCCACCAGAATGCGCCCCCCATCAACAAAATATTGACCAGCAGCGGTAAAATAACGAAACGCCGAATCCCAGGTTGCGAGACGAGCTTCCAGCCTTGCGCAAAATAGTAAAAACCGCTGCGTGGGGCAGATGTGAATGATGAAACCATAATCAGGATGAGCTCCTTTTGACCAATCCCAGGAAAATTCTGCGTATTTTACCGGGTAATTGCGCAATGGACAGTTAGGATATGTTCGAAAAAACAGCAAAAAGCACGATTTCATCTATCTTTGTGCTGTGAAAGTTAATAGTGCACTTGCACTTGAGGTAATCGGCAAATACTCTTAGTGAGTAAATGTTTGCCGTGGTGGCAAGGTGTTAGAACAACAGAGAATATAATGATGCAGGATTTGCGTCTGATATTAATCATTGTTGGCGCGATCGCCATAATCGCTTTACTGGTACATGGTTTCTGGCCCAGCCGTAAAGAACGATCTTCTATGTTCCGCGATCGGCCATTAAAACGAATGAAGTCAAAACGTGACGACGATTCTTATGACGAGGATGTCGAAGATGATGAGGGCGTTGGTGAGGTTCGTGTTCACCGCGTGAATCATGCCCCGGCTAACGCTCAGGAGCATGAGGCTGCTCGTCCGTCGCCGCAACACCAGTACCAACCGCCTTATGCGTCTGCGCAGCCGCGTCAACCGGTCCAGCAGCCGCCTGAAGCGCAGGTACCGCCGCAACATGCTCCGCGTCCAGCGCAGCCGGTGCAGCAGCCTGCCTATCAGCCGCAGCCTGAACAGCCGTTGCAGCAGCCAGTTTCGCCACAGGTCGCGCCAGCGCCGCAGCCTGTGCATTCAGCACCGCAACCGGCACAACAGGCTTTCCAGCCTGCAGAACCCGTAGCGGCACCACAGCCTGAGCCTGTAGCGGAACCGGCTCCAGTTATGGATAAACCGAAGCGCAAAGAAGCGGTGATTATCATGAACGTCGCGGCGCATCACGGTAGCGAGCTAAACGGTGAACTGCTTCTTAACAGCATTCAACAAGCGGGCTTCATTTTTGGCGATATGAATATTTACCATCGTCATCTTAGCCCGGATGGCAGCGGCCCGGCGTTATTCAGCCTGGCGAATATGGTGAAACCGGGAACCTTTGATCCTGAAATGAAGGATTTCACTACTCCGGGTGTCACCATCTTTATGCAGGTACCGTCTTACGGTGACGAGCTGCAGAACTTCAAGCTGATGCTGCAATCTGCGCAGCATATTGCCGATGAAGTGGGCGGTGTCGTGCTTGACGATCAGCGCCGTATGATGACTCCGCAGAAATTGCGCGAGTACCAGGACATCATCCGCGAAGTCAAAGACGCCAACGCCTGATACACTTAAGGCAAATTAACTCCTCTTCGAACCCCCGCTTGTCGGGGGTTTTTAGCATTGATGGTGCGATATGGAATCAATCGAACAACAACTGACAGAACTGCGAACGACGCTTCGCCATCATGAATATCTTTATCATGTGATGGATGCGCCGGAAATTCCCGACGCTGAATACGACAGGCTGATGCGCGAACTGCGCGAGCTGGAAACCAAACATCCAGAACTGATTACGCCTGATTCGCCTACCCAACGTGTAGGCGCTGCGCCGCTGGCGGCTTTCAGCCAGATACGCCATGAAGTACCAATGCTGTCACTGGATAACGTTTTTGATGAAGAAAGCTTTCTTGCTTTCAACAAACGTGTGCAGGACCGTCTGAAAAACAACGAGAAAGTCACCTGGTGCTGTGAGCTGAAGCTGGATGGCCTTGCCGTCAGTATTCTGTATGAAAATGGCGTTTTAGTCAGTGCCGCGACCCGTGGCGATGGCACCACCGGGGAAGATATCACGTCTAATGTGCGTACTATTCGCGCTATTCCGCTGAAGCTGCACGGAGAGAATATCCCGGCGCGTCTGGAAGTGCGTGGTGAAGTGTTCCTGCCGCAGGCGGGGTTCGAAAAGATTAACGAAGATGCGCGACGCACGGGCGGGAAAGTTTTTGCTAACCCACGTAATGCGGCAGCTGGTTCACTGCGTCAGCTTGATCCGCGTATTACAGCGAAGCGACCGCTCACTTTTTTCTGCTATGGCGTTGGTGTTCTGGAAGGTGGCGAGCTGCCGGATACTCATCTTGGCCGTTTACTGCAATTTAAAAAGTGGGGGTTGCCGGTCAGCGATCGGGTAACGCTTTGTGAATCGGCGGAAGAAGTGCTGGCGTTCTATCACAAAGTGGAAGAAGACCGCCCGACGCTGGGCTTTGATATCGACGGCGTGGTGATTAAGGTCAACTCACTGGAACAGCAGGAGCAGCTTGGCTTTGTCGCGCGTGCCCCGCGCTGGGCGGTAGCGTTTAAATTCCCGGCGCAGGAGCAGATGACCTTTGTGCGTGACGTCGAGTTTCAGGTTGGGCGTACTGGCGCGATTACGCCTGTTGCGCGTCTGGAACCTGTCCATGTTGCTGGCGTGCTGGTGAGTAACGCAACCTTACACAATGCGGATGAAATCGAACGTCTTGGTTTACGCATTGGCGATAAAGTGGTGATTCGCCGCGCTGGCGACGTGATCCCGCAGGTGGTTAACGTCGTGCTTTCTGAACGCCCGGAAGATACCCGTGAGGTTGTATTCCCGACGCATTGTCCGGTATGTGGTTCTGACGTTGAGCGTGTGGAAGGTGAAGCGGTTGCCCGCTGTACCGGTGGCCTGATTTGCGGAGCGCAGCGTAAAGAGTCGCTGAAACACTTTGTTTCCCGCCGTGCGATGGATGTTGACGGAATGGGCGACAAAATCATCGATCAGCTGGTTGAAAAAGAATATGTCCATACTCCGGCAGATCTGTTCAAACTCACCGCAGGCAAACTGACCGGACTGGAGCGTATGGGGCCAAAATCGGCACAAAACGTGGTTAACGCGCTAGAAAAAGCGAAAGAAACCACCTTTGCTCGCTTCCTCTATGCACTTGGCATCCGTGAAGTCGGCGAGGCCACCGCAGCAGGTCTGGCGGCATATTTCGGCACGCTGGAAGCGCTGGAAGCCGCTTCGATTGAAGAGCTGCAAAAGGTGCCTGATGTTGGCATTGTCGTTGCATCCCACGTTCACAACTTCTTTGCCGAAGAAAGCAACCGCAATGTCATCAGCGAGCTGTTGGCGGAAGGTGTTCACTGGCCTGCGCCGATCGTTATCAACGCGGAAGAGATTGACAGCCCGTTTGCTGGTAAAACCGTGGTGCTTACGGGCAGCTTAAGCCAGATGTCGCGTGATGACGCTAAAGCTCGACTGGTTGAACTGGGCGCGAAAGTCGCGGGCAGCGTGTCGAAGAAAACCGATCTGGTGATTGCCGGAGAAGCGGCAGGTTCTAAACTGGCGAAAGCGCAGGAACTGGGCATTGAAGTCATCGACGAAGCGGAAATGCTGCGTTTGCTGGGTAGCTGAGATGGAAAAAGAGCAGCTGATTGAAATAGCCAATACGATAATGCCGTTTGGCAAATATAAAGGGCGTCGCTTAATCGACCTGCCGGAGGAGTATCTGCTGTGGTTTGCCCGCAAAGATGAATTCCCGGCAGGGAAGCTCGGTGAGCTAATGCAAATCACGCTGCTGATTAAAACCGAGGGGCTGACGCAACTGGTCCAGCCCCTGAAGCGTCCGCTTTAAGCTTTATCGGCGCTGCTTTCCTGCTGTGCCTGTAACTGTTCGGTCTGGCGTTTGTATCGACGCGCCAGCACCGCACAGACCATCAATTGGATCTGATGGAAAATCATTAGGGGCAGCACCATCATACCGATCACCGATGTGGGGAACAGAATGTTTGCCATCGGGATGCCATTTGCCAGACTCTTTTTCGAACCACAAAAGACGATAGTAATTTCATCTGCCTTATTGAAGCCCAGTCGGCGTGCCATAAAGACGTTAACTACAATCACGATAGCCAGAAGAACGCAGCTGACCACCACGATAAACAGCAATGATCCCCAGCCAACTTTATGCCAGATACCATTAACGACGGCTTCGCTGAACGCTGTATAAACCACCAACAGAATGGACGTCTGGTCAGTTTTCGCAATCCATTTTTTATTGCGCGACACCCAGTCACCAATCCACGGCCGGGAAAGATGCCCCAACACAAACGGCAGCAGCAGTTGCAGCATAATTTTACCGACCTGCTCAAGGCTGCCCCCTGCACCGTGAACATTCATCACCAGACCAACCAGCAATGGTGAAAGGAAAATCCCCAGCAGGCTGGATGCTGACGCAGAACAAACCGCCGCCGCGACGTTACCGCCCGCCATTGACGTGAAGGCGATTGCAGACTGCACGGTAGCCGGGAGAATGCACAAGTAGAGAAAACCGGAGTAGAGCATCGGGTCGACATTTACCGGTTTCCACCAGGCAAACAGTACACCCAGAATCGGAAACAGCACGAAGGTGCTGCAAATTACCCACAAATGCAGTCGCCAGTGACCACCGCCAGCAATAATCGCCTCACGCGACAACTTCGCGCCGTGCATAAAGAACAGCAGGGCAATCGCTGCGGTGGTCAGATTTTCAAAGAAGGGGACGAAATCGCCTCTGGCCGGAAAGAAAGAGGCCAGCAACACCACCGTGATCAGGGTTAAGGTGAAAGGATCGAGGATACGAAAAAGTTTCATAAAGACTCCAGATGATCGATGGTTCTATTGTGCTTCTTCCAGTTTGAGAAATAAAATTGATTTATTGCATCCATTCATGAAGAAAACAGATGAATTATTCTTTAAAACAATTAAAGGTTTTCGTCACAGTAGCGCAGGAGAAAAGTTTTAGTCGTGCAGGAGAGCGTATCGGCCTGAGCCAGTCGGCAGTGAGTCACAGTGTGAAGGAACTGGAAAATCATACTGGTGTTCGCCTGCTGGACAGAACCACGCGTGAAGTGGTGCTTACAGATGCAGGGCAGCAGCTGGCTTTGCGTCTTGAGCGACTGCTGGATGAACTGAACAGCACGTTGCGCGATACCGGGCGTATGGGGCAACAACTGAGCGGAAAAGTTCGGGTCGCTGCCAGCCAGACCATTTCCGCGCATCTTATTCCGCAATGCATTGCTGAAAGCCATCGCCGCTATCCAGATATTCAGTTTGTCCTGCACGATCGTCCGCAGCAGTGGGTGATGGAAAGTATTCGCCAGGGAGATGTCGACTTTGGCATCGTCATCGATCCAGGCCCAGTGGGCGATCTGCAATGTGAAGCGATTCTTTCCGAGCCTTTCTTTCTGCTTTGCCATCGCGATAGCGCTTTGGCCGTCGAAGATTATGTACCCTGGCAGGCATTACAGGGAGCGAAATTGGTGTTGCAGGATTACGCGTCAGGCAGCCGACCGCTGATTGACGCAGCGCTGGCGCGCAATGGTATTCAGGCGAATATTGTGCAGGAGATTGGACATCCGGCGACGCTGTTCCCGATGGTAGCCGCAGGCATCGGCATCAGTATTCTTCCCGCACTGGCGCTACCATTGCCTGAAGGTAGCCCACTGGTGGTAAAGCGCATTACGCCGGTTGTTGAACGCCAGTTGATGCTGGTGCGCAGGAAGAACCGTTCACTTTCCACCGCCGCTGAAGCGTTATGGGACGTGGTACGAGACCAGGGCAATGCGCTAATGGCTGGTCGGGAAGGGGATCCGTTGTATCAGATATAGAGTGAATTCATACTGCCGGGAGCCCCGGCAGTAATCAATCAGAAGTTAAATTTGATGGAGTAGATTATCGCATCCTGGTAAAAATCTTCGCCCAGTTTGTCATCCGCATATCGATACTGAATCCCCGTAGTAATGTGTGATGTTGCATTCCACCACAGTGCAACTGCGCCATTCAGCCCTTCTTTACCGCCATTACCCGCTGCATAGGTAGCGTCACGGTCAAACTCGTACTCGTTCCAGTTGGTAAGAGTGAATTTCTCGCTGCCCAGCATAAAGTTGTAACCTGCAACCCAGCCGGCGACATAGCCGTTGTCGCCAGTGTAATAGGTTTGATCTGTATAACGCTTAGCAAAGAACGGTTTGAACCACCAACCGCTGCCGGTGAAATTGTAGCCGATACCGTACAGGAACATATCGTCGTGGAAATTCACGCGATTCGCAGAACCGTAGGTGCCATACGCATGCAAGTAGAGATTAAATCCGGTGTCACCCAGGTAAATACGGTTGGTATTTTTAAAGGTATAACGCTGCTCGCTACCTGGTTTATTATGGCGACCGTTATAGAAGTTTTCCCAGTCGAAGAACCCGTACATTTCTCCCCAACTAAAGTTAGCGCCACCTTCAAATTCAAGATAACCAAAATCATCTTTGTGTGATTTGGTCGACGATTTTTCGGTAGTCCGGCTGGTCCAGTCCAGATAATGCACGCCGATATCTGCAAAACCGCCTTTAAATTCTGCATGAGATACAACAGGTATCGCTAATATAGAGGAAAGTGTCAGAGTTAAAAGATGTTTTTTCATAGCATAATTCCCTATGCCGATCGTTATTAGTAGATTGCTTAATAAAGTGGTTTGCTAAAAACGACATATTGTTAATGCAAAGGAATTAATATCGCCAATACAGTTTTTACCGTGGATTAATAGAGAAAAGATATAAATCCATCGATATCGAATCGCTATTGAATGCGTGAGAAAAGTGTATTGGTAAGAGCCGGGACAACCTCGCTATAAAAAGGCGTTAGATTCCACCCTACAGAAAAAGGATATGTATGTCTCAGGTTCAATTTTCTCATAACCCGCTGTTTTGCATAGATATTATCAAGACTTATAAACCTGATTTCACGCCACGAGTGGCCTTTATTTTAGGTTCCGGGCTCGGCGCGCTGGCCGATCAGATTGAGAACGCTGTCGCAATTTCCTACGAAAAGCTGCCGGGCTTCCCGGTAAGTACGGTACATGGTCATGCGGGGGAGTTAGTGCTGGGCCATCTCCAGGGCGTACCGGTGGTATGTATGAAAGGTCGCGGACATTTCTACGAAGGTCGTGGAATGACCATTATGACTGACGCAATTCGTACCTTTAAGCTGCTGGGCTGCGAGCTACTGTTCTGCACCAATGCGGCAGGCTCGCTGCGTCCGGAAGTGGGGGCAGGCAGCCTGGTCGCATTGAAAGATCATATCAACACCATGCCCGGTACGCCGATGGTGGGTCTTAACGATGATCGTTTTGGAGAGCGCTTCTTCTCACTGGCAAATGCCTACGATGCGGAATACCGCGCACTGTTACAAAAAGTGGCGAAAGAAGAGGGTTTCCCTCTGACGGAGGGCGTGTTCGTCTCGTATCCGGGGCCGAATTTCGAGACTGCGGCGGAAATTCGCATGATGCAAATTATTGGTGGGGATGTTGTTGGTATGTCTGTGGTGCCTGAGGTTATTTCAGCTCGCCATTGCGACCTTAAAGTCGTTGCGGTCTCTGCGATTACCAATATGGCGGAAGGTTTAAGCGATGTGAAATTGTCACATGCGCAAACGCTGGCGGCTGCGGAGCTCTCTAAGCAGAACTTCATCAACCTTATTTGTGGCTTTCTGCGCAAAATTGCCTGAGAAAAACAATAAGAAACGGCCTCGCGGGTGAGGCCAAATGATGCGACAAGGAAACGATTATGAGCATCGCGATGCGCTTAAAGGTAATGTCCTTTTTGCAATATTTTATCTGGGGGAGCTGGCTGGTTACCCTCGGCTCTTACATGATTAATACCCTTCATTTCACCGGCGCTAATGTTGGCATGGTTTACAGTTCCAAAGGGATCGCCGCGATTATTATGCCTGGTATAATGGGGATCATCGCAGACAAATGGCTGCGCGCAGAACGTGCATACATGCTGTGTCACCTGGTGTGTGCGGGCGTACTTTTTTATGCGGCATCCGTAACTGATCCGGATATGATGTTTTGGGTGATGTTAGTCAATGCGATGGCGTTTATGCCGACTATTGCGTTATCGAACAGCGTCTCTTATTCCTGTCTTGCCCAGGCAGGGCTTGACCCGGTGACCGCTTTCCCGCCCATTCGCGTTTTTGGTACGGTGGGGTTCATTGTCGCGATGTGGGCAGTAAGCCTGCTGCATCTGGAATTGAGTAGTCTGCAGCTGTATATCGCGTCCGGTGCGTCATTGCTGCTGTCGGCTTATGCGCTGACTTTGCCGAAGATTCCGGTTGCGGAGAAAAAAGCGACCACATCGCTTGCCAGCAAGCTGGGTCTGGATGCCTTCGTGCTGTTTAAAAATCCACGCATGGCCATCTTTTTCCTCTTTGCCATGATGCTGGGTGCGGTACTGCAAATTACCAACGTTTTTGGTAATCCGTTCCTACATGATTTCGCCCGTAACCCGGAGTTTGCTGACAGTTTTGTGGTGAAATATCCCTCCATTTTACTGTCAGTTTCACAGATGGCAGAAGTGGGCTTTATACTGACTATCCCATTCTTTTTAAAGCGATTTGGCATTAAAGCCGTCATGCTGATGAGTATGGTGGCCTGGACGCTGCGCTTTGGCTTCTTCGCCTATGGCGATCCGTCAACAACCGGATTTATTTTGCTGCTGCTGTCGATGATTGTTTATGGCTGTGCATTCGATTTCTTCAATATTTCTGGTTCGGTATTTGTCGAACAGGAAGTTGATTCCAGCATTCGTGCCAGCGCGCAGGGGCTCTTTATGACCATGGTAAATGGTGTCGGCGCATGGGTTGGCTCGATTCTGAGTGGCATGGCAGTAGATTACTTTTCGGTGGATGGCGTAAAAGACTGGCAAACTATCTGGCTGGTGTTTGCAGGATATGCTCTTTTTCTCGCAGTGATATTTTTCTTTGGGTTTAAATATAATCATGACCCTGAAAAGATAAAGCATCGAGCGGTGGCTCATTAAAAGGATTCGCAGCTCTGCTCTTCAGAGCTGCTTTTATGATAAAGGTTAATTAGTGAAAGATATTTTATTTTCTTCCGGCGTTGGTTTTGGCATTGGTGCTTTGTTTACAATCGTGCGCTTGCCTATTCCTGTACCAAATGTATTACCAGGTATATTATCCATTGTGTTTATGTATGTCGGATATCTGGTGGTGAAATACTTTATGCCATGATAATTTAATACGATGTATTTATTATATGGAGCACTTAATTATGGAACGCGTATACAGAACAGATCTTAAGTTGCTCCGTTATTTTCTTGCCGTAGCGGAAGAGTTGCATTTTGGCCGCGCAGCAGCGCGTTTAAATATGTCTCAGCCTCCGCTCAGTATTCATATTAAAGAGCTGGAAAATCAACTCGGCACGCAGCTTTTTATTCGCCATTCGCGCAGCGTCGTACTGACACACGCGGGCAAAATCTTGATGGAAGAATCGCGTCGATTGCTGGTGAATGCTAATAATGTATTGGCTCGGGTTGAACAAATAGGTCGGGGAGAAGCAGGGCGGATTGAACTCGGCGTAGTGGGAACGGCTATGTGGGGACGGATGCGCCCGGTTATGCGGCGATTCCTCAGGGAAAATCCTAACGTTGAAGTTCTTTTTCGCGAAAAGATGCCCGCGATGCAAATGGCCCTGCTGGAACGACGTGAACTCGATGCCGGGATCTGGCGAATGGCGACAGAACCACCGACAGGTTTTACCAGCTTACGGTTGCATGAATCGGCGTTTCTGGTGGCGATGCCTGAAGAGCATCATCTCTCATCATTTTCCACCGTTCCGCTGGAAGCGCTACGTGACGAGTATTTTGTTACAATGCCGCCCGTGTACACTGACTGGGATTTTTTGCAGCGAGTTTGCCAGCAGGTGGGATTTTCACCGGTTGTTATTCGCGAAGTTAATGAACCGCAAACGGTACTCGCCATGGTCAGTATGGGTATTGGTATCACATTGATAGCGGACAGCTACGCACAAATGAACTGGCCAGGTGTCATTTTCCGTCCGCTCAAACAGCGCATCCCTGCAGATTTATATATTGTTTATGAAACACAGCAGGTGACGCCCGCGATGGTTAAGCTGTTGGCTGCATTGACACAGTAGGTGAGGAGACAGGAATTGCCGGAAATAGTCGTCTGCTAAGTGAAGCGCATCAGGCAATTTCGCAAATCGCAGATAGCAAAAAAGCGCCTTTAGGGCGCTTTTTTACATTGGTGGGTCGTGCAGGATTCGAACCTGCGACCAATTGATTAAAAGTCAACTGCTCTACCAACTGAGCTAACGACCCGAAGTGGTGGGTGATGACGGGATCGAACCGCCGACCCCCTCCTTGTAAGGGAGGTGCTCTCCCAGCTGAGCTAATCACCCAATACTACGCTGGATACTACAACTAACTATGTTAGTGGTGGGTCGTGCAGGATGACTCGACTTCGTCTCGCCCTTCGGGCCGTTGCTGATGCAACGTTATCCTTCACGTTTTACTACCGCTTCCACCTTAGCGATTGGTGGGTCGTGCAGGATTCGAACCTGCGACC
>ERZ791883.2720-NODE-2720-length-11046-cov-2.868438_pt1 | contig 11046 bp, 8 predicted proteins | sample MGYA00510160_ERZ791883 | MGnify/ENA primary metagenome ERZ791883 (study PRJEB30046, sample SAMN00792072) | human gut metagenome | study: EMG produced TPA metagenomics assembly of the A metagenome-wide association study of gut microbiota in type 2... | reverse complement strand
CGAGCGATTTTACCTGCGCGGGGGCGGCGTTGGTAGCGCCGCCCGCAGAGACGCTGTTCGGGCAGATAATGAGACACAATGCACTGGCCAGCATGAAGAGGCTGGGCTGCTCCGGGATTGAAAGCAGTAGAGATCCCGGAAATACGCCCGTGAAGGTCTTGCCGGACCTTGTCCGTATTGTTCCCCTTTCCCACCGGGGCGCGCGCTGCAAATACGGTGGAAACGAAAACAAAGCATGACAGGAAAAGAGGAAATTATCGGATGAATACCAACGATAACAGGCTGAAAGCCCATAAACTGATCGACCATATTTTTCAGGACCTTCTTCCCGCCCACGGTATGGCGCAGCGTCCGGAGCAGATTCAATTGAGTCACCGGATGCTGGAAGCCATGCAGGACGGGAGGATCGCCCTGTGCGATGCCGGGACGGGCATCGGCAAGACCTACGCTTATCTGGCGGCTGCCACGGCAGCGTCGGCTTTCCCGACAGGGCAGATCGCCCGCCCCATCATCATTTCCACTTCCAGTATCGCGCTGCAAAACGCGGTGCTGACGGAGTATCTGCCGCTGCTGTCCTGCGTTTTACTGGCGGACGGGATTCTTACCAAGCCACTGAAAGCGGTCATCCGCAAAGGTAAAAGCCATTATGTCTGCGACGAGCGGCTGGACAGGCGGCTGCGTCAGGTATATCCTGCAAAGAAAAATCCGGAAGCGCTGACGGCGCTCCGGACTCTTAGGGAAACGCTGGACATGGACAGAGTTTCTCATCTCAGCGGCTATGACCGGGAGCGTGTCTGCGTACCGCAGGTCTGCGACTGCAAGCAGAGGGACTGCCGCTATCAGCGGTTTCTCAAGACTTGCGACAAAGATCAATTTTTGTTTCAAATCTGCAATCATAATTTGCTGGTGGCAGACGCTATCCACCGCAGCGAGGGGAAACGCCCCATCCTCCCGGAGCACAGCATCATCATCGTGGATGAAGCCCATAAGCTCCCGGAGACCGCACAGCAAATGCTGGGTGTGACGTTGGCGGCCGAAGAGATACGAAACCTTATCCTTCAGCTGAAAGAGGAACGGTACTTACTGGCGGCAGAAATGCTGGAGGACAGCACCGGCCCTTTGCTGTGCAAGCTGGCACAGTCCAGAGAGGAAGCGGAGCCGGTGGAAGCCTGTTTGCGATTGCTGACCGCACCATCCCGCACATTGCCCATCATCCAGCGGCAGATCGGCAGCGTGCTCTCCCTGCTGGGAAGCTGCCAGCTGAATACGGTACTGGACGCGGTCAAGCTGTTCACCAGTCCCCAGACAGATATGATTTTTTACACTGCCGAAGATGTCAGCACAGGCGGCGCCATGCTGTGCGCCGCGGCCGGTGATATCACGCAGCGGATGAAAAAGATTCTGTGGCAGCCGGATCAGGCGTTTGTTCTGACCTCCGGCACCATGGCGGTGGGCAGCGATTTTCGCCGTTTCAAAACACAGGCGGGATTGGAGAAGGGACACCGTGTCATGGAATCCGTTTCTCCATCCCCCTTTGACTACCGGAACAACTGCCTGCTCTACCTTCCGCAAATCCCGCCCCGCCAGAGGGCGGAGAACACGGATGTGTACTTTGATGAGTTGACTGCCGAGCTCGTCGGACTCATTAACGCAGCTTCCGGTCACGCGCTGGTGCTCTTTACGTCCTACGCAGCCATGTCGGCTGTGAAGGAGCGGCTGCGGGAGGAATCTCTCCCATTCCCACTGCTGACGCTGGGCCGCAACGCGCCCCACATCATTGAACAGTTCCGGCACACGCCGGGATCGGTGTTGCTGGCCACCGGCGCGGCATGGGAGGGCTTTGATTTCCCCGGTGACTGCGTATCCCTGCTGGTGATCCCACGCCTGCCTTTCGCCTATCCGGATGCCCGGAAGGAGCGGGAATTGGAGAAGTATTCTTCCCTTCGTGCATTCATCCGTGAGGTAGCTGTACCGGAGATGCAGATCAAGCTGCGCCAGGGCTTTGGACGGGCCATCCGCACGGAAAGCGATACCTGTGTCATCGCCATTTTGGATGAACGGGCCTGCCGTGGGTGCAGATACGCCCAGGCTGTGAGTGAGGCATTGCCGGAAATGCGGAGGACCGGCAGCCTGCGGGAAGTGACAAGGTTTCTGCGGGAGAAAAAGCCGGAGAGCTATTTTGAGGTAGAAAGATGATCGACGCAAAGAAAGAATTGCAGTATCGGCTGGCAGTCAGGATGCTGGAGCATCTGGCGGAAATCGGCCTGCTGAGCGCGGAAGAACTGTCTTACGCCAAGAGACTGGCCAGAGAGAAATATTCCCCGCAGACTGTTTGGGAATAGTGCTGGATATTCTGCGGGTCATGTGGTAGCTTGTGTGTTGACAAAAAAGATACAGGGAAGTGAAAAACATGGCACAGGTAAAAATCATCGCGCCGCAGACGCGGGAAGCGGAACATCTGCGGGTGGCAGCCTACTGCCGGGTCAGTTCGGACTCCAAGGATCAGCTGCATTCCTACGCCGCCCAGATCCGCAATTATACGGAAGAGATCGCCCAGCATGACGGCTGGGAGCTGGTGGATGTGTATGCCGACGAAGGGCTGACCGGCACCCGGATGGATCAGCGGGATGACTTCAACCGCATGATGCGGGACTGTCGGAAGGGTAAGATCAATCGAATTCTGGTGAAGTCCGTATCCCGCTTCGCCCGGAATACCAGAGACTGCCTGTCCGCCCTGCGGGAGTTATCCGCCATGGGCGTCAGCGTCCGGTTTGAAAAAGAAAATATCGACACGAAAACGCTCACCACCGAACTGATGGTGAGCGTTTCCGGTTCTCTTGCCCAGCAGGAATCCATCTCCATCTCCGCCAATCAGAAGATGAGCTATCAGCGGCGGATGGAGCGTGGGGAATTCATCACCTGCTCGGCACCTTACGGCTATCGGATCATAGACAAGAAAAACCTTGAAATCATCCCAGAGGAAGCGGCCACGGTGCGCTGGGTCTTCGACGCATACCTCAAGGGCCGCAGCTCCGGATGGATCGCGGAGCAGCTGACGGCAAAGGGCATCCCCTCCCAGTCCGGCGCGGAATGCTGGAGAGAAACAGGGATTCGATACCTGCTGACCAATGAAAAGTACATCGGAGACGCTCTGAGCCAGAAATCCTACAGCTGCGGCTTTCCCTTCGTGCAGAAGCGGAATCACGGGGAACGCCTGCAATACTACACGGAGAACTCCCATCCAGCTATCATCGACCGGGACACCTTTGGGCGGGTGCAGGCACTGCTGCAAAAGAAGGCGCAGAAAGAGAAAAAGCGCAGAGAAAAAAGCCCCCTTGCCTTAAAAATCATTTGCGGGAACTGCGGGACGGTGTTTTATCGCCGAAGCAGCCAGAACGGATATGTGACATGGGTCTGTCGAACCCACGACCGTCACGCCGCGGACTGCCCTGTGGGACGCGTCCCGGAAGCGGAGATCCACGCCGCCTTCCTGCGGATGTACCACAGGCTCAAAAGCAGCACAGACATCATTCTGGCCCCGGCCCTCCAGCAGCTGAATACGCTGGACACGATCCTGCGGCAGAATCATCCGCAGATGCTGGCCATCAACCGGGCCATCGCGGAAGCAACAGAAGAAAGCCACAAGATCAGCACTCTGCGGGCCAATGGTTTGCTGGACGCGGATATCTGCCCGTATGAATGCCATCAGCGCCCGACTGGCGCAGCTTCGCGGAGAACGGCGCAGGCTGACAGAGAACGAAGCAATAGACGAAACGATGGATGCGCTCCGCAAGGTGGAGCAGACGCTTCTCAACGGACCGGAACGGCTGGACTGCTTCGATGAAGAGCTGTTCGAACGTCTGGTGGAGAAGATCATTGCAGAGTCTCAAAACCGTATCCGCTTCCGGCTTTACGGAGGCTTGGAGCTGACAGAACAATGGGAGGTGGCGGCAAGATGATCAACCGCAAGGTGTTATATGGATATCAGATCCGAAACGGCGCGTTGGAGATCGTGCCGGAGGAACAGCGGACCGTCAGTATGGTCTTTACGCTCTACAACGCTGGGGCTTCCTATCAGGCCATCTCGGACGCCTTGAATCGGCAGGGCGTTCCGTATTGCCGGGAAGTGCCGCTCTGGAACAAGCATAAGGTAAAGCGCCTTTTGGAAAATCCCCGTTACACCGGTAAGGAGGGATACCCCATACTGGTGGAAGCGGATATTTTCCAAGCGGCGCAGGAAAAGACGGCGGAAAAGAATGCCGGGAGGCATTCACACGGAGAGAAACCTTTCATTGTGCGGTTGACTCCGTACTTCCGCTGCGCCTGCGGCGGGAAGATGACCCGGCTGGGCGGCGGCTGGCAGAACAGCGGTAAACTGTATCTGAGATGCGAAGGCTGCGGAAATACCGCAGTCACGGACATGGATGCGACGGTAAGCGAGACTGTCCGGCAGTTCCGAGAGCATGAGCAGCCCAGCTGTACCGCCTACACGCCCTCCGCGGAGGCCATGCGGCTGGACAACGCCATCAACCGAGGGCTGGAGCAGCCGGACTCGCCGGAAGCGGTGATGGCGTTGATCCTGCAGGGTGCGGCAGCACGGTATGCCTGCTGTCCGGAGCCGTCTGCCGAATCTGAGCCGTCAGATAGTCTGACAGAGACGGATTGGAGACGCTTCCAACGAGCGGTTTCCCATATCACCATCTCACAGGATGCCGAAGTGACCCTCATATTTACGGATAAAAAAGCGACAGGAAAGGACGAATGATCCATGGAAGCGACAGCAGCCACCTTAGAGCGGCGGGTGCGGGTGATCCCCGCAACCAGAAAAACGGAAGAACTGCACAGAGACCATGACGGAAAAATGCGCGTAGCGGCCTACTGCCGTGTCTCGACGGATAGTGAAGAGCAGCTCAACAGCTATGAGGCCCAAAAGACCTACTACACCCAGAAGATCCAGGACAGCCCGGATTGGGAGATGGCAGGGATCTATGCCGATGAGGGCATCTCAGGCACCAGCCTGAAAAAACGGACGCAGTTCAACAAGATGATCACCGCCTGCAAGCGGGGACACATCGACCTCATCATCACCAAGTCCCTCTCCCGCTTTGCCAGAAACACGGTGGATTGCCTGGATACGGTGCGGCTCCTGAAAGCAAACGGCATTGGAGTGTACTTCGAGAAGGAAAACATCAACACCCTCACGGAATCCAGCGAATTTCTCATCACCCTGTTCAGCGGCTTCGCCCAGGCGGAATCCGAGTCTCTCAGCAAGAATGTCGCATGGGGAAAGCAGAAGAGCGCGGAGGCGGGAAAGGTCACCTTCCAGTACAAGAAGATGCTGGGATACCAGAAGGGGGCGGACGGACAGCCGGAGATCGTACCGGAGGAAGCGGAGATCGTCCGCCGCATTTACCACAGGTATCTGGACGGCTGTACCCTGGGACAGATCAAGCGGGAGCTGGAGGAGGACGGTGTTCCCACCGCACAGGGTGTAGAGCGCTGGTCTCCCTCCATCATCCACAATATCCTGACCAATGAAAAGTACATTGGAGACGCCCTGCTGCAGAAAACCTATGTGACGGACTGCATCACCAAAAAGGTCAAAAAGAACCGCGGTGAACGCACGATGTACTATGTGGAGAACAGCCACCCGGCTATTGTCTCAAAGGATTTGTTCAATCAGGTGCAGCAGGAGATGACGCGCCGGTCCAGCAAACGGAAGGTGCTGCAAAAGAGCGGGAAAACCGAACTTGGGAAATACTCCGGCAAATATGCGCTGACAGAACTGCTGGTGTGCGGCGAGTGCGGCTCCCCCTACAAGCGGATCACATGGGCCAGAAATGGGAAAAAGCGCATCGTGTGGCGCTGCGTCTCCCGGCTGGAGTTCGGTACAAAATACTGCCAGCACTCCCCGACACTGGATGAAGGCAGGCTGCACAGCGCCATCCTCGCGGCCATGAACGAGTACGCCGCCATCCGGCAGGAGGTCTGCCCAGATGTGCTGGCCATGGCGGAGGAAGCAAAACAGGCGTTATCTCAGGCTGGCGCGCAGCTGCTGCAGCTGCTGAAGCGCATGGATGAGGTGAGCCAGGAGCAAAGCGATGTGCTGGATCGGCTGCTCGTCAACATGGCCGATACCGAGCTGAATGCCAGAATGAAAGCGCTGACGGATGAGAAGGAATCCCTTAAGGCGCAGATCATAGACGCGCAGCAGGCAGAGGCTGATCTGGAAGAGCAGGCTGCCAGACGCCGGCAGATGTGGGACAGCATCATGGAATGCGCCGCAGGCTATACGGAATTTGACAATGAGCTCGTCCGGCAGGTCATCCAAAAGATCACGGTGGAGGATGCGGAAACCCTCCGCATCCAGTTCAGAGACTCGGACGAAGTGCTGAAACAGGAACTGTAAAAAGGAAAGAGGATGAAACCAATGGCAATTTTTCTCACAGGCGATACGCATGGCGATTTCAGCCGCCTCCGCCCGGAGACCTTCCGGGAACAGGAACGCTTGTCCAAAGAGGATTATGTGATCATCTGCGGCGACTTTGGCGGTATCTGGGATGGCAGCGACACTGAACAGCAATGGCTGGACTGGCTGGCGGACAGGCCCTTTACCACCCTGTTTGTGGGTGGTAATCACGAAAACTATGACCTTCTGAGGAACTACCCGATGTGCGAATGGCACGGCGGACAGGTGCAGACGATCCGTCCCGGTGTCCTGCATCTGATGCGGGCGCAGTTCTATGAGATCTGCGGAAAGCGCATCTTCACCATGGGCGGCGCCAGCAGCCACGATATCCGGGACGGCATTCTGGAACCGGATGATCCGGACTATGAGCGAAAGCTGCGGCAGCTCAACGCCGCAGGCGCGCTGTTCCGTGTCAACCACAGGTCGTGGTGGAAAGAGGAACTGCCCAGCGTGGATGAATACGAAACTGCGAGGAAAGCACTGGATCAAGCAGGGTGGGATGTAGATTACATCATTACCCATTGCTGCCCCAGCAGTGTCCAGGACACCTTCAGTAGAGGATTCTACCAGCGAGATGCGCTGACAGACTTCTTCGATGAGATTCGGGAACGCTGCAGATTCCAGTACTGGTTCTTCGGGCATTACCATGAGAACATGGTGGTGGAGAAGCGTTTCGTCATGCTGTATGAGCAAATGCTTCGGCTAAAATAAGGAATAGAGGCGTACTGACATATCGCTCAGTGCACCTCTATTCCTTGTTTTGTTGTGTACAGTAATGGACAGGAATTGAAAGGCGGTGTATAATTACATTAATAATGTTGGCTGGTACTACAACGCAAATGATTTCCGGCTAAACACACGGAGAACGGAAATTAGGGATGGTGATGTTATTGCCTTGTGCTTTGTGTAAGAAAAATGTGCCATTGATGCAGAGCCATATTTTCCCGAAACTGATTTATAAGAGGATTAGGTCTCATCCAAAATCAAGATTCCGTAGTTTAGATAACTTTTCAAAAGCCATGCAAGATGGTGAAAAAAGGCCAATGTTATGTCACGACTGTGAAGAACGCTTTAGTGCGTTTGAATCAAAGTTTGCGATGCTTTTCCTTGATCCGTATTTAGAATCTGAAAAGCTGAAGAACCTCCATTCAACATGGGTGAACTATTATTTTTTATCCGTTGCATGGCGAGTTCTTTGGGATGATTTGTATCGCATGAAGTCACATTGTGAACACTTCTCCCGACATATTTTTGAAGAGTATTGCGATGAATTGGGAAAATGCTTACTTGCGTTCAAAGAGGGCGCAAACTCCAAAATTCCAAAACAATTTAAGACCAGAGCATACAAACTCAATCGACTGATTAAGCAACCGGAGGTAAATGAACTTGCCAAAGGATGCATTTTTGGATACTCTGTGTTCTTGGCAAAAAGTCATTCTTTCTCGGTGATTGTGTACTACGCTGGGTTGGTATTTGTAACAGATTATATTCCAGATAAGAGACGGTATATTTTTCTGGGTGGGAAGCCCACTGTGTTTAAGACACGATGTGAGAAAAAGGAAGTAACCGAGGAACTAAAAACCCAGTTTTGCGAAATGGCACAGCAGTACAAAAAAGTTATGACTCCAGATATGAGAAAGAGAATCTCAGAACGATACAGCAAATGATGTGCAAGGGGCATCTTTTTTGACGACACACGACAAATGAATACCACCCGTGTTTCGAACTTTTTTATCGAAATACGGGTGGTTTCTTATGCGGAAAACCTTGATTTATTAGGGTTTTCCGTTTTTCTATATTTCCACGCGGTTTTTGTGAAATGATAAAATTGCAAAGAACTTTTTTCTATTCAGAGCCGCTATTTGAACACAACTTTTCGATATAATTGCCATCGTATGCAGCCTCAAACCCTTGTGGTGTCTTATATTTTAGGGTTTGATGTGGCCGGACTTCATTGTAAAAGCGAATATACTCATCCACACTTTTACGGAAGTGCTTTTCAGATGTATATTCCCTCCGATAGGCTTCTTCCTTCTTAAATGTTGCGAAAAACGCTTCTGCAACAGCATTGTCATGAGGGCGGACGGTTGCGGAAAAGGATTGTTTAACCCCAAACTGTTGCAGCAGTTTAGAAAGTGCATCAGAAATGTACTGTCCACCTCTGTCACTATGAAAAGTCAGATTTTTAGGATTTCCGCGTTTGGCATAAGCGTCCCGAAAAGTTGTTGTCACAAGCTGTGTACTGGCGGTGCGGGATATACGATACCCAACCACTCTACGAGAAAACAGGTCAATGATTGCGCAAAGGTACATCCAAGAATCTTTAATTCTGAAATAAATAATATCGCTTACCCAGATTTGATTTGGATGATCAGCATTGAATTCACGGTTTAGCAGGTTTTGTTTTTTGCGCTGCTGTTGAGTTTTGTATAGCTTTTTTGCATCTGTGCGGATGCTGTATAAGCCGAGTTCGTGCATAATGGACAAGACTCGTTTTGCACTGATGCGCAGACCATTTTCAGCCAAAACAGCACGGATTTTATCAGCGCCATACCGCTGTTCGCTATCATCGAAGATCTGTTTTACTTTCAACATGAGCTGAGTTTTTTCCTCTTCATACTTGCTGCGGTCTACCCGGCGGAAAATGTGGTTATAAAATGTGCCACGGGATACATCCAGCGCTTCGCATAGTTCATGGACGCTGTATAGATCTGCCATTTCATTATGCAAGTGTTCTAAAGTTGCCAGCTTATCCTGCAAAGGGATACGGGCAATATAACCTGATAAGCGGATGACTTCCAGCTCATGTTCTACTTTTCGAAGTCGCCTTGAAATAGCATCAAATTCTGCTGGAGTATAGGTGCGGGTATCTGTTTGAATGGAGCAATACTGCTTTCTCCAATGGTAAAGGGTACTCTGAGATATGTTCAATTCTTTGCAGAGTTCCTTAATGGATTCGCCTTTTTCATAGCGCCGGATCGCTTTGACTTTGAACTCAGTTGGGTATTTTATTGGTATAGCCTCATCTCCTTTTTGAAGGAAAAAATATTATCTATGCAGTAGAGGAACCTGAAACCTCCCAGCACCCAGATGCCCAAAGGATGATAGTAAACACATTTAAAGAGATGACGGAAAAAAACGGGTGTCAGATAATTATCACAACTCACGTTCCGGGATTAGCAGCTCTGCTTCCAATTCAGAGCCTGCGCTATATTACAAATAGCGAAGGCTCTCCCGAGGTCGCAGTCGGAACAGAAGACGCTGGAATTCTGGCACGAGTTGCTGACACATTAGGGGTACTTCCAGATTTAACTCCGCCATTGGCCCCGCAGTATCATGATGTAAAACTTGTTATCTGCGTAGAGGGACCAAATGATGTAGCGTTTCTCACAGCAATTAGTCGAATTGCACATCAAGCGGACCCAAGTATTGTTGATTTGAATAGCTCACCTTACATTGTGATTATTCCTTTAGGGGGCAACACTCTAAAAGAGTGGGTAAATCACAATTATCTTCAAAAGCTTAACACGCCTGAGTATCACATATATGATAGTGATAATACACATGTACACGCCGGAATTTGCGACCAAATTAATCGCCGCAGCGATGGTTCTTCTGCAAGAGAAACAACAAAACGCGAAATGGAAAATTACATACATAGCGATGTTGTAAGGGATCTCTTTGGCGTCCAGATTGAGATAAGTGACACAATGGACGTGCCACCTGAAATCTCCGCACTATTGCAGGCGAGAAATCCAACGGCATATAGTCCCGAAACAGTAAAAAGGAAATTGAACAAGTTAGGAGCTCCCCGAATGACAATGGAATTGCTTCACAGCCGTGATCCTGCTGATGAGGTTATAGGATGGCTGAGAGATATTTCAAAATTTATACAGGCGTAGTTTTCAGCACCAGCAATTCTCTACATCAAAAAGGGAAATATCCGAATTGAAGCCACCTGACAACTAAGGTTGCTGAAAAAGGTGTAACCCATGAAACCCTTGCTGCAGCAAGGGTTTCAGCCGTTTCAGAGGACAAAATCGAGCATCAGACGAGATGGAGATGCAAAAGGCCATTTTCGTGATGTGGGGTGATTCAAACCTCTGAGCAAAGAGAAAACAGCGAGAGAAGCCCCCGCTGGTAGTTCAAATCGAACGGCCAAGGGGGGCTTCTCTCTTTGTATTGCGCGGCTGTTTCAGTTGGTGGTATTGCTTGCTTTGTCCTTGGTTCCTTGGTGGTCTTGGTAATAGCTTTCTGCCATGGTTTTGGATATACTTGCGTTGCAAAACGAGGAAAGGAGCGCAGACCATGGCAGACAAGAAAAATCTATGCGCCCAAATCGGCATCGCCCTGCACAACCGGGTAACAGAAGAAAAAGACCGCCTGGAGATGACCACCAGCCAGTACATCGCATCACTGCTCACTGAATACTACAAGATGAAAGATGAGAATGCTGGCCACCTTGGCTGGAGATCTCACGATCTCCGACACCACGGCAAAGAAGCTGCTGGCGGATCTGCCCGCAGACCTTTCCCCGGAGCGCCGGGCGGTCGTCCAAAATGCACTGATGCTTTATG
>ERZ791883.2710-NODE-2710-length-11086-cov-2.727223_pt1 | contig 11086 bp, 7 predicted proteins | sample MGYA00510160_ERZ791883 | MGnify/ENA primary metagenome ERZ791883 (study PRJEB30046, sample SAMN00792072) | human gut metagenome | study: EMG produced TPA metagenomics assembly of the A metagenome-wide association study of gut microbiota in type 2... | reverse complement strand
GTAAATATGCCGCATTTTAAATTTTTACCCGGGACCATTGTTATCGCATAACTGAAAACTATCGTAAAAATTGCTCCTGATTATAGATTAGATTTTTTCTCGATAGTTAATGATGAACTAAAAAGAAATTGGCAACTTTAACAATTTTCTTTGTTTTATCACTTAACTTTGTAAGTGAAACTGGATTATTGTATCCGGACAACAATAAAAAAACATGTTGGTTTTATAATAAATCCATATCATAAAACAACTTATTATATAGAATACATGTCAATATGGAACAGGTTTATAGGACTCAGAAATGCTGAGGATTCCATCAGTAATAAGAAAATATCTGTACAATATAATGCCCTACGTTATGCCATAGTAGATGTTGAAATTGGTTTGGAAGATTACAAAATTCATGATATTGGGGCACTTCGCTATGATGGTGCAGTATATCATAAAGTTTCGAAAGAGGAACTTTTTGAATTTTTTAGTGACGTAGATTATATTTGTGGTCACAATATTATTCATCACGATGCTAAATATCTGTTCACGGATAAAACATGTCGTTGGCTTTTAGTTGATACACTTTACATCTCACCGCTATTATTCCCGGAACGCCCATACCATAGGCTATTGAAAGACGACAAACTCATGAGCGAACAGATAAATAATCCGGTGAATGATTGCGAAAAAGCCAAAGATTTACTGTTGGACGAAATAGCACGCTGGAAGTCGTTTCCGGAGGGAAAATGCAGACTATTTGCCTCGCTGCTAAAGGACAAGAAAGAATTTGAAGGATTTCTCAGTATGGTAGGGGCAGAGTATCTCAATGAGGGATTGACCGAAGTAATAAGGGACCTTTACAAGGGGAAAATTTGTGGGCATGCAGACCTTGTTATGCTGGTCAAAGAATATCCTTGCGAATTGGCATACGCATTGGCTCTGATCGACACGACCGACCAACGTTCCGTTACTCCCGGATGGGTACTTCACCATTATCCTAAAGTGGAATTTGTGCTAAAACTCCTGCGTCATACCAGCTGTAAGGAAGGTTGTGATTATTGTAATACCCAACTGAACGTGCTTTATAATTTAAAAGCATTCTTTAGGTATGAACAATTCCGGACATATGAAGGAGAACCACTCCAGGAACAAGCTGCTCAGGCAGCGGTGAAAGGCATGTCGTTATTAGCGATATTTCCTACCGGTGGAGGAAAATCGCTTACTTTCCAACTGCCCGCACTCATGGCCGGCAGTTCTGTGCATGGGCTTACGGTTGTGATCTCCCCTTTGCAGTCGCTGATGAAGGACCAAGTAGATAACCTTGCCGATAGAGGTATTACCGATGCGGTAACCATTAACGGTTTGTTGGACCCCATTACCAGAGCACTGGCCATACAAAGAGTACAGGATGGGGAAGCCTCACTTCTGTATATATCTCCGGAAATGCTTCGCTCTAAAACTATCGAGAGAATATTGTTGGCACGCTATATTGTGAGATTTGTGATAGACGAAGCACATTGTTTTTCTTCATGGGGACAGGATTTCCGGGTGGATTATCTCTATATAGGAAAATTTATCCAGGAATACCAGCAAAAGAAAGGAAGTAGAAATCCGATACCGGTATCCTGTTTCACTGCTACGGCTAAACAGAAAGTAGTGCAGGACATTTGTGACTATTTCAAGCAAACGTTGAATTTGGATTTGCGGTTGTTTGCATCGACGGCCTCAAGGATCAATCTGCATTACTCTGTCATCCATGCTGAAACGGATGATGATAAATATTTAAAACTAAGGGGACTGGTGGCTGAATCTGATTGTTCGACCATCGTTTATGTATCCCGTACCAGACGTACGAAAGAACTGGCTAACAAATTAACTCGTGACGGTTATAAGGCATTGCCTTTCAATGGCAAGATGGAAACTGACGAAAAGATTGACAACCAGGATGCATTTATGAATGACCAGGTTCGCATCATTGTGGCCACATCAGCTTTTGGCATGGGAGTCGATAAGAAAGATGTCGGTTTGGTGGTGCACTACGATATTTCGGATTCTCTGGAGAATTATGTGCAGGAGGCAGGGAGAGCCGGTCGCGACCCTAACCTCAGTGCCCGTTGCTATGTGCTTTATGGTGACAATGATTTGGATAAGCATTTTATATTACTGAATCAGACAAAGCTAAGTATCAGCGAAATACAGCAGGTGTGGAAAGCTGTAAAAGACCTTACCCGGCGACGCATGAGAGTGAGTTGTTCTGCATTGGAAATAGCCCGGCAGGCAGGATGGGACGATTCGGTATCCGACATCGAAACCCGTGTACGGACAGCTTTAGCAGCTTTGGAACAAAGTGGATACCTGATAAGAGGAAACAATGTGCCTCAGGTATATGCTACAGGTATCACGGTGAGAAACATGGATGAAGCGAGGATGCGTATATCAAAGTCACAGCTATTTGGCAGGGATGAAATAGAAAAGACTGTCCGAATCATCAAGTCACTGATTTCACAGAAGTACATTGCCAAGGCTCAGGATGCAGAGGCAGAATCGCGGGTGGATTATCTGGCAGATATTTTGGGGCTAAGTAAGAAGGAAGTCGTATCGGTTGTGGAGCGAATGCGCCAGGAAGGTATATTGGCAGATAGTAAGGATATATCTGCCTATTTGCTGGATGCCGGTGACTCGAAACGAAAATCAACGATCCTCCTCGAACGTTTTGCAAAACTTGAAAAATACATCCTTAACCGTATTCCTGACGAAGCTTTACGGATATCCTGCAAGCAGCTGAATGAGGATGCAATGAACGACGGAATCGATACCTCCAGGGAAAAGGATATCCGGACACTGCTCTACTTCCTTGCTATCAAGGGATATATCCGTAAAAAAGAAGATGCCCTCCGCAATATGGAAATCAGCCGTCAGACAGGTAGGGAAACAACCCTTAATCGTTTTGAAAAACGATTGGAAATTAGTCGTTTAACTTTGGAGTGGCTATATCAGTTAGTTGCTGCTACGAAAAAAGGAAATTCAGAAAAACAGGTAGTTCAATTCTCTGTGGTAGAACTTCTTAATCAGATAATATTAGGTCCTCACGCCTTGTTCACTAAACTCGACAATGTACAGTTGGAAGAGGTGGAGGAGGCGCTTTTGTATCTCTCAAAAATCGGTGCGCTCAAACTTGAAGGCGGTTTTTTGGTTCTTTACAATGCCATGGATATCCAAAGAATAAAGGACAATAAATCGAGATATAAGTTGGATGACTACCGAATGCTGAATGAATTCTACAAGCAGAAGATTCAGCAAGTTCATATCGTGGGTGAGTATGCCAATTTGATGGTGAAGGATTATAATGCAGCTTTGCAATATGTGCGGGACTATTTCCAAATGGACTATAAGAAATTTATCACGAAATATTTCAAAGGGGACAGGGTAAATGAAATACAGCGTAATCTGACGCCGAAGAAATATCGACAATTATTCGGTCAGTTGTCCAAATGCCAGATGGAGATTATTTCCGATAAGGATTCTCGTTGCATTGTTGTCGCAGCAGGGCCCGGCAGTGGAAAAACACGTGTGTTGGTTCACAAACTCGCATCCCTTTTATTACTCGAAGATGTAAAGCATGAGCAACTTTTGATGTTGACATTTTCAAGAGCAGCCGCTACGGAGTTCAAACAGAGACTTATGGAATTGATAGGTAACGCTGCCCACTTTGTCGAGATAAAGACATTTCATTCTTATTGCTTTGATCTCATGGGGCGGATAGGTAACCTTGAAGCGGTTAGGGACGTTGTTGCCGAAGCTGCCGGGATGATAAATCAGGGGGAGGTGGAACCCAACAAAATCGGTAAAACAGTGTTGGTCATAGATGAGGCTCAGGATATGGGTGTTGCAGAATATACACTGGTGAAGGCTCTTATGGCTAGTAATGAGGAAATGCGTGTAATAGCGGTGGGGGATGATGACCAGAATATTTATGAATTCCGTGGGTCGGATTCCGGCTACATGTATCGGTTAGTACAAGAGCCCGGCAGTAAGTTTATCGAGATGACCGAGAATTATCGCAGTGCGCGCCATCCGGTAGATTTCGCCAACAAATTTGTGAAAGTCTTGGGTAAAAGAATGAAAAGCACGCCGATTATCTCGATGAGAAAAGAGAACGGTTGGGTGAGGGTGACGCGCCATGAATCAAAATATATGTATCAGCCACTTGTAAAGGAATTGGTTCGCTATCGCGGGAATGGAACTATGTGTGTACTCACCCAGACAAATGAAGAGGCTGTAATTTTGATGGCTCTTTTGCGGAAATGGGGGATTGACAGCAAGTTGATACAATCGATGGACGGTTTCCTCTTTTGGAACATGGTCGAAATGAGATATTTTCTGAGGTATATAGACAAACGGGTGAAAACACCCCTGATCCCTGAAGAATTATGGGAAAATGCAAAATATGCTACCTTTTCCGCTTACGATAGAAGCCAGAGTCTGGCGTATGTGAAGCGTTGTGTAGAGCTGTTTGAACAAACCAATAAAACAAAATACGTTAGCGACTTCAAAGAATTTGTATTTGAGTCGTCGGTGGAAGATTTCTGCGATACTTCGGGTGCAGACGTTGTGGTATCGACTATTCATAAAGCCAAGGGGAGAGAGTTTGATGACGTATATATGCTCATTGCTGACCATTATGTGAAAGATGATCAGCTGATGCGTCGGTACTATGTGGGGATGACCCGTGCAAAAAATCGGCTGTTTGTACATACGAATGGGGACAGCTTTAATCAGGTAAGTGCAGATGAGTATCTTATCGACCCGGAAGAATATACTATGCCTGAAGAAATAGTGTTGCAACTTTCTCATAAAGATGTCAATCTGAGATTCTTTAAGGAACTTAAGCGGGAGGTACTGACCTTAAGGGGAGGAGATGTTTTGAAGTATAAAGATTCCATTTTGTACGACACTTTGACCCATAAACCGGTGGCGAAGTTGTCACAAAACATGCAGAAAACCTTGTCGGAATGGAAAGAAAGAGGCTATGAAGTAAAATCTGCATCCGTTCGGTTCATCGTGGCATGGAAGCCTAAGGACGCACCGAAAGACGAACCGGAAACTGCTGTTCTGTTGCCTGATTTATTACTGAATACTATTATATCCTAATAATTCTGCAAGTGTTATTACTTGTTCACGTTTGGTACGCCTATCAACACGCCTCTATTTTACTGAACATTGGGGTATTTATTTCTAAAACTACAGCTTGTTGACGTTGCAACAACCCTTGTTCGTCTCTCAACTCTCTAATTTTTGGGGATAACATATTTGTTTCTTTTCTTTTGTATTATCAAGTAATAAGTTTAATTGAGCTTGGAGTTCCTCTCGATTAGGAAGACGTTGCTGATAGCGTATCGCAAAAAGTTGGTTGTCTATACCTTGAAGGGCATATTCCATCAACAGCTTATCCTTCTTCGTTCCCAAAACAATACCAACCGGTGAATTATCGTCTGGCTGACAGATTGCGTTTTCAAAGTAATTTAGGTAGAGATTCATCTGGCCTATATCACCATGCTTAATTTCTACACGTTTCAAATCAATCAAGACATAGTACTTTAGAATTGCGTGATAGAACACTAAATCAACTTTGAAACGTCTGGCACCAATCGGTACGCCAATAAAGGCATCTGTCTGATTCCAATAGGAATTGCTCAATGTTGGTCTTCGAAGCTTTTTCTAGTTCCGTCTCTTTGTAACGCTTATGCTGAGGTATTTCTACAAATTCAAGAACGTACGGGTCGTGAATAATGTTGGCTGGAGTTAGTACCTCATATCCCTCATTGGCAGGAGCAAGTACACCTTCTTTGTTTGTGCTGAGCGCAAGTCACTGGAATAGTGACGAGTTGATCTGGCGTTTCAGTTCTCTGACCTTCCAACTTTCCTTGATACACTCCTTCATATAGAACTGCAACTCCATAGGATCCTCACACTTGAGTAATTCAAAGTAATGGCTCCACGGCAACTAGTGAAATAGCGTCTCACTTTTTGGAAAAGTCAAATACAGTTTGCGCATGTATTTTGCTCAAGATAAAATTTAAGTGCGCCTTGCAACTCCGCTGGTTCCTGAAACACAATTGTCTGAATTTCATATCGCAAATTAGTAGACGTTCTCAAGGGTATATGATAAAAATCAGTAAATAACGAAAAATTGAGCAATATTTAGTAAAACAAAAAGGAGTGCAACTTATTGGGTAACACTCCTTTTCTTATTTATCGTTTCAGATAGTTACTATCTTACTTCACTTCCTCAAAGTCAACATCGGTGACTTCCTGGTCTTTTCCGCCATTGTTCGGCTGACCGGCATTCGGGTTACCCTGAGGACCTTGCTGTGCACCGCCCTGCTGTTGTTGAGCCTGAGCGTTGTACATTTCCTGTGAAGCAGCCTGAAAGACACTGTTCAGTTTGTCGATGGCGCTGTTGATGCGGGCGACATCCTGAGCTTTATGAGCTTCTTTCAGTTCTTGCAGAGCAGATTCGATCGGCGCCTTCTTGTCGGCCGGCAATTTGTCTCCGAACTCTTTCAGTTGTTTTTCGGTCTGGAAGATCATAGAGTCTGCTTTATTGATCGTATCGACCTTTTCTTTTTCTTGCTGGTCGGAGGCTGCATTAGCAGCTGCTTCGTCTTTCATCCGTTTGATTTCGGCATCGGACAGACCGGAAGAAGCTTCGATCCGGATAGATTGCTCTTTACCGGTGGCTTTATCTTTGGCTGAAACATTCAGGATACCGTTGGCGTCGATATCGAAAGTGACTTCGATCTGAGGTACTCCACGCGGTGCTGGCGGAATGCTGTCCAAATGGAAGCGGCCGATCGTTTTATTGTCGCGGGCCATCGGACGTTCACCCTGTAAGATATGGATTTCTACAGAAGGCTGGTTGTCAGCTGCCGTAGAGAATACTTCCGATTTTTTAGTCGGGATGGTCGTGTTGGCTTCGATCAGTTTGGTCATTACACCGCCCAGTGTTTCGATTCCCAATGACAGCGGAGTAACGTCCAGCAACAAGACGTCTTTTACTTCTCCGGTCAGTACACCTCCCTGGATAGCTGCCCCTACCGCTACTACTTCGTCCGGGTTAACACCTTTCGAAGGAGCTTTTCCGAAGAATTCCTGTACTTTCTGCTGAACGGCAGGGATACGGGTTGAACCACCAACCAGAATCACTTCGTCGATATCGGAAGCTTTCATGTTGGCATCTTGCAGGGCTTTCCGACAGGGTTCGATCGTTGCCTGGATCAGACTGTCGCATAATTGTTCGAACTGAGCACGGGTTAGCGTACGTACCAGATGCTTTGGAATTCCTGCAGCATGACGCTGCCGCTGTGCAGTTGGATCATCGGTAAGCACCCCTTTTCGGATGATGGTTTTGTTGGATACAGTATAACACAAAAAAGCCAGGATGCAAGAGGAAGTGAATGAATAAAATGAAATTCTTGCAATTTTTCCGTGAGCAGACCGGAGATAATCTAATATAAATAGGTTGTGCATAGATATTTTGAAAGTTACAAAAATTTTTCTTGCAAAATGAAGGGAAATGGGATACAATACGGGAAAATCACAGTCACCGGGGCAGCAGGCCGACGGGGAAAGGAGCAGGGGATGAAGGAAAACGGCGTCATTCAGGAGTACACCGGGTCACTGAGCCGTCAGATCCGGGAGGAGTATCATATCGGGGAGGAGTATTACCACGGCGAGATCAAGCGGGGTCTGCGAAACAGCGACGGCACCGGTGTGATGGTGGGCGTCACCAAGGTGGGCAGCGTGCAGGGCTATCTGCTGCAGGACGGCCAGCGCATCCCCATCCCCGGAAGGCTTTACTACCGGGGCATCGAGCTTAATGACATTGTGGAGGCCCACCGGGCGGAGGGAACCTTCGGGTTCGAGGAGGTGGCGTATCTGCTGCTGATGGGCTATCTGCCCTCGCAGGGGGAACTGCGGCACTTCAATGAGATCATGAACCGGGCCAGAAAACTGCCGGAGGGCTTCACCGAGGGGATGATCATGCGGCGCACCAGCGGCAACATCATGAATGAACTGGGCCGCAGCATCCTGTCGCTGTACTCCTACGACCCGGATCCGGACGATCTGTCGGTGGACAATCTGCTGCGCCAGTCGGTGGAACTTATCGGGTATTTTCCCTCCATCGTGGCCAATGCCTACGCCGTCAAGCGCCACCATTTCGGCGGCGAGTCCCTGCATATCCACTACCCGGAGGAGGGACTCAGCACGGCGGAGAACTTCCTGCGGATGATCCGTCCGGACAAAAGCTATACCGAGGAGGAGGCCCATCTGCTGGATATGATGCTGATGCTCCATGCCGAGCACGGCGGCGGCAACAACTCCACCTTCGTGTGCCGGGCGCTGTCCTCCAGCGGTACGGATACTTACAGCGCCATCGCCGGAGCGGTGGGCTCCCTGAAGGGGCCGCTCCACGGCGGCGCCAACGCCAAGGTCATGGAGATGTTCCACTACATTCAGGAGAATGTGGATCCCCACGACGACGGATCCATCCGGGACTATCTGGTGCGTCTGCTGGACGGGGAGGCCGGGGATCGCTCCGGCAAGCTCTATGGATTGGGCCACGCTGTGTACACCATGTCGGATCCCCGTGCGGTGCTGCTGAAGAAGTATGCCCGGCATATGGCCCAGATCAAGGGGTACGAGGCGGAGTTCGATCTGCTGCAGAAGGTGGAGGAGTTGGGAATCCCGCTGGTGCAGGAGCGGCGTCACAGCGATACGCCCATGTGCGCCAATGTGGATATGTACTCCGGGCTGGTGTATACCATGCTGGACATCCCGGAGGACGTGTTCACGCCGCTGTTCGCCTCTGCCCGTATTGCAGGCTGGTGCGCCAACCGCATGGAGGAGGTCATCACCGGCCACCGCATCATGCGGCCGGCCTACCGGGCCGTCACCATTCGGGGCCACTACGTCCCCATGGAGGAGCGTACCTCCCGCATCAAGGAATTTGACCTGTAAGCGAAAATGCCCCCTCCTGCGCCGGCAGGAGGGGACATTTTATGGGAGAGCGATAACAAATGGTAGAATTGCGGCGGAAATATACGTTTTGTTTACGCCAGAAAGCCCTTGAGGATGGTCTCCTCCGCTTCCTCCGGGGAGAGACCCAGCGTCTCCAGCTTCAGCAGCTGATCCCCGGCGATCTTGCCGATGGCGGCCTCATGGATCAGCTGGGCGTCCGGACAGTTGGCGGTGATGGCGGGGATGGACTCGATGTGGGCCTGCCCCATGATGATGGAGTCGCACTGCACATGGCCGAAGCACTGGCTGTTGCCCACCATCACCGGGTGGAACACCTGACGGGAGGTATCCTGCGCTACAGAGCGGGAGATGACACGGCCCTTGGCCCCCTCGCCGTTGAGCTGGATGGTCATGTCACTTTCGGCGGTCTGGGCCCCGTGGGTCAGCAGGCGCTCCGTCACCACCACCTCGCTGCCGGCCTCGCAGTAGAATTGGGTGTCCCGCAGGGTGGAGTCGATGCCCCGGATCTGGATGGTGTCCATCTGCATGGTGGAGTTCTCCCCCAGATAGACAATGGTCTGGGGGTTCATGATGTTCTTGCCGGTCTCGCCCTTGGCGTCCTCGCCGTAGTGCTTCTCCGTGTAGCGCACGCGGCAGTTCTTGCCGATGTGGAAGGTGTGGATGCCGTCGTGGCGGCTCTCGTAGCAACCGGAGTTGTGGATGCCGCAGCCCGCCACGATGGTAACGTCGCAGTCATCGGCTACATAAAAGTCGTTATACACCATGTCGCTCATGCCCGTCTGGCTGATGATGACGGGGATGTGGCACGTCTCTCCCTTGGTACCCTCTTTGAAGTGGATGTCGATACCGGGCTTGCCGTCGGCACGGGGGTCGATGGCGATATGCTCCGTGGACTGACGGGCCTCGCAGCCCATGTCCTTGCGGATGTTGAAGGCCCCCACGGGCTTGCCGGTGAGGTCTGCGATCTTTTCCAGCAGGCTGGCGTCGATCTCGGTGATCATAGCTGCACCTCCTTGTGCTCCAGTACGGGACAGCCGCCCAGGGTGTCCGCCAAAATCAGGGGGAAGATCTCCTCCGTATTGCCCCGGTGGGCGATCTGCCCGCCGGAGATGACCACGATCTCGTCCGCCAGACGGATGATGCGCTCCTGATGGGAGATGATGATCATGGTGGCCCGGTGCTGCTGATGGATCTGCTCGAAGGTCTCCGTCAGCCGGGCGAAGCTCCACAGGTCGATGCCGGCCTCCGGCTCGTCGAAGATCATGAGGCTGCCCTGCCGGGCCAGAATGGTGGCGATCTCGATGCGCTTGACCTCGCCGCCGGAGAGGGACACATCCACCTCACGCTCCAGATAGTCGTTGGCGCACAGACCCACACGGGTCAGGTACTGGCAGCACTGGTCCTTGGTGAGCTTTTCCTTGCCCGCCGCCAGAAGCAGCAGGTCATGGACGGTGATGCCCTTGAAGCGGGGGGGCTGCTGGAAGCCGTAGCTGATGCCCAGTCTGGCCCGCTCCGTGATGGAGAGGTGGGTGATATCCTGCCCGTTATACAGGATCTGGCCCGATGTGGGCTCCGCCAGACCCATGATGACCTTGGCCATGGTGGTCTTGCCGCCGCCGTTGGGGCCGGTAAAGACCACCAGCTTCTCATCGGGAATGGTGATGCTGATGTCCTTGAGGATGTCCTGCTCCCCGTCGGGGGTGGACACCCGGTAACTGATGTGTTTCAGTTCCAGCATGGAACGATTCCTCCTTTGGAGTATATTGGACCCCGTCGAAAGGGACGGGATAGGACACAAAAAGCCTTACAAAACATATATTTTAGCAGAGTTTTCGGGAAAAAGCAATGGACAGGGACGTTTTTTCCCGCCGGAGCATAGAATAATGCGAGAAAAAGGGGGGCTGCATATGGAGAAGATGGAGCACATGGACCCGCAGCGCTGCGACCGCATCTGGCAGCGGGTATCACCGGAGCTGGACCCGTACCCGGAGGTGCGGGCCGCCTGCCGGGAGCCATCGAGAGAACCGAGGACAGAGAATATTCCGGAGAGGAC
>ERZ791883.2688-NODE-2688-length-11168-cov-2.590120_pt1 | contig 11168 bp, 7 predicted proteins | sample MGYA00510160_ERZ791883 | MGnify/ENA primary metagenome ERZ791883 (study PRJEB30046, sample SAMN00792072) | human gut metagenome | study: EMG produced TPA metagenomics assembly of the A metagenome-wide association study of gut microbiota in type 2... | reverse complement strand
GCTCGCTATAACGGACTGGTGAATTGCGCAGGACTAGTTTGAGACTCTCCATCCGCGAAACGCCTCGCAGCTGGTTATTGACTTTTCTATTAAAAGGAATATGCAATTCATCAGCTATGGCTTTCCATGCCATATAGTGATATTCATCTGTATGGCACAGAACACCATCTAAATCGAAAATAATAGCGTTCATAGGCAAATCCTTTTGACTGCAAATAAACAGCCTCTTGCTGTGTGCTAAAGCCTCTTGCGGTCAGCAAAAATGGTGAATTTGAACGGTTTCTGCTCCAGTTCCTTCCACGCGGACCTTTTCGTTTTTCCACTCGCAGGTAAGAACCGACTTATTTGTGGTGAAAGTACTTTTGCCTGCCGCTCCAGCGACAAGCAGAATCAGTTTAGAATTAAGATTCTGAGAAACTGGATTGCCAAGTGAATCCATGCCATCAGCATGCAGAGGAACTGCATAGCCGCCGCGGATAAAAACAGGGAATTTCATATCTGCCGTCGTAGAAATTGTCTGGCAACCATGATAGCATTTTCCCGTAAAAAAGGCGTACCATTCGCCCTCCGGCAGATAGACTTCTCTTGCAGTTTGGTTTTCTTCCAACAGCGGTGCAACAAGGATAGCATCCCCCAGAAGGAATTCGTCCTCAACTTGGCAAGCAGCTTTGTCCTGCGGCCATTCGTACACCAGCGGACGCATCATTGGGACTTTCTCTGCTGCGCACCTGAATGCTGTGGCCATCAAATAGGGCTGCAAATTCATTCTGAGCCAATGCCAAAAACGCATCTCTGTCACGAATTCAGGAGAATTATAGACTGCTGCCATATTCCACGGGCTGCGTTCATTGTTTCCCTCGCCGCCAGGCATCAATTCTTTGAACTGACCGCCATCGGGTTCAGAATGCCATTGCATAATTGGCGTAAAACACGCCAGCATCGTTGCACGGCGATAGAGATCCAACGTCGGAAGCGGGCCTGCAAACCCGGCAAGATCAAATCCCCAGAACAGAATGCCGCTTAAAGCCGCACTAAGCCCCGCAGAGAGGACATGCCGCAGTTCATCATTTGTGGACTGCTGATCCCCACCCCAATGGCACGGTGTTGTATGCTGTCCCATATAGCCTGCACGGCTGAAAAGAACATGATTATCGCCAAGAAATTTGGTATATGCCTTCGTGTATTGCTGCGGATAGCAGTTGCGGCTTTCCTTGCCCGTACTGCCGTCATAAAAGGAGACTTCATCTGTGCAAACAAATTCGCCGCCATCGGTTTTGAATCCATCTACGCCCATGTCAAGCAGGTACTGTCTTTTCCCGAACCATGTTTTGCAAGTTTCAGGATTTGTAAAATCAGGGATCATCGAGCCGGGGAACCAATGTCCTTCCGGAATCTTATAGGGTGTCCCATCCAAGTCATGAATACACAGGGAGCGTTTTACTGCATCCTCCCGATCCAAATCATTCTGATGATTTCTGATTTCATCATCGCCTTGCTGCTTATACACCGGGACCTGCCAGAGCACCAGATGAAGTCCTGCCTTATGCAGCTTTTCAATCATTTCTTGTGGGTTCGGCCAATAGGCGCTTTCCGAATAGTCAAAGTCATCTACTGCAAAAGGAGCTCCGTTCGGCTTTTCCTTATATTTGGCACCATTAAAAATGTAAAAGGTTGCTTCATCGCTCCATGCTTCAAGAACCAGCACGGTAGCCGGGAATTGATACTTCTTCAGAAGTTCAATCTGCTTTTCCGTTTCCTTTTGCGTGTTCCAATGGTTTGCAGATATCCACGGCCCGAAGACCCAGTCAGGCGGAAGAATTGCAGGCCCGGACAAAGACATATACTCAGAAATCAGCTTTGCAGGCGTTCCTGCGTTAAATATAAACTTACAATTGCCGGGCGCATGAACCGTTATGACGTTTTTCTGTGTGAAATCGAATATCAATGTGCCACCAGACAATGTACAGAAAGAGAACCCTGTATCCGTGAAAAAGAACGGCGAGGGACAATAGCTTTTATCCCCTTGATTACAGAACTTTTCTTCCACCTCGATTTTCACGATGCGGTCATTCTGGTTGAGTCCATTATACCGTTCACCCATTCCATAAACTGCTGAATACGCAAGACTCATGGTGAGCAGTTTTGTCTGTTCATTCCAGCATATAGAAGCCACCTGACCGTCTACTGGCATGTTCAGATTGACATCGTTCTTATTAGGCTCCCACTCAATCATATGCTTTTATCCTTTCACGCCGCCAACCGTAAGGCCTTCTTTGAAATACTTCTGCGCAAAAATATAAACGATCAGAATCGGAATAATCGAAATCAGTGCGCCTGCCATTGTCAGGTTGTACTGATTCTTGTACTGGCCGGACAATGTGCTCAGTAGCAGCGGAAGCGTAAATTTGCTTCTTTCGCTCAACAAAACCAACGGCAGCAGGTAATCATTCCACATGTCCATAAATGCAAGGATAGCCAGCGTTGCAATAGCGCTTCCGCTCATGGGCAGTATGATTTTGAAAAAAATGCGCCACATGCTCGCGCCATCAATAACAGCAGCTTCAATATAGGCATCGTTGATCGTCATCATTTTCTGCCGTATCATAAAAATGGCAAAGGCATTAAACAGCTGCAACAGCATAAACGCATTTAAGCTATTGGTAAGGTGCATATTCGTCATGATAATGAACAGCGGAATAAAAGTGATCTGCGACGGAATCATCAGCGCCGTAACATAAATGCCAAAGACCGCATTACGTCCCTTGAACGGAATTTTTGTCAGTGCAAATGCAGCCATCGCGGCACACAGAAGCCGCACTGCCGTGCAAAGAACAGACACGTAAAAGCTGTTGAAGATAGAACCCACAAATTCCGGCATAGCAAAAAGTTTTTTGTATGCATCAAGTGTCGGTTCTTTTGGGATCCACTCCACGGGAATGCTCATAATAGCGCCGCGGCCTTTTAAGCTGGTGATAATCATCCAATAAAACGGGATGCAGACAATTATGGCCACCAACAATCCCAGTACATAAAATGCCACTTTTCCAATGATTCGTCTTTGTTTCAGCCCTGTCAAAGAAGATGTTTTAGCGTTAGTCATCGTAGTTCACCCACTTGTTCTGAAGTTTCATCTGAACCATTGTCAGAAGCAGCAAAATCGCAAACAGAATCCAGCTATATGCGGCAGCCGTACCCATTTCATAGTAACGGAAGCCGCACTTATAAATGCGTTCAACCATCACCATTGTCGAGCCAAGCGGGCCACCATCGGGGGTCATGATCATAATCTGCGTAAACAGCTGGAAGGAGTTAATCAAGCTGATAATCAAGACAAAGAAAAGCGTAGGAGTCAGCAATGGCAATGTAATTCTTGTAAACTGTTTGATTTTGCCGGCACCGTCGATTGCCGCCGCATCGTAGTATTCCTGATTGATTCCCTGAAGGCCAGACATCAGCATAAGGCCAAAGTACCCCATATCCTTCCAGACCGAGGCAAGAACGATTGCTGGCATTGCCCACTTTGAGCTTTGAAGCCACGAGGGCCCCTCAATTCCGAACAAGGCCAGGATATTGTTAATAGCACCATACTCAGGACTAAGAACCCATTTCCAAATCAATGCGCCCGCAACCCATGAGGTGATAACCGGGATATAGTAAAGAACGCGGAAAATTCCAACACCCTTTACATGACTGTTCAAAATGAGCGCCACAATCATGGAGGCAATAAGCATCAAAGGAATGTAGAGGATCACAAATTCCAGCGTGTTTCCAATCACCTGATAAAACTCTTTTGATGTGAGAATTTCCTTATAGTTCTCGATCCCTACGTAGAATCGATCCATGAATCCGCTAAAATCACTGAACAATGTCAGTTCGCTCAATCCATCCCAACTGGTCAGGCTGACAAAAATTTGCATAATCATTGGGATGATACTGAACACAACAAAACCAGCCAAACTTGGAAGCAAAAATGGTAATGCTGTTTTCCAGCTTGCCAATCGGGAATTTTTCATATTCTATAAACCCTCCGATAAAAATACGGGGACAGGCTCCCGCCTGCCCCCGTCAAACTATTTACTTGGTCAAATCGATTTTCTGTTCGCACTCAGCCTGCATATCCTTCAGCGCCTGCTCCGGGGTGACAGTGCCGGCGGCCGCAGCGCTCAAATGCTGACCAACGATGTCCTGCAGCTCTGCATACTGGGTGATAACAGGAGGAGTCACAAGGTAATCAAGGCTCTTAAAGACCGCTTCGCGATTTGCCGGAGGAGTCTTTTCTTTGTACTGAGCGATGATATCCTCGTCCTGAACCGGAGGCAGCTCCCAGCCTGCGTCCAGGCGGATCTGCGTTGCTTCACGGTTGGAGGAAATGTAGGTGATGAACTTAACGGCTTCATCAGCAACCTGAGAATCTTTGGAAACGACGTAACCGTTGGAGAAGAAGTGCGTAGCCTTCTGAGTGTGACCAGGTTCAACAACGATATCCCAATCGAAGTCGCAATTGTTCGTATATTCGGGGAATGCCCAAATACCCGTCACAATCATGCCAAGGCGGCCAGACTCAAACAGGTCCCAGTCACCCATGCCTGCCATCTGCTCCTCGGTGGGCATAACATTGGTTTTCTGCTGCATGTCAACCATGTACTGCAGCGTTTCAATGTTTTCCGGGGTATCCATCGTGAACTCCGTAAAGTCATCATTGAAAAGGCTGCCGCCGTTCTGCTTAACGGTCTTATAGAACTCGTTGAAGGAAATGGGATGATAATAGCCGTAGATATTATCACCCAGCGCACGGATTTTCTCCGCCGCAGCCATTGCGTCCTCCCACTTCCAGTCGTCCGTGGGGTAATCGATGCCAGCCTGATCAAACAGATCCTTGTTGTAAATCAGCACAACATTCGAGAAGCTGTCCGGCACACCATACTGCACACCGTCAGCGCTGAATGCTTTCAGGGCCATATCGTTGTAGATAGAGGTGTCGATGCCGTCTTTGGTCAGGATGTCATCCAGCGGCATCAATGCGCCCTTCTTTGCGTAGGAGACGAAATTCTGGTAATCCAGTTCAAAAACATCGGGAGCCTGGCCGCCGGAAACCTTCGCCGTCATCTGCGTAAAGTAGTCGTCATAGCCATAGGTCTGCAGGTCGATGGTGACATTGGGGTTTTCTTTCATATAGTTGTCAACCATCTGCTGCAGATACTGCTCGTTGTCTCCGGACCCGGAGTACTGTGCAAACGTGATTGTCACAGGCTCATTAGAAGCCTCCGATGCTGCCGTGCTTTCCGTAGAAGCTGCATCAGAAGAGCTTGCCACGGTACTTGCAGACGAGGCTGCCGAACCGCAGGAACTGAGTGCAAGCATTGCGGCCATCGAGCATGCCATGTAAGAAATCGCCTTTTTCATTGTTTTTCCTCCTTGTATAAGTAGTGGAACACTTGATTTTTTGCTCTTCTTCGCTTACACTTATTATAGAAGAGCAATAAGACGCTCTTTGGATTTGGGCTGCACAGACTTTGGACGGTTGGTGCAGTCCTTTTTTATTCCTCCCCTCTCATATCTCGAACGGATTCCCGGCGAGAAAGGCTAACCGGAATAATAACCTCTCGCTTTGTCATATCCGCGTCTTGAATGTTATCTAAAAGCAGCTCAACTGCCTTTTCACCTTTTTGAGAAATTTCTTGGCGAACTGTCGTCAGCCCTGGTGTCAGGTATTTAGAAATCTCCAAATCGTCAAATCCAACGATAGAAATATCATTGGGGACCGAAACTCCCTGTTCGTAGAACCCCTTCATAGCTCCAATAGCTAAGATGTCTGCAGTGGCAACTACTGCTGTGACATCCTTATTTTCATTGCACAGTTTACGTGCAAGCTCGATGCCACTATCGTAATCAACTTTGCCTTCGTAAACAAGCGTGGGATCATAGGGGATTCCGGCTTCTTCCAGTGCCTGTTGGTAGCCGCAGAGTCTTTTCTTTATGACACCGTTTTCTTTGATTTGACCGCAGAAAAAAGCAATTTTTTTATGCCCATATCCAATCACATGATTGGTAGCCAGATAACTTCCATAAGCATCATCAATTCGTATGCTATGGTAATAATGATCGTTACAGTAGCTGTCAATCAATACAATGGGGATTTGTGTTTTCTTCATTTGACGGTAAAAGTCATCCGGGTACATACCGATAACAATAATTCCGTCAAGGTTTCTCTCTTTAGCCAAAGTTAAGTAGCTTTCATTTACATCCGTGGCTGAAATAATCACATGATAGCCATGCTGTCTTGCGTGATACTCAATGCTGCCAACGATTTCACTGTAAAAATCATTTTGTAGCATCAGTTTGCTGCCGGGCTCGGTCTGTGGAATGACAATTCCAATCAGCTTTGAATCTCTACTGGACAGGCTTCGCGCACTGAGATCGGGAACATAATTCAAATCACGAATCGCATCGTACACACGGGTCTTGGTCTGCTCGGAGATTGATTTCTTGTCATTCAAAACATAAGACACCGTAGCCGTACTGACTTGGGCACGCTCTGCCACATCTTTTAGTGTTGCGCGTCTTGCCATATCGACTCCACCAATCTTACGGATTTAGTTTAAGCGTTTAACTCTTTTCTCTGGCATTACAATACCACGCGGGCAGCAAAATGTCAACAGTTAATTAAATTAACCTGTGATTTGCGAAAAAATATTGTTGACTATGCCGAAAAATCCTGTTATATTGATGATAGCAACAAGGTTAATCGCTTAATCTTATTTGTGTGCTTATTTCACTTTATAAGGGGATCCACTATGGACAAGTATCTGCCAACCGGCAATGATTTCGTTTCTTTGCCCCGCATCAACGAACGAACAGGCGGGATAGAGGACATAACATTCCTATATATGGCCGCAAAAGGGCTTATAGATATTCGCGGGAGCGAATCCACACCTTTGATTCAGCCTTATGTTCATTTAGATGGCGTCGGTTCCCTCTCTCCGGCTCATCTTGCGTGGACCCGGCTTGATGATTGGCTGCCCCAGTCTACTGCACAGCTTGGCAGCCTTGAACTCAAAACCCTTTACGTGCCTCCTATTGATGAACGCGGTTTCGCAATTCAGATGACGGTTCATAATACTTCTGAAAGCGCACAAGATGTTGTTATAGGGTTAAATGGATGCTGGGCCTCCTCTTGGCACTGTGTAAACGAGGACAAGCCGTTAAGTGGTAAAGCAACTTGTTTCCGCAGTGGCTGGAACAGCAGTTTGATTTTCGAATATCATGCAGGATTCCCGATGTTTGCCTTTGCCCCTATGGCCGATGCACAAACAGATTCTTCTTTTACCTGTTCCGATGATGGCAGTATTACTTACGATTTATCCCATCACTGTACAATTGCTGCCGATGAAACAGCCTCGGTCGTATTTTATTGGGGTCTCGGTTTCGAGGAAGTTGCTGCCGCAACAAGCGCCAAAGAGATGCTTCGGCAAACTTTCGATGTAGAACTTACAAAAACAAGAACTTGGCTTCAAGAGCGTCGTGTCACCTTTAATGGTGATGCAAAGCTCACACAACTCTACAATACGAATCTGTTCTTCTGTATGTTCTTCTCAACCGGCATTACACTTGACTCCGAAGAGTTGGTGCTCGTTACCAGCAGAAGCCCCCGCTACTATGTAAGTGCCGCTTATTGGGATCGAGACAGTCTGCTTTGGAGTTTCCCGGCTATTTTGGACGCCGATCCCGAACGTGCCAAAGAAATGCTTTCCTATGTATTCGGCCGACAGCGCCGCAACTTTGGCATCCATTCACGATACATTGATGGCACTGTTTTGGAGCCGGGCTTTGAGCTGGACGAACTCGTTGCCCCTCTTCTGGCGCTTGAACGCTACATTAACAAAACCGACGACAAATCCATTTTGAATGATTCCGATATCGCTCAAGGCATAAGCCTCATTTTGAATCGCCTGCGGCAGCATGAAGCCGCATCTTGCAGATTGTATGATACTTTCCTGCAGCCAACAGACGATGAGCACGTTTACCCCTATATTACATACGATAATGTGCTTGTGTGGAAAGCACTTAAAGATTTGGCCCAACTCGCACCTCAATATGCACATCTTGAAAAAACTGCCGATGAAATCAAAGATGCTATTATGACGCATTGTGTCCAAAAGGACGCAGAGGGGAAACCTTATTTCGGATGGTCTATTGATTTGAACGGCAGTCACAATGTTTACGACGAGCCGCCGGGAAGTCTACAGCTGCTTCCCTTGTTCGACTTTTGCAGTCCCACTGATGAGATATACCGCAATACCGTTGCAATGATCCGTTCACCGGAATACAAATACAGCTTTGCTAACAGTCCAATCAACGAAATCGGGTGTCCACACGCACCTCACCCCTGGATCTTAAGTTTAGCCAATAGCTTGCTGTGCGGGCGCGTAGAACATTGCCGCGCCATTTTGGAAAAAATCTCTATGGACAATGGCATTGCCTGCGAAAGCGTTGATGAAGTGACTGGTTACTGCACCACCGGCGAGGCTTTCGCTACCTGCGCAGGATTCCTTTGCCATTCTATCCGTGAAGCATTACTATAAAAGAAAGAAGGATGCTTTTATGCGTCAAGACATAATTTTGAAGCCTTGGCAAATTGAGCTTACGACAAATAGCACAAATGACAGTTTTGAAGAAAGCACTTTTTTCACCGGGAACGGACGCATGGGCATCCGTGGATATCTCCCCTTCTGGCAGGAAAAGCGCACCTTTGAGACAGGTTTGTTCGTTGCCGGTATCTTCGGTGAAATCAAACCCGGCATCACCGATTTTGTGAACCTGCCTACCCCCGTCTGGGGAAATATCGAATGTGATGGACATCCTATTACACTTTCCTCTCCTGTATCCAGCACCCTAGATATGAAAACAGGCGTTCGCTCACAGTCTTTTTTAGCCAAAAGCGGTGAAACCACTCTAAATATTGAGCATCAGGTGTTCTGCAGTATGTCCGATCCCTCACTGCTCGTACAGCGGCTTTCCTTCTCCGCATCACGCACCTCCAATATCTCGGTACATGCAGGAATTCATACTGCCTGCTGCAACTGCCCTGTTCCGGATGATCAGGTAAAAGAAAATCACGAAACCATCAAACTTGCCGAGCCAACCCAGCATGACATGTGCAAGGATTCTGTCGATTGTACTTTCTCCATTTTAGGTACCGGCTTGATTGTAAGAGAACAGATGTTTTTCCATACTTCTTTTTCAGATTCTGAAGACTATATCTCTGATGACAGTCTTGGAAAGCAGTGGCATGGGGTTTTACAAAGCGGTCAAAAGCTTGTTTTGGAGATCACCACACGCATCACCACAAGTCGAGATATCGACCCACTTATTGGGAGTAACAAAATCTCTGACACTTATGATGAACTCTTTGCAAAATCCTCTCTGGCATGGGCCTCTCGGTGGAATGAGTCGGATATCGAAATCGATGGAGCTCCTGATGATCAGTCCGCTGTGCGGTACAACATCTTCCAGCTTATCACCAGCTGTTCTGCCCGTGACAGCAGCGTAAGTATCGGCGCACGCGGATTAACGCACACACGGTATAAAGGATGCTATTTCTGGGACACGGATCTCTTTATGCTGTCTTTCTTCCTGTATACCCACCCCGAAGCCGCCAAGAGCTTAATGGAATATCGCGTAAGAACCCTTCCGCAGGCAAAAGAGAACGCCAAAAAGATGAACAATGCCGGCGCTCGGTATCCTTGGATGACATCTTTCGACGGTTCTGAGCAGTGCGAAAGCTGGGACATTGGTGCCAGTGAGCTGCACATTACCGCAGATATTCCTTTCGCTATGCAGCAGTACTTTGATGCCACCGGTGATGAGAATTTTCACCTGCAAGCTATGGAAGTTTACATCGAAACTGCCCGCTTCTGGTATAGCCGCTGCATCATTCATCCTGATGGCTCTGCTGACCTCATGTTCTGCAAGGGGCCTGATGAATATTGCGGCATTACCAACAACAATCTCTTTACCAATTGCATGGTAAAGTTTAATCTTGATTTGGCCATCAAGGCAGCGCTGAAACTCAAGGAAACCGATCCCAATCGATATTCGAAGCTTTCCCTCTGCGATGAGGAAGTACTTGCCTGGCATTCTCTGCGAGATAATCTGAAAGAATGTCGTGATCCGCAAACTGGCCGATATTTGCCGGATGAGACTTTTACTCGGCTAGAGCCCGTAGACATTAAAACGCTCAAAACCGATGACGGTGCCAGCTATCATCATGTTTGCTTTGACCGTCTGCAAAGGTATCAAGTTATCAAGCAGGCTGACACGCTGCTTTTGATGTCCCGGCTTCCCAATAAGTTCACTCCCGAAGAGCGTCTGGACGCATGGGAAGATTTCGAGCCGTGCTGCTTGCACGATTCCACGCTGAGCTTCGCCAGCCATGCACTTTTTGCTGCACAAAACGGCCTGCAGGAAGCTGCCGAAAAATACTTCAAAAAAGCGCTGTATCTCGACCTACACGAAATCATGAACAACACCGGAAAAGAAGGTCTTCATCTTGCCTGCTTGGGCGAAACATGGTCGAGCATTTTCTTCGGCTTCTTGGGAGCGACCTTTGATGGAGATACTCCAGCTTTCTCCCCTGCATTGCCGTCCGGGTGGAAGGCGCTGCGAATGAATTTCTATTGGCAAGGGAAAATCTATCACCTAGCTATTTCAGATAATCATTACACAGTTACAAAAGCCTAAAACATGGCCTATAAGGTTCATAGTGTTTACCCGCTTAGAATCTTATAGGCCTTTCCGTTTTGTTTTGTTTTTACATTACATTCCCTTTTTAAACCCTCATTCCTTTCCCCAAAGTATATACTACAATACTATAATGTTCACACTTGCCAGATATCATTGATTTTCTTCATTTATCTGTGCTATCATTTATTGCGAAGCCAGCACGATTATATCTTTCTCATGTATTGGCAATTTCGGTAGGCAGAATCTTCTCAAAAACACAGCGAGGTGATTATTTTTGAAATTCCGAACCTTTCTTGCCTGCACTGCTGCACTTTTTTGCGGTGCATTTCTGGCAGGATGCAGTAAAAGCCCTTCTCTACCGGTCCTTCAGCAGATTGAATATTCCAACTTAGCAGATGTGGATACGCAGAATCTTCTTTCCGATC
>ERZ791883.2672-NODE-2672-length-11225-cov-2.938585_pt1 | contig 11225 bp, 10 predicted proteins | sample MGYA00510160_ERZ791883 | MGnify/ENA primary metagenome ERZ791883 (study PRJEB30046, sample SAMN00792072) | human gut metagenome | study: EMG produced TPA metagenomics assembly of the A metagenome-wide association study of gut microbiota in type 2... | reverse complement strand
CGGTGTGGGAAGAAGATCTGCTGCCGCATCATTTCCAACCGGCATATAGTGGAAGAACCATGCAAAATAAGCACCGCACTCGATCAGATGATCGAAGTATTCCTCACTGCTTACTGCATCTACGTTTGCGGATGTGTAGCATGTGGAAACACCGAACGGAAGTCCGTGACTCTTCAGAAGCTCCATGGCATGCATAACCTTCTGATATACGCCATCTCCACGACGTCCGTCTGTAGTTGCCTCTGTTCCCTCAAGGCTGATAGCCGGAACGAAGTTTTTCACACGGAGCATTTCCTGACAGAATTCTTCGTCGATAAGAGTTCCGTTTGTGAAGGAAAGGAACTCGCAGTCCGGATTCATCTCACAGATCTTAATGAGATCCTTTTTGCGGACCAGTGGCTCACCGCCTGTGTAGATGTACATATAGGTTCCCAGCTCTTTACCCTGTTTTACGATAGAATCGATGGTCTCAAGATCCAGGTTCAGCTTGTGGCCATACTCTGCTGCCCAGCATCCTGTGCAATGAAGGTTACATGCACTGGTAGGATCAAGAAGAATTGCCCACGGTACATTGCAGTCATTCTCTTCTGATACCTTTTCCTGCGTTGCACTTCCCTTAAGACTGGCATTTACAATAAAGTTGCGGAAGAATGTCTGGCGTACGCCTGCATCCAGCTGATACATACGAAGGATCAGCTGATACCAGTTGTCCTTTGCCTCGATGGAGTGACGGATCGCATTTCTCTGTCCTGCATACCAGCCATCCGGCGTTACTTTATCAACCATTTCCATGATCTTCGGTATGTTTGTCTCCGGATCCTTCTCAAGATAATCCAGTGCTTTTGTTACGGTAGCTGCGATCGCTGCCTGTTTTGCTTTGTCTACGATTCCCATACTCTATTTCCTCCTATGTTATTATCTAAAGTGATTGGTTATTTTTATGTTTATGTTTAAAGCCGACTCTTGATGATCTTGATCGTCAGGATCCCGACCCACAGATTGAGGATTCCTTCCAGTAAAATGGAAAATCCTACCAACGCCATCATCGTAGCTGCTGCTTCAAATGGCCTGATAAAAACCAGAACTCCGATCACTCCGGTGACCAGTGCGATCAGCAGGATCTGCCACCACAGCGCCAGACCGAATCTCTTCGCATCTACAGACATCTGGATCTTAAACAGGGCATCTGCCAGGATCAGGATTCCGAACACGGAAAAAATAAGATCCACTGCGAAATTTTTTCTGGCTATCATGATCACTCCCACTGCCATCAGCAGGATCCCGAAAGCCAGATCGAACTGAAATGCCAGACAAAAAGCATCTCGCGTGAAATATCCGCTGATCTTAATAGCTCCGTACAGGATCAGCATGATTCCCATAAGCACGCACAGCATTTTTACAGAGCTTTTGGGCTTTGCCATCAGAAAAATACCCAGCACGCAGAACAGTAATGACATGACGATGTAGATGTTTTTTACAAGCTTCAGCTGTTTCAGGTCATCCATACGTTCCCTCCTTGATAATTTTTTCTCATTTATTGTACTGAATTATACATCACCGTGTCGTTTAAAAAAACAGACAAAAAAGAGCCAGTGCCTAAATTTCAGACACCAGCTCAAAATTAACTGTTTCTATATTTTAATAATATTCGAGGACATTCCTGTTCCACAGGTGAATGGATATTTTTAATCTTTCAGATTTTTGTACTGACTCTCGAGGCTCTTCTCGTAAATATACTCCAGCTTATGCATATCTGACAGGATATCATAATCCATATCATGCCGCAGCCAGTCCAGGATCACTCCCACAAATACGCATTTATAATACCGGCTTATAAGATGCCTATCCTCCTGATCCATTTCAAAGTCTCCGACCGCCCTGTTGATCAGCTCATCCACCACACGCTCCGTGGCATGATCCAGATAATCGGCAAATACATCCCTCTGAATCGAGCGGTACAGATGTATCATGGCTTTTTTGTTCTTCTGAACTGCATTGACAAGGATTTCCATACAGTCGCTGACTGATTCCGGTGCTTTCTGATCCTTCAGAATGTCATTCAGCTCTTCCTTCACCATTGCTTCCACCGCATCCGGAATATCCCTGAAATGGTAGTAAAATGTATTCCTGTTTACTCCACAGCGTTCCACGATGTCCTTTACCGTAATCTTGGACAATGGTTTTTCGTTCATAAGTTCCGTCAGTGTATGCAGTATGATCTGTCTTGTAAAACCTGGCATTTTCTCTCCCCCATCACAAGCTTTCCTCGGGTTATTTCCTTATTATGTCACAATATTAACACTCTTTCAAGCGACAACATGCTAGAAAATGTCCATAAATCTTCCCCCCGATAACTGTCCCATGACCTGGCTGAACAAGGTTTTGTCAGATCTCTTCTTTCTGTTCCTGCACTTTTTTCTCTGGCTGAACGTGAACGATTCCCTCCACAACTGTATGGTTTCTGACCTGATTTACCACAATATCCAGATTTTTCCAGCTGCATCGGAACTGTTCTCCATCCTCCGGTACACGTTCCAGAACTCCACAGACAAAGCCGCTGAAGGTATCATATTTTTCTACAGGAAGCTCCACATTTACAGCCTCTGCCACATCATCCAGGATCGCTCCCCCCTGTATTTTCCAGATATGTTCTCCTGTCTTCTCAATATCATCCGGCTTCGGCAGATCCGTCCTGTCGTCAATATCTCCCACCAGTGTTTCCACAAGATCATGCAGAGTGACGATCCCCACAAAACAGCCGTATTCATCCAGCACTACTGCAAAATAATCCCGTTTCTCTCTCATTTCCCGGAAGATCAGGTTCGCACGCATGGATTCCGGTACAAAAAACGGTGAATAACAGGCATGCTGCAGAACAGCTTCTCTGGATCTGTCATCCAGGCGGAAATAATCTCTGGTGTCCAGAATATGGATAATATCATCCTGATCTTCCCCGCATACCGGATAAAAGGTGTGACGGTTCTCTCTGATGATCCTTTCCCATTCCTCATCGGAGTCTTCCATATAGAGGACAACCACATCTCTTCTGTGTGTACAGATCTCATCTGCCGCAGTATCATCCAGGTCAAAAACATTCTGGATCATCTCGCTTTCTTCCTGCTGGATGCTGCCCTGTTCATTTCCCTCTGTAAGCAGCATACGGATTTCTTCCTCTGTGGCCTGCTCCTCTTTTTCTTCCGGTTTGATCCCCATCAGATACAGCACACCATTGGCAGTTACTGTCAGAAGTGCGGTAGCCGGCCAGACTGCAATCATCGCGATCTTAAGAAGTCCTGCAAGACGCAGAGACAGTTCATCCGGATTTTTCATTCCCAGACGTCTTGGAACCAGTTCTCCGAACAGAAGACTTACATAGGAAAGCAGTATGGTCACAATGATCATGCATACGATCTTCAGAACATTCTGTGGTACATCTATTCCTGACCTTATCAGTGCTGCTGTCATCGGCTGTGCAAAATATTCTGCCGCAAAAGCGCTCTGCAGAAATCCTGCCGTAGTTACCGTTACACGGATTGCTGTCATAAAATGTGCCGGCTGTTCTGTGAGCTTTATCAAAATCTGCGCCCGGTGATCTCCCTCTTCCGCCAGCTCCCTCATCTTTGCTTCATTCATGGACAGAATCGCCATTTCCGCACCTGCGAAAACAGAGTTCAGAAAGATCAGGAATACCAGTAAAACAATTGCCTGTATCATATTTTTATTCCCCTCAGTATAGTCGTTCGGAATTATCCCGAACCAATTATAATACAGAAAGCGGACCGTTATTATCCGCTTTCCTGTTGCTTATTCTGATTATTATTACATAAGATAGCATAACCCTTCCGGTCTGTCAAACCATCCGCTTCCAACCAGCAATATACTATACTATAATATAAAAAACAGCAGATACATGCAACAGAACGGCCTTTCATCTTCCACTCTGCTGCATGCCTGTGAACATCATCGCTGCACGACCTATGTTCACTCTGCTGCTTCCTTTTCCATATGATGTTTCGGAAATTCCATAATGATCTCTGTTCCCTGTCCCGGTTCACTGTTAAGCCACAGCCTGCCGTTCAGAGTTTTTACCCCGTGCTTCACAATGGAAAGGCCAAGACCGGTTCCGCCGATTTCCCTGGAATGGCTTTTGTCCACCCGATAAAAGCGTTCAAAAATGCGTTCCTGATCTTCCTTCGGAATACCGATCCCTGTATCCCGCACATTCACGCGAACTGCATCCTCGCCATCCTTCAGCCTCACAAAGACCTCTCCGCCCCGACGGTTATATTTGACAGCATTATCGCAGACATTATAGAGAACCTCTTCCATAATCGTCGGCACTGTATCCAGCACTGTACTTCCGCCTTCCATATACATATGCACTTCCTGCTTTTCAGCAGCTTCATGTAAGGTAGAAAAAATATCGTGAGTCAGACTGTAAAGATCCAGTTTTTCCCACTGATACGGCAATCCGCCTTCATCCAGACGGGAGATGCGGATCACATCCCCAACCAGCCGGATCAGTCTCTGCGCTTCCTTATAGATGCGTCCTGCAAAAACCTTCACATCCTCATCCTTCACAAATCCGTCCTGCATGATCTCAGCAAATCCGGAAATGGAAGTCAGCGGCGTTTTCAGTTCATGGGAAACATTGGCGGAAAATTCTCTTCGCAGCTGTTCCCTTTCCACTTTTTCGGTCACATCCACCAGAAGGATCACCGCACCCTCTGTCTTGTTTTCTCTTGTGACAGGATTGGCGATCACCTGAATCTCACTGCCACCCAGACGAAGGATCTTGTTCTCATGCTTTCCTTCAAGGACCTGTCCAACGACACCTCGAAACTCCTCCGAGCGGTTCAGAAGATATACACTTTCTCCTGTTTTGATCTCCTTTACCTTAAGAAGCTTTCCCACACTGGAGTTGACAGAAAGTACCATGGTATAACGGTCGATCACAAGAAGTCCCTCCTGCATGTTCTCCGTGATAATAGAAAATTCTTTCTGCTGTCTTCTGGCTGCCTCAAGCTGCAGACGGATCTGTCGGCTCTGTCTGCCGATCTTGCTGAGAAGCGGCTGTACCTCATCATAGACATCATTCTCATCAGGATGCTCCAGATCAAGCCCATTAAGAGGTTCCACAACCTTCCCGGAAAGCCTGGATGCAAATACGCCGGACAGGAGCAGCATAAGTATCAGAACTGCAACAAAAGGCGGAAGCAGCTGCAGGAGCAGCATCCATACAGAAGCCTGGTTACTGGAAACTCTCAGCACATTTCCATTTTCAAGGCGTACTGCATAATACATGGTTTTTTCGGAAAGGGTTGATGACATTCTTTCATCTGCACCTTCTCCGTTGATCTCTGCTTCACGGATCTCCTTGCGGTGTCCGTGATTATCCATGCTTTCCACATCTGCCTCATTGTCGTAGATAACTTTTCCACTTTCATCCACATAGGTGATCCTGGACTCCTCATCATTCAGCTTCTTCAGATAATCCGTCCCGGCACTTTCCACACCTCTGGAAATATACACGGCTTCTTTCTTCAGCTCACCCATCAGCTGTCCCTGAAAATAGTGATAAAGGATCCCCACGACAAATGCCAGTCCCAGTACTGTGATCAGTGATGAAACCAGCATGATATACTTAAATATTTTTTTGCTCAAAGCTCAGCCCTTTCCAATCTGCTCTTACTTATTTCTATTCCTCAACAAAATAGTTGTCTGTATGGCTGGAACCGCTTCTGTGGTTTCCTGTGATGGAATATTCCACCCACTCTGCAATATTCACAGCGTGATCACCGATACGCTCGAAATATTTTGCAGCCATAAGGATATCCAGACCGATACTTGCATCCGGTTTTCCGCTATTCAGAACCTCGGCCAGCTTTTCCTTGATATCATTGAAGGCATCGTCCACCTTATCATCATCGTCAATAACTTTTCTGCAAAGCTCAAGATCACCCTTTACAAAGGCATCGATGCTTTCTGTAACCATCCGGACAGTATCCTCTGCCATTTTCCGGATATTAATGATATCTCCGGTAACTGCTTTGTCCTCGATGTGCTTGGACAGATCCGCAATATCTGCTGCCTGGTCACCGATGCGTTCCATATCGGAGATCATCTTCAGCGCTGCGGAAATGGATATCAGATCTCCGGCTACCGGATGCTCATGAAGAAGAAGCTTCATGCAGAGATTTTCAATCTCTCTTTCCTGTGCATCAATCTCTTTTTCCGTCTCAAAGATCTTGCCAATGAGAGTCATCCCGCCTTCACCCTGAATAGCTTTGGCAGAAAGTGAAATTGCTTTTTCACAGAGACTTCCCATGGTGATCAGTCCCACGTGAAGCTCTTCCAGCTGTCTTACAAAACGTTCTGACATAATATCAACCAAACCTTCCTGTAATATAATCCTCTGTACGCTTATCTGCCGGCATGGAGAACAGCTTGTCTGTATCCGCAAATTCCACAACCTCACCAAGAAGGAAAAATGCTGTCTTGTCGGAGATACGGGTTGCCTGCTGCATGTTATGTGTGACCATGACAATGGTGTAATCCTTTTTAAGCTCTACTGCCAGATCCTCGATCTTGGAAGTGGAGATCGGGTCCAAGGCAGATGTGGGCTCATCCATAAGAAGCACCTCCGGCTGTACTGCCAGGGCATGCTCCTGAAATTGTGGAGCTGACACGGATAAAATGGCAGTAGATAAAAACAAATCCCAGATTGCCGCATCACGGAGAGATTTTTCCACGATCTCGTCCAGCTTCGCCTTGGAACGGATACCGTGAGTCCTCGGGCCGTATGCAATATTATCATAAATGCTCATCGGGAACGGATTGGGCTTCTGAAATACCATACCCACACGCTTACGCAGAAGGTTCACGTCCATATCTCCGTAAATATCTTCCCCGTCAAGCTCTACCTTTCCTGTGATGGTACAGCCTTCCACAAGGTCATTCATACGGTTTAAGGATTTCAGAAGTGTGGATTTGCCGCAGCCGCTTGGTCCGATAAATGCTGTGATCTCTTTTTCCGGAATCTCCATATTGATTCCCTTCAGGGCATGAAAGCTTCCATAATGGAGATTCATATTATCAATTGAAATTTTTGTATTTTCACTCATGATCGATCATTATCCTTTCGCAATTTTTCTGGCTACCAGACCGGACAGTCCGTTGATAACAAGTACAAATGCCAGAATGACTACTGCTGTTGCAGATGCCTGGTTTACATGAAGTCCCTCACTGGAAAGCACATACATGTGAAGTGCCAGGGTACGTCCGGAACCCATCAGGCTGTTTGGAACTGCCGCAACAGTACCGGAGGTATAAAGAAGTGCTGCAGTCTCACCTACCACACGTCCGATGGCCAGGATCACACCTGCCAGGATTCCGGGAACTGCGGAGGGAAGTACGATCGTAAAAATAGTACGGAGCTTGCCTGCTCCAAGTCCGAAGCTTGCCTCACGGTAAGAATCCGGAACAGATTTCAGTGCTTCCTCAGCGGTACGCATGATCAGGGGAAGTACCATGATCACCATGGTCAGCGCGCCGGAAAGAAGAGACATGCCCCAGTGCAGTGTGGTTACAAAGAACAGCATACCGAACAGACCATATACAATGGATGGAATACCGGAAAGTGTCTCTGCGGTAATACGGATCAGCTTTACAAAGCGGCTGCCCTTTTTTGCATATTCCACAAGGAAGATCGCTGCAAAAATTCCTACCGGAGCGGCAATCGCCAGAGATACCAGTGTCATGATCAGGGTATTGATCAGTGACGGGAGAAGGGAAACGTTCTCTGAGGTATAGGTAAGGCTGAACAGACTTGCATTCAGATAGGGGATACCTTTTACAAGCACATAGCCGATGAGGAAGAACAGCAGTGCAAAAGTGATCACCGCTCCCAGCAGTGTAAGGAATGCCAGGACTCCCGCGCCAGGATGTCTTGCATAGGACTTCAGCTGGTCTCCTATAGTAAGTGTATTTCTTTTTTTCATGGTTGCTTCTGCCGCAGGATCTGCGGTTACTGATACGTTAGTTTGCATGCTCCGCCCTCCTGTTCAGCAGTGAAAGACTTAAGTTGATGATCAGGATAAATACAAAGAGTACAACTCCTGTTGCGATCAGTGCTTCTCTGTGAAGTCCTGATGCATATCCCATCTCTGTTACGATGTTTGCAGTCATGGTACGTACACCCTGAAGAAGTCCCTTTGGCATACGTGGCTGGTTTCCGGCTACCATGATCACGGCCATGGTCTCACCGATGGCACGTCCGATTCCAAGGACAACGCCTGCCAGGATTCCGGACTTTGCTGCAGGAAGCATGACAAAGAAAATGCTTCTTTCTTTTGTTGCGCCAAGTGCAAGGGAACCTTCATAGTAGCTTTCCGGAACGCTTCGTACTGCCGATTCCGTAACTCCGATGATCGTCGGAAGGATCATAATTCCCAGAAGGATACATGCTGCCAGCATACTGCTTCCGGTTCCGCCGAACAGCTGGCGGATCAGCGGTACCAGGAGAACCAGACCAAAATAGCCATATACGATGGATGGAACGCCTGCCATAAGCTCAATACCGGATTTCAGTGGTTTATAGATTTTTTTCGGGCAATATCTTGCCATAAATACGGAGGTAAAAAGTGCGATCGGAACTCCGATAAGGATCGCTCCTGCAGTTACATAAATACTTGCCACGATCATTGGCAGGATTCCGAATTTATCGTTTGTCGGTCTCCATTCTGTTCCGAAGAGGAATTTTAAGGGACCAATCTTTCCCATTGCAGGAAGGCCATTTGCAAAAAGAAACACACAGATAAGAAATACTGCGAGAACCGATGCACAGGCCGCAATGAGAAAAACGACCTTCATGGCCTTTTCTCCTAAATGATTCATAAGACACCTTTCTCTCTGTTCCAGTGGATATCCACTGTGCTGATATATAACGGAGCGGCTTTCCTGACCTTGTCATGATCGCCGCTCTGTGGAAGATACTTCAATAATCAGTTTCGCAATTTCGGGAGATTATTTTGTAACGTCTTCCCAGTCTGTGATGTCGCCTGTGAAGATGGATTTTACCTGGTCACTGGAAAGTTCCTCAAGGTCATTTCCGTTGTTTACGATTACTGCAATACCATCTCTTGCGATTGCTTCGGAGCTGATTCCTTTATCTTTCTCTTCGTCCTTCAGATCACGGGATGCCATTCCGATATCACATATACCTTCTGCTGCACTGTTGATTCCTGTTGTGGAGTCGCTGACCTGAACCTCTACTGTGATGTTTTTATTTGTTTTCTGATATGCCTCTGCAAGCTTCTCCATTACAGGTCCTACGGAAGAAGATCCCATAACTACGACTTTGCCTTTTGCATCTCCGGCTTTGTATGCCTCTGCTTTTTCATCTACTTTGATGTAGCCTTCTTTTTCGATGATGTCCTGTCCGTCAGAGCTCATGATGTAGTTAATGAAATCCTGTGCTGCATCGCTGAGCTTGTCGCCTGTTACGATGTTGAACGGACGTGCTACCTTGTATGTATCATCTGCAACGTTCTCTGCTGTTGCCTCTGCTCCATCGATCTTTACTGCTTTTACTGTATCGTTGAGGGAACCAAGGGATACGTATCCGATAGAATTCTCATCTCCTGCTACTGTGGTAAGCATTACATCTGTGTTGTTTGTGATGCTTGCTTCCTGTGTTGTCATATCTACTTTCTCGCCGTCTTTTTCTTCTTCGATTCCAAACAGCTCTACGAATGCTCCACGTGTTCCGGATCCGTCCTCACGGGAAATTACGTCGATCGCTCCGGATGGTGCTGCCATTACAACTGTTCCCATTACTGTAGTTCCGATAAGTGCTGCTGTTAAGACGCCTGCGATTCTTTTTTTCATGATTTTTTCTCCTCATTTCTATGATCATTTTTACTTGCTCACTGCTTAAGTACAGGTGTTATTATAGGAATGGAAGGTAAAATATAAAATCGCAGTTTTGTAAAATGTTGGTTAAAAAACGGGATAAAAAAAAAGCTGCTTACGCAGCTTTTTTATATGATATACTCGTCCGCCTTCACGGATTGCCAATTCATCAGGTCTTCCAGTGTTATATGATCTACCACACCTTTGATGGCGTCGTCCAGCTTTTTCCAGAGGATCTGGGTGACGCAGTTCTCCTCACGGTCACAGATGGCTCCGTTGTCGTCCAGACATTCCACAGGGGAAAGACTTCCCTCTGTAAGACGGAGGATCATTCCGATGGTGTATTTATCCGGGGTCTGCTGCAGTGCATAGCCGCCCTGAGGGCCACGGACACTGCGGACAAAGCCTGCTTTGTTCAGGATGGAGATGATCTGCTCCAGATATTTATCGGAAATCCCCTGACGCTTCGCCACATCCTTCAGTCGGATCGGTTTTCCTGTATAATTTGTGGCAAGATCCAACATCAGTCTCAGCGCATATCTTCCTCTTGTAGAAATCCTCATGTAATATTTACCTCCAATATTTCAGTATTCTTCTGATTTATAGCCTTTTGCTCTTTCTGTTATTGTGCAGCTGTTCAGCCGGAAATATTCCTCTGTATTCCATGACCGGCACCCTTCTCTGTGATGCACAGATAGCAGTGTCTGCTTTGCAGACTTTATTCTTTATATTGTTAATAGGTTTTATTCGTTTTCTCTATTATACCTGAAAAAGCTGCAAGATACAAGCACGTCCCCACAGAGTGCTTACTTAATTATAGCAATTCCATAAATTACTGAAAACAATCCAGTCCATCATAGCGTGAAGTCCTGCGTCAGATATCTTTGCCGTGCGTCAAAATCAAGAATAAAACCGGCGCTCCGGCAGCCTGCTTGGACAGGCATTCAGGAGCGCCGCAAATAATCCCACAGAGTCTCGCTTCGGGGCAAAAGAAGCGGTCTTCGGATCGGTTATTTTATAAACAGTGGTGTGGAGTAATAACGGTCTCCACTGTCCGGAAGAAGTGCTACGATCACTTTACCCTTATTCTCCGGGCGTTTTGCAAGCTGGATCGCAGCATAGAGAGCCGCACCGGAAGAAATTCCTGTAAGGATTCCCTCTTTTTTTGTGAGGAGTTTGGATGTCTCGAACGCATCCTCATTCTCTACCGTGATGATCTCGTCATAAACCTTGGTGTCAAGTGTATCCGGAACGAAGCCTGCGCCGATACCCTGGATCTTATGCGGGTGAAAGAAACTGTCTTAGGTAAATTG
>ERZ791883.2667-NODE-2667-length-11236-cov-2.660674_pt1 | contig 11236 bp, 10 predicted proteins | sample MGYA00510160_ERZ791883 | MGnify/ENA primary metagenome ERZ791883 (study PRJEB30046, sample SAMN00792072) | human gut metagenome | study: EMG produced TPA metagenomics assembly of the A metagenome-wide association study of gut microbiota in type 2... | reverse complement strand
GTAGGAGTGCAGCGCCGGACGGGGGATGAGGGCGGGGTCCTCGGTGCCGTAGAGCCAGTCCCCGGCCAGCGGGTGGCCCACGGCGGAGAGGTGGAGCCGCAGCTGGTGGGTGCGGCCCGTCTGAGGCAGCAGCCGCAGCAGAGACAGCTCCCCCGGCAGCAGCGTTTCGTAGAGGGTTCGGGCGGGAAGGCCCATAGGGTCCACGGTGCGGCGGAGCAGAGAGCCGGGGTCCCGGCTGATGGGCAGATCAATGCTGCCGGAGAGGGGCTGAGGCGCTCCCAGACAGATGCCCCGGTACTCCCGGAGGAAGGAATCGGAGTGCAGCGACTCCATGCACAGGCGGTGGATATAGCCGGTCTTGGCCACGGCCATGACGCCGGTGGTGCCACGGTCCAGACGGTTGACGCAGTGGAAGCTGCCGGTGCGGAGGTAGTGGCACACGGCACCGGCTACGGTGACGGTCTCCTCCGTCAGGGCGGAGGGATGGATGGCGATGCCGGCGGGCTTATTCAGCAGGAGGAGGTCCTCGTCCTCCCACAGAATATCCAGCGGATAGGCCACGGGGCGGATGTGGGGGTTTTCCCCCGGCAGGTCGGAGACGTCCGCCGCCAGCACGTCTCCGGCCTCTGTGCGGGCGGAGACGATGACAGGGATGCCGTTCAGGGTGATGGCGCCGGGCCGCCACTTCAGCTTGGCCAGAAAGCTGCCGGAGATGCGGAGCTGCCGGCGCAGCAGGGTTCGTACCGGCAGACCGGCCTCCTGCGGGGTAACGGTGTGGGTCAAGAGCCGCATGAAAAAACACCTCCTTGGGGATATTTTCAGTCTACCACATTTTCGGGAAATGTGGTAGACTGAACGTATCAATTTACAGAAAACGGGGGATCCCTATGGCATCAAAAGTTTATTGGGCAGATCTGCGGGCGGATTTCCACGAGAATCTCCAGCAGAAGCTGACCCGCCTCATGAAAACCGCCGGGATGGGCGAGATCGATTTCGACCGGAAGTTCGTGGCCATCAAAATGCACTTTGGTGAACCGGGCAATCTGGCCTTCTTGCGGCCCAACTGGGCCAAGACGGTGGCAGATTTCGTGAAAGAGCGGGGTGGCAAGCCCTTCCTCACCGACTGCAACACCCTGTATGTAGGCGGACGGAAGAACGGGCTGGATCATCTGGATACGGCGTGTCTCAACGGCTTCAATCCCATGACCACGGGATGCCAGGTCATCATCGCAGACGGCATCAAGGGCAGCGACGAGGTGGCTGTGCCGGTGGTGGGCGGTGAGCTGGTGAAGGAGGCCAAGATCGGTCGGGCCGTCATGGATGCCGACGTGTTCATCTCCCTGACCCACTTCAAGGGCCATGAGGAGGCGGGCTTCGGCGGGGCGCTGAAAAACATCGGCATGGGCTGCGGCAGCCGGGCCGGGAAGATGGAGCAGCACAACGCCGGAAAGCCCCATGTGAACCATGAACACTGCGTGGGCTGCGGGATGTGTACCAGGATCTGCGCCCACAGCGCTCTGTCCGTTGCGGAGAGAAAGGCCAACATCGATCACAGCCGCTGCGTGGGCTGCGGCCGCTGCATCGCCATCTGTCCCCGGAACGCCATCCAGATCGACTGGGATGAGACGGTGACGAATCTGAACCGAAAGATCGCAGAGTACTCCAAGGCGGTGGTGGACGGGCGGCCCTGCTTCCATATCTCGCTGGTCATCGACGTGTCGCCCAACTGCGACTGTCACGCCGAGAACGACGCCGCCATTGTTCCCAATGTGGGAATGTTCGCCTCCTTCGACCCGGTGGCACTGGATATGGCCTGTGTGGATGCCGTCAACGCTCAGCCGGTGATGCGGGGTTCTGCGGCCGACGGCGGTGACGCCCATGACCACGACCACTTCCATCGCATCCATCCGGAGACGGATTGGATGAGCTGTCTGGAGCACGCTGAGAAGATCGGCATCGGCACCAGAGCGTATGAGCTTATCAAGATCTGAAACGTATAATCAGCGAAAGCACCGCCCTGTCGGGCGGCGTTTTTGCTTCGGGAGGGTGTTGCTCATGAGTGGTACGTGTTACGGGGTTTGCGGGTCAGTCCTCATGGGGCTTCGTCTCCTGATAGAGCATATTCCACACCACCTGATAGGCGTGGAGGGCCTGGGGGGAGTGGCAGACCATGGTGACGGACAGCTGCGGATGAAGGCGCAGGAAGTCCGTGATGGCCTTCAGGGCTACATGAGCCGCCTGCATCAGCGGATAGTGGTAGACACCGGTGCTGATGGAAGGGAAGGCCACCGTGCGGCAGCCGTTCTCCAGTGCCAGCGTCAGGCAGCTGCGGTAGCAGGAGGCCAGTTGGGCGGCCTCCCCGCAGCTGCCGCCCCGCCAGATGGGGCCGGGGGTGTGGATGACGTATCGGCAGGGCAGGTCATAGCCGCCGGTGATGCGGGCCTCACCGGTGGGGCAGCCGTTCAGCGTTTTGCACTCGGCCATGAGACCCGGTCCGGCAGCACGGTGGATGGCACCATCCACCCCGGCACCGCCCAGTAGGGAGGTGTTGGCGGCGTTGACGATGGCGTCAGTGTAGAATTGGGTGATGTCACCCTGTACGATGGAGAGATTCATGACGGCCTCCTGAGATGATGTTTGACGTTTTCCGGAGCAAAGGAAATTGCGGCCAAGGAGAAACAATGGACAAAAGGGAGCAGGTCAAACCGATAGACGGGGATTTATCTTCCGGCCAGGGAATTGTCCCACCCCATGCACGATGGTAGGACATGGTATCTTCATCGGCCAGCATCATTTGCCGAAACCACAAGCCCTCATATTTTGGCTCATATAAAGCAAGCGTAATTACTTCCACAAACGCCGATTTGCCGAATGGATATTCAGTATAGCACACACGAACTTCGATCGCAAGTGATCGGCAGGGGGACGTATCCCTTATAAGCTGCATCCTGTTAAGGGACTTTACAAAAATGAACAAAACGTAAAAATCTGACGAATAACTTGGGAAATATTTACAGAGACGGGGAGATATGCTACAATGTGTCTAATAATACAAGACATGGAGGGATGACGGTGAAGAAGTTTGTACCGGTTTATGAGGGGGAACTGCGCAAGCACAGCATTCAGGTTCCCCGCTGCATCAGCGAGTGCAGCGGCATCCGCATTTTCGGGCGGCGCATCAAGTCGCTGGTGTTTTCCACGGATGTGGCTATTATCAAGAACATCAACGCCGACGCCGTCATCGCCGTGTATCCCTTTACGCCCCAGCCGGCTATCACACAGGCCATTCTGTCGGTGTCGGAGGTGCCGGTGTTTGCCGGGGTGGGGGGTGGCCTCACCAATGGGCAGAGGTCGGCCAGCATCGCCGCCTATGCCGAGCATCAGGGGGCCTTTGGGCTGGTGTGCAACACCTTCATCACCGAGGAGGCCATCCGGGCCATCAAAGAGACGGTGGAGATCCCGCTGGTGTACACGGTGGTGTCGGAGCAGGCGGACGTGGCCGGGAAGCTGGCGGCGGGGGTGGATTTCCTCAACGTATCCGGGGCGGCCCGGACGCCGGAGATCGTGGCCCATATCCGGGAGCAGTTCCCGGAGGTTCCCATCATCGCTACCGGTGGGCCGACGGATGACACCATCCGGGCTACCATCGAGGCTGGGGCCAATGCCATCACCTACACGCCGCCCACCAGCGCCGAACTGTTTTCCGAGAGTATGCGGAAATACCGGGGCAGGTTTGCGTAAGAGGCTGCGAAAGAGCAGAAAAATGAAAGGATCAGCACCCACCCGCCAAGCGGGTGGGTGCTGATCTTGTTTCAGCGGGCCAGATATTGGCGGCAGCAGGTCTCGGCCTCCTGTGCCAGGCGCTCCTCGTCCACCGTCATGAGATGGCCCTGGGCCACGGTGACACGGCCATGGATCACGGTGTAGTCCACCGGGCCCCGGACGCCTACGGTACCCAGCACAGACTTGGGGTCGAAGCAGGAACCCACCAGCTCCAGACGGCGGCTGTCGATCATAAAGAGGTCGGCGCACTTGCCCACCGCCAGCTGGCCGATATCGTCCCGGCCCAGCAGCCGGGCGCTGCCACGGGTGGCCATTTTCAGCACGTCGTAGCCGGTGGGGGCCCGGCGGCTGGCGTTCAGGCGGTGGAGCAGGAAGGCTACCCGCAGCTCCTCCATAAGGCTGGAGCCGTCGTTGGAGGCGCTGCCGTCCACGGCCAGTCCCACGGGAACGCCCAGCTCCAGCATCTCCGGGATCCGGGCGATGCCGGAGGAGAGCTTCATGTTGCTGATGGGGCAGTGGGCCACACCGGTGCCGGTTTTGGCCAGCACCCGCAGCTCCACGTCGCTGCCCGTCCAGCCCAGACGCTCCATGTACTCCAGAGGGCGGATGCCCTCCCTCTGGAGCATGAAGTTCTCCTCGTCCTTGGTCTCACACAGGTGGGTGTGCAGCCGCACGCCGTATTGGCGGGCCAGAATGGCGCTCTGGCGCAGAAGCTCCGCCGACACGGAGAAGGGAGAGCAGGGAGCCAGAGCGATGCGGTGCATGGCTCCGTAGGAGGTGTCGTGGTACTTCTCGATGAGCCGGGCGGAGTCCGTCATGATCTCATCCACCGTCTGCACCACGCTGTCCGGCGGTAGGCCGCCGTCCTTGACGCTGAGATCCATGCTGCCACGGGAGGCATACATCCGGATGCCCAGCGTGTCGGCGGCGGCAAACTGGGTGCCGATCAGGTCTCCGGCGTGGGTGGGGAACACATAGTGGTGGTCGAAGCAGGTGGTGCAGCCGTGCTTCATCAGCTCGCCCATGCCGGTGAGGGAGGAGAGACGGATGACGTCCTCGTCCAGATTTTTCCAGATCTCGTAGAGGGTTTTGAGCCAGTCGAACAGCTCCATATTCTGCACCTGCGGGAGGTTGCGGGAGAACACCTGATACAGGTGGTGGTGGGTGTTCACCAGACCGGGGTAGCACAGCATATGGCTGGCGTCGATGGTTCGGTCGGCGGTGATGTCCAGATGGGGGCCGATCTGACGGATGAAGCCGTCCTCGCAGTAGAGGTCCACGTCCTCCAGCAGTTGGTCCTTATCGTCGCAGGTCACCAGATAGCGGATGCTGCGGATCAGCAGGCTTGCCATAGATCATTACTCCTTTCAGAAGAATATCCCCCGAAGGATCGGGGGATATTCGGTCGGTTTACCGGTCTTCCCGGAAGTAGTTCAGGCCCAGAGAGGTGGGGGGCTGATCCTCCCGCTTTTTCCGCAGGGACACGATGATCAGCACCACCAGCGTCACCACGTAGGGCAGGATCTTATACAGCTGCGTGGGGATGAAGGGAATCGTCAGACGCAGGTACAGGATCATCAGAGCGCCGAACAGCACGGAGCCCCAAATGGCGGACAGAGGACGCCACAGGCAGAAGATAACCAGCGCCACGGCCAGCCAGCCCACGCCGGACAGACCCTCGTGGTTCCATACGCAGCCGGCGATGGTGGTGATGTACACCATGCCGCCCACAGCAGAGATGCCGCCGCCGATGATGGCGCCCAGATAGCGATAGCGGCTGACGTTGATGCCGGCGGCATCGGCAGTAGCCGGGGACTCGCCCACAGAGCGCAGCTGCAGGCCGGTGCGGCTCTTGTTGAGGAACAGGTGCATGACGATGGCCAGCACCACCCCCAAATAGAAGAAGATGCTGTTGCCGAAGAGGATCTTGCCCACATAGGGGATATCCTGCATGGCCTGAGGGAAGGGGGAGCTGATGAATACGGCCTTCAGGTCATTGCCCACGGCCACGAAGCCGCCCTCACGGATCCGCATGATCTCGCCAATATACTGGCCCACGCCGGTGCCGAAGATGGTCAGCGCCAGACCGGTGACGTTCTGGTTGGCCCGGAGGGTGATGGTCAGGAAGCTGAAGATCAGAGAGGCGATGCCGCCGGCGATGAAGGCGCACAGCAGACCGATGAGCACCGCCAGAAAAGCGCTGGGAGATTCACGGCCTTTTCATAGTAGAACACACCGCCAAGGCCGATGGCACCGCCCATGAACATGATGCCCTCCACGCCCAGGTTCAAGCTGCCGGATTTCTCCGTCAGCACTTCGCCCAGCGTACCGAACAGCAGAGGCGTGCCGTAGGTGATGGCGGCCACCACCAATGCGATGAACAGATTCACGGTATTCAGCATGACGCATCCTCCTTACTCTCGGTCTGATCGGACTCCGCAGCGGCGGGGGCGGCGGGGGCCTCCGCCTGCTTGCGGCGGAAGATCATGCGGTAGTTGATGAAGAACTCGCAGCCCAGCATACAGAACAGCAGGATGCCGGTGACGATGTCGCTGATGGAGGTAGGCACCTGCATGGCGGTCTGGAGGGTCTCAGCGCCCTTTTCCAGAATGGCCAGCAGGGCGGAGATGACGATCATGGCGAAGGCGTTCAGCTGGCTCAGCCATGCCACTGTGATGGAGGTGAAGCCCACGCCGTTGGCCACGCCGTCATACAGGGTGTTGTTGGCACCGGAGGCCACGATGAAGCCCACCAGACCGCTGATGGCACCGGAGAGGAACATGGTACGCATCATGACGTGGCCCACGTTCATACCGGCGTAGCGAGCGGTGTTCAGGGAGTCACCGATGACGGCGATCTCGTAGCCGTGCTTGGTGTAGTTCATGTAGAGGTGCATTACCACCACCAGCACCAGCACAATGATCCAGCCGCAGTGGACGCCGAAGACCTCCGGCAGCCAAGCGGACTGATCGAACATGGGAATGATCTGAGAGCCGGGACGACCCTCCCACGGGCCGCCCTGCAGCCAGCGGACCACGCCGATGATGATGTAGTTCATCATCAGGGTGAACAGAGTCTCGTTGGTGTTCCAGCGGGCCTTGAAGAAGGCGGGGATCAGCGCCCAAATGCCGCCGGCCACGGCGCCCGCAGCGCCCATGATGAGCAGCAGCACGGCGCTGGGGACCTTACCGACCCAGTAGAGGGCGAAGTAGGAGGCGGCGATGGCGCCGGCCGTGATCTGGCCCTCGGCGCCGATGTTCCAGAAGCGCATCTTGAAGCATGGAGCGATGGCCAGGGCGCAGCCCAACAGGGGGACGGCGATCTTCACCGTCTGGCGGATGGCGGTCTTTTTGCCCAAAGCGCCGGTGATGATGGTGCCGTAGGCTTTGAAGGGGTTCACACCGGAGATGGCGATGACCAGTGCGCCCAGCAGCAGCGCCAGCAGGATGGAGCCCACACGGATGGCCCACACCGTCCGCTTGTCCATGCCCTCTCGCTTGGCCAGACGGATCAGGGGCGTTTTCATCGAGTTATTCATGAGCGGCTTTCTCCTTTCCGCCGACACGGGTCATCAGCAGGCCTACCTCTTCCTTGGTGGTGGTGCGACCGTCTACGATGCCGCTGACCTTACCGCCGCACAGCACCAGAATACGGTCGCACAGCTCCAGCAGCACGTCCAGATCCTCACCGACGTAAATGACGGCGGAGCCCTGCATCTTCTCCTTGGTGAGGAGGTTATAGATGGTGTAGGAGGTGTTGATATCCAGACCGCGCACGGCGTAGGCGGTCATCAGCACGGAGGGGGCGGTGGCGATCTCACGGCCTACCAGCACCTTCTGCACGTTGCCGCCGGACATCCGGCGCACGGGGAAGTCGGTGCTGGGGGTGACCACCTCCAGCTCCTTCCAGACCTGCATGGCCAGCTCGTTGGGGTCCTTGCGGTTGACGAAGATGCCCTTGCCCTTTCGCCAGGAGCGGAGCATCATGTTGTCCGTCATGCCCATGGAGCCAACCAGACCCATGCCCAAACGATCCTCCGGCACGAAGGCCATGGCCACGCCGGCCTTCTTGATCTGCATGGGGGTCTTGCCTACCAGTTCAGAGGCGGGCTTACCCTCCGGAGTGAACTGGATGGAGCCTTCAGCCACGGGATGCAGGCCCGCAATGGCCTCCAGCAGCTCCCGCTGGCCGGAACCGGCGATGCCGGCGATGCCCAGGATCTCACCGCCCAGAGCGGTGAAGGAGACGTTGTCCAACCGCTTTACGCCCTCGCCGTCGTAGCAGGTGATGCCCTTCAGGGTCAGGCGGGGGACGGGAGCGTCGTACTTGGGGCGGTCGATGTTCAGGGTCACGCTGTGGCCCACCATCATATCCGTCAGGGCCTGCGGATTCGTCTCGGAGGTCTTGACGGTGCCGATGTACTTGCCCTTGCGGAGGACGGCCACCTTGTCGGACAGGGCCATGACCTCGTGGAGCTTGTGGGTGATGATGACGATGGCCTTGCCGTCGGCCTTCATGTTCCGCAGGACGGTGAAGAGCTTCTCCGTCTCCTGCGGGGTCAGCACGGCGGTGGGCTCGTCCAGAATGAGGATATCCGCCCCACGGTACAGGACCTTGACGATCTCCACCGTCTGCTTCTGGGAGACGGACATATCGTAGATCTTCTGAGTGGGGTCGATGTCGAAGCCGTAGCGGTCGCAGATCTCCTTGACCTTGGCGTTGGCGGCCTTGATGTCCAGGCGGCCGCCCTCGTCCAGACCCAACACGATGTTCTCGGCGGCGGTGAACACGTCCACCAGCTTATAGTGCTGATGGATCATGCCGATGCCGTACTGGAAGGAATCCTTGGGGGAGCGGATGGATACGGGCTTCCCCTCTACCAAGATCTCGCCCTCGTCAGGGAAATAGATGCCGGCCAGCATATTCATCAGGGTGGTCTTACCGCTGCCGTTCTCCCCCAGCAGGGAGAGGATCTCACCACGGTTCAGGGCCAGATTGATGCCATCGTTGGCGACGACGCTGCCGAAACGTTTGGTGATGTTTCTCAGCTCAATGGCGCAAACAGTTTCCAAGGCTGTCATCCTTTCGTTGTGAATTGGGGCGCTGCCGCCCCGGTACGGTTTCCGGACAATATATAATATAAATATGTTATCATAAGCAGCCGAAAAAGTAAATAAAAACTGGGCGGCTGCTATGCAGAAAGTACCGCTGATTTTTTGGAGAAATCAACAAATCGTCAGGAAAACTAAAAATTTTTTAGATACCACCACGAAAAAAGGGTACGGCTGCCTGTGTGCAGCCGTACCCTTTTTCAGTTTACAGCTTGTTGTCCGCTTGGCTGGGGAGGGAGAGGCTTAGTTGCCGTAGGCGGAGTTCAGCCACTCGATCCCGTCGATCTGCAGGGTGAAGTAGGGGGCGGACTGGAAGTAGGACTCGTGGAAAGCGCCGTCGAACACGGCCTCCTCGGCGTCGGGGGTGAAGTCGCCGTCGGTATCCAGAGCGAAGGCGTGGGTGACGGTCTCACCTTTGACGGTGAACTTGCTGGTATCAAAGACCTGCAGAGTGCCGTCCTTCAGAGCCTTCTCCACCTCGGCCACCTTCTCGGCAGTACCCTTAGCGCAGATCTTCTCGTTCAGGGTGGTCATGACCACGGAGCCGTCGGCAATGCCCTTGCACCAGTCCTGATCGATGGTGCCGCCGTTGTAGACGGTCTCGATGGCGTACTCAAAGTAGGGAGCCCAGTCGATGCGGGTGCCGATCAGGGAGGCATCGGGAGCAACGCCGGTCATGTCGTTGTTGTAGCCGGTGTGGAAAGCACCCTTGGTCTGAGCCATGGTGGCGGGGGTGGTGTTATCGGAGTGCTGGGAGATCATCACGCAGCCGGCATCGCACAGAGCGGAAGCGGCGTTGGCCTCCTCAGTGGCGTCGGACCAGGAGCCCACGAACTGGACCTTCATGGTGACGGAGGGGCAGACGCTCTTGGCACCCAGATAGTAAGCGGTGAAGCCGGAAATGACCTCAGCGAAGGAGAAGGCGCCCACGTAGCCGATGACAGCCTGCTCGGCGGTGATGTCACCGTTGTCGATCATCTCCTGCAGCTTCATGCCAGCCACCACGCCGGCCACATAGCGGCCCTCGTAGATGTTGGCGAAGGCGTTGTGGGTGTTCTCCAAGTTGTCGCCGTAGGAGCCGCAGTTGGTGCAGCCGATGAACTGGATGTCCTTGTACTCGCTCTTGCCGGCCACCTTCAGCATGAAGGGCTCATGGCCGTAGGAGTTGTTGATGATGAGCTGGCAGCCTTCCTCGGCGCACTCGATGTTGGCGTTGGTGCAGTCGTCGTTCTCACCCTTGTTGTACTTGATGACCCACTCCACGTTGATGCCCTTGGCAGCCAGTGCCTCGGTAGCAGCTTCCTTACCGCGGATGAAGTTGTAGGTGTAGCCCTGATCGTTCTCGTCGCCGATGCAGATCAGACCGACCTTGATGGTGTTGGTCTTTTTACCATCATCGGGCGTGTCATTGTTGTCCTTGGAGCCGCAGGCCACCAGGCTCAGAGCCATGACCAGCGCAAGGATCAGCGCAAGGATCTTTTTCATTCAATTTTCCTCCTTTAATTGTTGGCAGACGCACATTTGAACCGAACCTGTGCGAATGCTGCGGACAGGGAGAACACCCCTGTCAGCTATGCGTTATTATACAGGATTTGCGCCGGGATTTCAACGGGGAATGAGGAAAATCACAAATTTACGGCCACCAGCACAAAGAAAGAGGAGAATTTTTGTGAGAATTTATAATGGGCGGAGAAAAACCCGGAGCGGTGATATGGATCTGCACTGTCAGGAATTGGGTAAACTAATAGGGCGGGGCACATAAGGTGTCCCGCCCTATCAGGAAGGCGATGTGTGTTATAGGTGGACTCTTGTACCTGTCTTACCCTCGATGCCGTGGACACGCCCACAGGCTGCCGGCTGCGCCGGGAGCCATGGATCAGACTGTCAGGACGGCCATCGAGGGGCGGAGGTCATTGCGGTGTAAGGGGACAGGGAAGGGGGAAGATCACAGATGCACTCTCGTACCCGTCTTACCCTCGATGCCGTCCTTGGCCTTCTCCAGCAGAGTGATCAGAGCCACACGACCGGGGGCGGACTCGGCAAAGGACAGGGCTGCCTGCACCTTGGGCAGCATGGAGCCGGGGGCGAAGTGGCCCCGTTCCATGTAGACCTTGGCCTCGGCGGGGGTCAGACTGTCCAGCCAGGTCTGGTTGGGCTTGCCGAAGTTAATGGCCACCTTCTCCACGGCGGTGAGGATGATGAGGGTATCGGCGTTGACCTGCTGGGCCAGCACGCAGGAGGCGAAGTCCTTGTCGATGACCGCCGCCGCGCCCTTGAGGTGGTGGCCTTCGGTCTTATAGACCGGGATGCCGCCGCCGCCGCAGGCCACCACCACCAGCCCG
>ERZ791883.2663-NODE-2663-length-11251-cov-7.526885_pt1 | contig 11251 bp, 6 predicted proteins | sample MGYA00510160_ERZ791883 | MGnify/ENA primary metagenome ERZ791883 (study PRJEB30046, sample SAMN00792072) | human gut metagenome | study: EMG produced TPA metagenomics assembly of the A metagenome-wide association study of gut microbiota in type 2... | reverse complement strand
GGGCTTTTCGTTGAACAAATTGTCACTCAACATAGTGGCCAACAAGGACAGCGCGATCATTAACAACTTTGAAATCAAGCTGCCTGACACGGACCTCAATATAGACCGCGCCCATATCCATACTAGGGAAGCTACCAGTGCATCCGATTGGCTGGACCGTTCGCCCATCGAACTAAATATCGCACCTTCGCAAATTTGCCTGAAAGACCTCTCCGCCTTCGTCCCGGCATTCCGTAACTTCTCGGAAACTATCGAACTTTCGGCCGAGGCATCAGGCTACATAAACAATATCGACCTGAAACGGCTGACACTGAAATACAGCGACAAGATGCTTTTCGTCGGCAAGATGGAGATGAAAGGGATCACACATCCGGAAGACGCCTATATCTTCGGGCAAGTCAATAAGATGTATATCACGACCGAAGGAATTTCGGGCCTGGCTAACAACTTCAACCAGCGTCCGGTCAAACTGCCGGATGCGATCGTCAAATTAGGCACGATCAATTTTACTGGCGAAATATCCGGTTTCTTCGACAACCTGGTCGCTTTCGGCAAGTTCTCGTCGGCGATCGGTTCCGTCCAGACCGACCTGATATTCGGGAATGACAAGGAGAAGAATATCGCCGCCTACCTGAAAGGGCACCTTTCGACCTCCACCCTGCAACTGGACGAACTTTTTCCAGACGGCAATCCGTATGGAACAGCCAAATTAGCCGTTACACTGGACACGCACCGTCCTGCAGGAGGATCGTTTTCGGGTAATATCAAGGCTAATATAGATGAGTTCGAATACAAAGGCTATAAATACGAAAACATACTCCTATCAGGTAACTTCAAGAAAAACGGATTCAACGGAGTGCTGGACATCGACGATCCGAACGGCAAACTGTATGCTGAAGGGTTGTTCCTGCATGAAGGCAAGAATTCCATGTTCAACTTCACTTCACGTCTGGAACATTTCCGTCCGGACAGTCTCCATCTGACGAATAAATACGAAGCACCGGACATCTCCTGCTCGCTGAATGCTGATTTCACAGGCAACAACATCGACAATCTGGAAGGAAGCATTACGCTTGACAGCCTCTCTTTCAAAACCAAGCCGGACACCTTTTTCCTGAAAAAGCTCAAGGTGGAGGCTACAGGCCATTCGCTGAACCGCCATCTGACCATCACCTCCGACGTTCTGAATGGCGAAGTGACGGGTGCTTACTCCTTCACGACAATCGTTCCCAGCCTTATGCAGACATTAAAAGGGTATGTTCCAGCTCTGATCAACGTCACGCAAAAGAAACAGAAAGTGATGGAAAACAACTTTTCTCTCTTGCTGACGATCGAAAACACAGAAGTCATATCCAACACTCTGAAACTCCCTTTTACGATGCTGAACCAGGGACGTATCACAGGGCATTATAACAACCAGTACAACCGCTTCCGTTTCGAGGCCTACCTACCTAAATTCAACATCGGTAAGTCTATGTTCGAATCCGGCTATCTGACCTGTGACAATCCCGAAGACAAGGTAAACTTGAAACTCAAGGCAACCAATTACAATGCCAAAGGATTACGCAACTACATGGATCTGAAAGTAGATGCAAAAGACAACCAGATAAAGACGCAGATCAGCTGGGCAAACAACAAAGAACGACTATTTAAAGCAGACCTTTCCGCCTCCACGCTCTTCATCGAGGAAGAACAGGAAAAAGGGCCAACCAAACTACGCACAGAAATCTCGCTGAACGAAAGTCCGCTGATCCTGAACGATTCCACCTGGCACATCGCCCCGTCCACCATCACCATTGCAGACGGCAAGATCGGGATACAAGACTTTTCCGTCTCCAACGGCACCGAATATCTCCACATGGAAGGAACGGTTTCGAAAGATCCGGCCGACACACTGTTGCTGGACCTGAAACAAGTCGAACTGAGCTACATCTTCGACATCCTGAACATCCCGGTGCTCCAGTTTGCCGGAAAGGCTACCGGAACCTTCAACATCACCGACCTCTACGGCAGCCGGATGCTGAACACCGACCTCGAAGTACAAGACTTTTCGTTCAACCAAGTACCCTTAGGGCGCCTCAACCTTTTCAGCGAATGGGATGACCAGCAAAAGGGCATTCTGATGCTAGGCAGCATCTACAAGAACGATACGACCTGGACCGATGTCAGTGGCTATATCTATCCGGTCGGCAAAAACGCAGGCCTTTCCCTCTTCTTCGGGGCGAATGACCTGGACGTCGCTTTCCTGCGGCCTTTCGTCGAGAATATCGCCAAGAACATGAAAGGACGAGGATTCGGCAATGTCCACCTGCATGGTCCATTCAAGGAGCTGAACGTAGAGGGAGATGCCTTTGTTCTCGATGGTGGCCTGGGTATCGAATATCTGAACACCTACTACACGTTTTCCGACTCCATCCACCTGACTCCGGGAGCCATCATCGGACGCAACGTAACAGTGCATGACAAGTTCGGCAACTCGGCAAAGGTAAACCTGACCGTCAATCACAAACATTTCAAGGATGTCAGCTTCGATGTAGGAGTCCAAACAAACAATATGTTGGTATTCGATGCACCTCAAAAGCAAAATCCGCTGATCTTCGGAACCGTCTTCGGAACCGGAACAGCCTCCATAAAAGGGAATGGACAATTGATCAACTTCGACATCAATATGCGAAGTGATCCCAAAACATCCGTCAAACTCGACTTCATGAACAACTCTTCTGCGGCAGAATATGATTTCATCACCTTCGTGAATAAAAAGGAATTACGGGAAATGGCACTTACACAACCGGTCGATTCCATTAAACCTCTTATTTTCAAAAACGAAGATGAAGGGGCGGAATTGCGCATGAACTTCCTTCTCGACATCACACCAGATGCCGACATCGAACTGATCATGGATCCGGTCGCAGGAGATAAAATAACTGGGAACTGTAACGGAAGCCTTCAGATACAATACGGGACGAAAACCGACTTGCGTATGTATGGAAACATCGGGATCGTGCAAGGAAACTATAATTTCAGCCTGCAACAACTCATCCATAAAAACTTTAAGATACGGGATGGCAGTATTATCAACTTTCGGGGAGATCCTTTCGAGGCAACGATGAATGTAAATGCCATCTATAACGTGACAGCCAACATACAGGATTTGGACCCCAGTCTGACGTACGAAAGTTCCCGACGCAATACGCCGGTCAACTGCGTATTGAAATTAGACGGTGTGCTGCGGAACCCAACTATTTCGTTCGACCTCGAACTGCCGAGCTCCAACGAAGAACTCCAACGGCAGGTCAAAAGTTTGGTCGATACAGAAGACATGATGACCCGGCAAATTATCTATCTACTGGTTCTAAACAAATTCTATACGCCGGAATACAATGCGCAATATAAATCGAATGATTTCAGCGCAGTGGCCTCATCCGCCCTTTCTTCCCAAATATCCAGTATCATGAATAGCTTCACCGACAAAGTGCAACTCGGTACAAATATCCGGACCAGCCAGGACGGTATCGAAGATACGGAAGTAGAAATGCTGCTGTCCAGCCAATTACTAAACAACCGCCTCATATTCAACGGAAACTTCGGGTACAAAAACAGTACGATCAACAATCAGAAGAATGCCTTCATCGGTGAGTTCGACCTCGAATATCTGCTGACGCCCAGCGGCGATATCCGCCTGAAAGCCTACAACCATGCCAACGACATGTATATGATTCTAAAACAAGCCCTGACAACACAGGGCGTAGGTATCATGTATAAGAAAGACTTTACCCGCTTCTCCGATATTTTCCGGCGACGGAAGAAATATCCTCTGATCCCCCTGCGCCCCACCGTACCAGACAGCACACAGCAAACACCGGTAACCACAGAGCAAATTCCGACAGCAACAGAACATACAAAAAAGTAATCCGGATTTCATATGTATGAAAGAAGAGGCCACGTTTCTATAAAAGAAGACTGGCACATCATGAAACGGGGGCCTGCATATATAGAAATACAGGCCCCCGTTTCATAATATTAATTAGTACGGTTACGCGAAGAACAGAATCAACAACTGTGCCGTCAATACCCGGAGAAACATAGTCAACGGATAGACAGTCGCATACCCAACCGACGGAGCGTCGTTTCCGGCTGTCGCATTCGAATAGGCCAATGCAGGCGGATCAGTCGTACTACCGGCAATGAGCCCCATAAGCGTAAAGTAATTGACCTTGCAGAAATAACGGCCGATACAACCAATGATCATCAGCGGCACAAACGTAATGATGAAACCGTAGCCTATCCAAGCAAAACCGCCATTATTCACAATAGTATCGACAAAACCGTCACCAGCACTAATACCTACGCAAGCAAGGAAAAGCGTAATACCGATCTCACGTAACATCAAGTTTGCACTCTGTGTCGTGTAAGTAATCAATTTATAATGGTAACCGAAACGGCTGATCAGAATAGCCACAACCAGCGGACCGCCCGCCAGACCTAACTTGACCGGCTGCGGAATACCAGGGAAGGTAATTGGAATACTACCCAGCACGATACCTAACGCAATACCGACAAAGATCGTGATCAAATTCGGTTCGTTCAGGCGCTTCATCGAATTACCCAAAACCTTTTCCACATTGGAAACCGCTGTTTCGGTACCGACTACATTCACACGGTCGCCAACCTGCAACGTCAATTCCGGTTTGGCAACCAGATCGACACCGGCACGATTGATACGGGTGATATTGATACCATATAATTTACGCAGTTTCAATTGGCCTAGACGCTTACCGTTCAGTTCCGGTTTCGTAATCAGGATACGGCGGTTGATAAACTGGCTCTCCATACGGATCCACTGTTTACGTTCCATATCGATCTCTTCCCCGACAAAAGTCTTGATCGTCTCGGCATCCGCCTCGGTCGTGATGACAAAAACCTTGTCGTTTTCCCTTAAAATGGTATTGGCGGAAGCGATTTCGATCTGCTTGTTGCTGTCACGCCAGACACGGGAAATAACAAAATCACGATGTTCCAGCAGGTTCGACAATTCTGCGATCGTCTTGTCGAAGATAGCCGGATTCTTCACGAGCAACGAGATCGGCTTGGTGCCATTGATATGCGAAGAATCCTCACTGTTCAACTGCTCGTTCTCCTTATCGAAACTTACACGAAAAATATACTTAATCAGGATAATAGACAGGATAATACCGATCACACCCAACGGATAAGCGACAGCATATCCCAAAGCAATCGTATTGTCAGACACTCCGTGCATATCGGAAAATGCCTGCTGGGCAGCACCCAATCCAGGTGTATTCGTTACTGCCCCCGACAAGATACCGACCATCGTAGGCATCGGGATACCAGTCACATAGTGCAGAATGACAGCCGTCAAGACTCCTAAAAACACAATACCGCACGCCAGCATATTCAGCGTAACTCCTCCCTGCTTGAAAGAAGAGAAGAAACCCGGTCCGACCTGCATACCTACAGAGTAGACAAAAAGTATCAATCCGAACTCTTTAAAAAAGTGAATCACATTGTGGTTGATCGTAAAACCGAAATGCCCTAAAATGATCCCCACAAACAACACAAGAGTAATTCCCAAAGATACGCCGAAGACTTTGATCTTGCCTAATTGTATGCCTGCAGCGATCACAAAGGAAAGCAGAAGTATGGAGTGGCCAATGTCCTCGCCCCATAACAAATCATTAATCCAATTCATAATAATACGTGTAGTTATAATCTTAAATTTGCCTTAAAGGCTGCAAAGGTAGCCATTTACTTTGTGTTTAACAACATATATACTATCTTTACCCACCAAATATTTTAAAAGATGAAAAAGAGCTATTATATCTTATTAGGCTTGCTGACCTACCTCTCTCCTATCTTCGGACAGAGCGATGCGGACACCGTAACCTCCGCATCAGAACAGACTCCAGCGAAAATAGTCACCATCAACACAAGTGCTGGAATCCTGAAAGCGAAACTGTATGACGATGTTCCCAACCACGTCCGTACCTTTATCGAACGCGCCAAACGAGGCGAATACGACGGAACGCTATTCACTCGCGTACTCCCGGAATTTATGATACAGGGCGGCGCTCCCGATTCACGTAATGCTCCCGCTGGTGCTCGTTGCGGTTTCGGAGACCGAAATTCGGAGATCATGCCGGAGATGCGGCCTCACCATTTCAACAAACGGGGTGCGTTGGCTGCTCCCCGCCAGAACGACGACATCAACCCGCAAAAGAAATCGGATATGTCGCAATTCTATATCGTACAAGGAAAAGTCTACACTAATGGTGAACTGGACACGCTGGAAATGATCGCTAACCAGGATATCAAGGAGAAGGCCATGCAGAAGTTCTTCTATCCCGTCCGCGCCGAACTGCGCATGCAGAAAGCCAGCAATAAACGCGAATACCAGAAACGTCTGCGCAAGATCAACGCCCAAGTAGATTCAATGGTACGTGCCACACCCGGGCACCTGCTGTTCACCAAAGAGCAACGGAAGGCCTACACCACTGAAGGAGGTTGCCACCATCTGGACGGCAACTATACCGTATATGGCGAACTCATTGAAGGATTCGACGTGCTCGATGCCATCGCCGGACAACCTCGCGACGAATATGACCGCCCTAAGAAGGATGTACGCATTATTCAATTGACAATCGAGAATTGACCATTTTAAAAGCTGATATTTCTTATGCTTAAGAGAGATTTTATCCTGGTACAGATCGAGGAGCTTACCAAAGTGGTTCTTCAGATCATTATGAACCGCAACACAAATGCGGCCCGCCATACACCGGAGTTGATCCAAACCGTATACAGTTCCCTCAAACTGGACCGTCCCACCCTTATGACGGTCCAGCCCGAAGAACTTATCCGCCAGCTCGACAGTGACGATAACGGCGGAATCCCCCGTCTTGAGATAGCCGTCAAGACCTTGATCGAAGAAAGTTATCTCTACCCCGACGAGGAACAGGCAATGTTGCAAAAGGCCAAGACACTCTTGGAATATATCCAAACACATGACAACACATTCTCTTTGGAACGCGTGAATATGCTGGACGAATTGGAACGGCGCATTCTTTGACCGACAGTCAAACATCTAACCGATATCTCAAGGATATTCCTTATTTTTGTGCCGTAAAAGTAAACAGCAATGGCAAATAACGAAACGGCACACGAACTAATACTCCAAATTCTGAAAACGCGAATGACCTTTCGCCAGACCATACAAAGAGTATTGAGAACCAATAATGTCGACATGACATTCGAGATGCTCCAGGTGATGCATCGTTTATGGAAGAAACCCGGAGTCAGCCAGCAATATCTGGCAGAACAGACAGCTAAAGACAAAGCTTGCTTGACCAATCTTATCAATAATCTGGAAAAGAAAGGCTGGGTAGAACGTCGAGGAAACCCGACGGACCGGCGTAACAAACAAATTTACCTGACAGAAGAGGGCGAACGGCTCGCTCTCCGGGTAAAACCTCTGTTGCATGGAATATACGGTCTGATAGGAGATGAAATGCCTTCCCGGCAAATTGTCTCATGTAGAAATAATTTACAAAAAATAAATAGCATACTGGACAAATTGTAACTTGTCCAGTATGCTATCCATAAAGACGGAAACAAGTACATTCGACACACAATCCTAAAAGATAAACAAGGCTCATGCTAATGTCCGAACCTTGAGGTATCAATCTTCCCGGCTTCTTTCTTCTTATATCCACCGAAGCGGTAGCTGAAATGTATGGTAAAAGAGCGCGAATAAAAATCGTTGTTCATATCCAAGTGTTGCCCATTAAAACGAACTTTCAAATTGGGCATGCCCGAGTTGAAAAGATCACTGCAACGGGCAGACAGATTTATCCTATCGCTAGCAAAACTCCATTTCAATCCGGCAGTGAGGTTATAGACTGTTTCAATGTCAAAAGTTCCCTGGATCATCGGGGTTTGTATACTACCTATCAATTCGAAAGCCAGATTCTTACCTACCTTAAACGTGTTATCCAGCGAACTGTTGAACATCCATTTCCTCCGGTTAAACGGGATATCAAAAAAGTCATCGCAACGCTGGTGAACTTGCATACCTACCAAAGTAAGTCGTGAATCCAGCCAATTTCCGGCTTTAAAGGGTAAGATGACGTTTGTCCCCCACATCTGCATATAGTTCCAGTTCGTATTCTTATAAATCAATGCCAAACGGTCAGTCGATTGATAGCCCGTCTGTACGAAAAAGTCAGACGTATGCATGAAGAACAGACCGAAAATATACTTTTGCTTCCATATATAATTGCCGTTCAAATTATAGGCTGTCGAAGGTTTCAATCCCGGCGTCCCCCAAAGCTCGGTATATCCGTTCAGATGACTGACGGAAGACTGCATATCCCAATAACCCGGATAAGTCTTATCCGTTGATAACGAAAGCTGGAATAAATGTTTGGGAGATTTTACATACGTCAGGGATGCTTGTGGATAAACCGCCCACTTACGATAACTGCCAATGGCATAATATTCACCTGTAGCAGAGACAGAAACCGACGTACCGGTCGCATAATTCCTACTCAGGGAGACATAGAAGTTGGCAGTTTGCTCGCGAAGCCGGGAATCTGTATTTTCGGTTGGAATATCACCTGTAACCTTATCATAGGTCTGAAAATCACGATCTTTCGCAAATCGATAAGATATACCATAGCCTAAATTCCATTCTTTAGCCAAATGACGCTTCCGGTCGGCATAAATAGAATACCGGTCTATCTTTTGACCACCGATTATAGAGAAACTGCTCTGACCGCCATCCGCATAGTCCGCAAGCAACGTCTGGTTATTATCGGACGTATAATGCGTGTAATCTCCACCGACATCAAATCCGACTCCGGAATGATATTGCAAAGTGACATTGTGCATACGGGTCTCAACATATTTGTCTACATTGCTTGCCTGGTAATTGCCGGAAGTCAAGCTATTACTATACTGGTCAGGAGTGAAACTGCCGGTATAAGCGATATTGAGATGGTCCTTATCATTCAGATTATACTCGAATGCAGTCCTAAGATTGTGGTTCCAATACTTCATCCGCAATTGCTCGTTTTGCCTGATATCATATACTTGATTTTTCAATGTGTGCTTAGAATAGAGATTCATATATTCCATCTTTTTTACATCATTGGCTCCATACATGACATCAAAAGCCATCTTAGGCGTCGATAAGCGAAAATTGCCGTTCGCTCCACCACTATTGAAATATTGGTTTGTATAATCGGCATTGACTTCTCCCTGGAAAGAATAATCATTCGAGCGTTTCAGGACAACATTAATCACAGCTCCTCTTACATGATATTCGGGAGGTGCACTGTACATGACTTCCGCCTTCTCCACCCGGTCTAACGGAGTATTGCGCAAAAGCGTCTCGAGTTGTCCGGTGTCCATTGTGGTCGGCTTTCCATTCAAGATCACAGTCAAGTTTCCCGTACCAGCCAAAGTAAGTGCGCCTTTACTCTCCGTGACACCGGGGAGTTTAGTCAGAGCCTCGTAGGCATTGTTCACCACTCCGTCGCCGGCAAGAACAGACAGATCATACCCCAAACGCCCTTCTTCCACCTTCACAAAAGGACGCTCCGCTTTTATCACGACTTCCACCAAAGCATAGTCTTGCGGATCAAGTCGAATGAGACCGACATCTTTCCCCTTTCCTATGATTTCCTTGGTCTTGTACAAGAGATGTTGTATGATCAAGCGATATTCTTCCGGCAAGCTATCCAGCACAAAAGTTCCGTCTACATTTGAGATAGAGGCGTTTATATAAGTAGAATCTATTGCCTGCAAAACGATAGTTACACCATCTACCGGTCGGTTTTTATTGTCCGTAACCTTTCCTGTTATATTCTGTGCCTGCAAGGAAGCAACAAAGAATAATAATAAAATACCGATTCCGACTTTCATATAATATAAAGTTTGTATTAATTTCCACTCTCCCTAAACAAGGGTTTTCATCATGCACCCGGACACAATTATCTGTCCATCATTTTCTAATACGCCGTAAACATACAAAATTAATCGAAAAGAATAGCAAAGCATGATTCCCATTTCATTAGAAAAGGTTCAGAAAGATTTGCTACTTTTGTCCCCTCATTTCAACAGACAGTGAATTTACATGAAGGTAAAAGGATTTTTGTACGGACTTATCGCATCCGCCACATTCGGATTGATTCCTCTTTTTTCCATTCCGGCGCTTGAAAACGGCGTAGGTTTGGATTCGTTGCTGTTCTACCGTTTTTCCTTAGCATCCGTACTGGTTGCCGTACTGATGTGGGTGAAAAAGATTCCGTTCGATATACAGAAAAGCGAATTCGGGACCGCTTTTATTTTAGGTACACTTTATGCCATCACGGCGCTTTGGCTGACGGAGGCTTATCTTTATATTCCGAGCGGGGTAGCGACAACCATCCATTTCCTTTATCCGGTGGTAGTCAGCCTGATCATGTTTGTATTTTATAAGGACAAGCTGACAATGCCGATATTGCTGGCAATGGCGATGGCGGTAAGCGGTGTCTATATGTTGAGTGGAGGAAATACGCCGGGAGGTTCTATCAATATGAAAGGATTGATGTTGGTATTGGCTACGGTAGTTGCCTATGCAACCTACATCGTAGGCATGAACCGAAGCCGGATTGCCAGGCTCGACAGCTTGAAAGCCACTTTCTATATCCTGCTTTCCGGAGCGATTGTCTTTCTGATAAATCTGACGATAAAAGGAGATTTGCCCGACCCGATGCCGAATCTGGACACAACGATAGACGTGTTGATGGTTGCTTTCCTCCCGACGCTGGTATCCGACCTTACACTGATACTGGCCATTCGCTATATAGGTTCGACAACGACTGCGATCTTGGGATGTATGGAGCCACTTACCGCCGTATGTATGGGTGTCCTTTTCTTAGGAGAGCATCTACAACCGATGCAGATCGGCGGAATAGTAGTAGTGCTATCGGCAGTCTGCATCGTGATATCAGGCAGTTATATCAGAAAATGGATGCGGGATATCCGGCTTTTATTTATGCGCCGGATATAAACGACGAGATATTCACATAATAAAAACAATATATTCGTAAATATGCATATCATCTTATCTCCAGCTAAGACAATGGCTGGAACATCCAAAATAAAAGCGCCTGCAGGCACAACGCCCCGATTCAACCGGGAAGCAATCGAGATCGCATTGCACATGGCTCAATATCCCGCCGAAGAATTAGGC
>ERZ791883.2661-NODE-2661-length-11257-cov-2.885556_pt1 | contig 11257 bp, 10 predicted proteins | sample MGYA00510160_ERZ791883 | MGnify/ENA primary metagenome ERZ791883 (study PRJEB30046, sample SAMN00792072) | human gut metagenome | study: EMG produced TPA metagenomics assembly of the A metagenome-wide association study of gut microbiota in type 2... | reverse complement strand
CATAACGCCTGCCTGCCACGCTCGCACCAATGCGCGGCTCTCTGAAAAGCGGTGTGGTATGCTACTACTCTCAATCAGCGGTTTAATTACATGTTTATGAGCACATAATACAACACACACAAGACATTGTCAAGTATTTTCAGACTACCGAATTCTATAAACGTCCAGCTCTCATCAAGTAATATATTAACACCACTGCTCCTGTATTTTCCTGTGCTTCAATCCATCTATATTGTGTTCCATTCGTTTTCGTTACGCCAGAAAAACCTGGTAATACATCAGAACCTCGCAATTTATCATCATCCCAAATATATCTTTGGTCATCTGCATAAGCGCCATGAATAGCCATCCAATGATTAATTCCAATATTACCATGTGAAGAATAGTCTTGTGCAGAATGCATAGCACGCCCAAGATATTTCGCTTCCCAAACTGAATTCTCCGCGCACTTTATAGCTTCCTTAATCCAATATGAAACTAATTCAAGTCTAGTATCGTCTGTCGATCCATCCGTATATTTACGTCGATCAAAGTGATATTTCTGATAGGATCTATTTGTTGCGCTGTATGTTTCATCTATCCAAACATTTGCATCAATCATATCTTCAAGAAAACGATAATTTTCCCCAGCATACGTAAGTCTTGTTATCTTTTCATGACTATCTTCATTTCCTCTTTTTTTCCATAAACCTTCGGGATCAGAATAATTGATAGGATCGTTTTCGCAATAAGCATACATATTCGTTCCCAATACGCCTGTGCCTGTGTCTACATACTGATCCGCATTCAAGAAGCGTCCCCATTCAGGAACATAATATCTTGACTTCAAATAATACATGTCCGTTTCTCGGTCATAGCAATATCCACGGTAAAATAAGATGTTATATAATTTGACCTTTTCTGTTTCCTGAAAACTCACAATATTTCCAAATGAGTCATATGTATACTCTGCTACCTTTTCTCCATTGCTAAAAATACCGATAATATCGTCGTTAAAATTTTTCTCATACAGATATATATCTGTATCATTGACGATAAATCCATAGGGGTTCTTTGTATCATCTAGAATAAAAGCAACCGTATCCAACTTGCCAAGATCGTAATCAAATACATCAAAACCTACAAGCGAACCGTCATTCCAAAAATATCGGTATGTAAAGGATGGCTTTTCTCTGTCTAAGGCATATACCGTTTTGCTTTGGCGCATTCCATTATCGTCATATGAGTATTCAATACGATGAGTACGATTGCTAATCGATTTCATTTGTCTGCCCGATATCCAAGAAAATAAAGTGTCTCCATATTTTATCGGATTTCCAATTTCATCATACAGAATCTTTTCTTCAGAAAATCTTGTCAGCTTGTCTTTCCAACTCCCATCACTGTATTCGTAATCATTAATTTTTTGTTTCCGACCATTCGAGTATTCCGTTTTTCCTAAAAGGTTTCCCGCAGCATCATAGCGATAGGTTATTGTCACCTTATCCTTATAATCAACAAACTTAGAAAGTTGACCAGTTGCGTCATATGCATATTGCGCATAAGGCTTACCGTTGTACTTAACGTCTTGTAAGCGGTTTTCACTGTCATACTCATAAGCCCAATCCTGTTTTATTATTTTGTCACTATGTTGGTAATTCGTCATAATATTACGAACAAGCCCCGACTCAGTGTATGAAATATTACTACCTAGATGATCCTGACTCGATGTGGTAACCAATGTTGCTAGATTCTTCTCATTTTTATCACGAATTACATCAACTGTAGATGAGGTGTTTTTCCCTTTGGTATTTATCTGGAAAGAGTAGAGTCCTTTTTTGTAGCTATCCACGTACTCCCAATTTATGTCGTAAATATGCTCCCCAACTTTTAAAATATCGGTTCGGCCCGGTTTGCTTTCTATTGAAAAAATCTGTTTATTTGTGTTGATATCATAGATTTGATAGGAATTATCTGCAAATAGCATCTTAGTGCCATTTGAATGATTTGTGATTCTCATACCATTATCTTGCAGATATTCGTATTCAAACATTGCTGTTTTTCCATCCGTGCTAATACTGGAGATGCGGCCATTATCATCATAAGCATAAGATATGCACTGACCATTTGCATACGCTTGTGTTTGTAGAAAGCTAATATTGCCATCCACATAATGATAACGCACATGGGGTTTCCCTTCAATATCTGCCCCACTGGGATTTCCCCATTCATCATATAATAAATCATATTTGGTGTTGTTATTCTCGATCGATATAAGCTTATCGTTGGCATATTGATACTTATTTTCGATAATACCATCGGTAAGTCCAGCCAACTCCAAAGTAACTTTCGTAAGGTTTTGATTCAGATCATACTGATATGCCACTTTGGTGCCCAAGCTATCTGTTTCTTCCGCTACATATCCAGACGGATACAGCTTTATATCGGATTGCGACGCAGACGCATTTGTTATCTTGGATTCCGCTGACAATACCTTTTGACCACCTGTAGCCGAAATAGAAATATTGCACGAGAAACAATTGCAATCCTCTTGCCGGTTACATTCACATTCACAAGCAACCAAATGGCAATCTTCGCAGTTGCAAGGGCGTACCCGTTCCACTGTAGCTTTCTCGGAAGCGAGTTCCACCTCTCTGGCCTCTTTATCGATTGCGGCCATCGTTTTGTCGTCGTAAACCAGCAATCCGTACTCATTATATTGATACGTTGTCTCTCCAAATAATTCTGACTTTATAATATTACCATTGCTATTATGTTTCAAGGAAGCAATATCACGGCTTAAAGCAGGATTTTCGCTAGAAATCTGCTGAATCGTTTCTGCTCTCTTTTGTGCATAGGCGATTTCTAAGCATTTTTCGTCAATGTTCTGGATGGTTGAGAGCTTATCTGGAAATAGATATCCATAGGATATGCTTTTACCATCTGGATAGGTCACAGATATCAAACGCCCTTTTATATCATATTGATATTGAATTTGGTAGGGGACATTTTTTTCACCTTTTTCAATTAATATCGGCGTTTTTCCTTGATAACCAGTAATCGTTTCGACCCTGTTGTCATTTCCATAATTGAATTGCAGCCTGTTCCCAGCGGCATCTGAAATTTCTGATATTCCATTTAGATGATATGAAATCTGAACATCCGATTGTTGCGTTTTGATTCGCACCAACCGCCCTTCAGAATCAAATGTCAACGTTTCGCCCTTCTTTGTTTCGATTCGCGCATCAGCAGGGTTGGTACTGTTCTGTTTCACATAAAGCTTATCCAAACGACATAGCATTGTGAGCTTTTCCTTCCAGTAAATGTCTCCCCCCTGCATCTCATCTGTCTTTTCAAAGGCTACAGTGGCTCCGTCATTATGAAGATAAATAAATTGATCGTTTTCAGCATCGTATTGCAGCTTGATATCATAGTTTGTTTTCCAATGGTTTCCATAAGGGGAATGCGAAGAATAGCCATTTTCATACGAGCTATAGTAATAAATCAACTCTAGTTGTGCATCATCACTCATAATGGATGCATCTGATCGTTTTACAATTGTCTCCTGATTATATTCGTTGACGTAAAGCATACCTGCCCTTCCAGCATCTTCCTTGACATAGTGTGCAAGCACACTGATTCCCCTCGAATCCTCAGATAGGGCATCCTTAAAAGACACAGCAAAAACCCCAATCGGCATTGCCTGCATTACAAATAATACAGCTAGACACAACGCAATTTTTTTGATAGCTTTCATCATAATCCTCCTTTTGAAACTGTCCCATCCCTTTCATCATTCTGTCCAAAAAATCACTCACTGATTGAATCACCTTTTTTACTTTATATGGTAAAAGATTTTAACATATGGTATTATTGGAGTAGAGTTAACACCGTTTCCTCTTATCGTTTTCATTATTATATGTAAAAAATTTGAAAATGTTTCAAAAATTTAGGAGTAATTTTTATGAACAAATCAGAGCTTGAACATATAGCCGCCGCCTATTATGAGGAAATATACTTATTTTGTTTACGAAAAGTGAATTATGATGAGCACCTGGCCAGAGATCTCGTGCAGGATGTTTTTTTATTGCTGCTGGAACGCCACGGCGGCCTGACAAATACGAATTTACGAGCGTGGTTATATTCTGTAGCGGATAAAAAAATAAAGGAGGCCTATAAAAAAGAGAAAAAAAATCAAAAGCTTTTTTCCATCGACCATTCCAATCAGGAAATCCCGTGTGATTCCGATATCTTAACCCTACTGGAAAACAGCATAACCGATGATGAGATTGCGCATGGCAAAACGCAGGTGCTCAGCAGCCTGGCGCCAAAAGAAATGGAACTGTATACGAAAATCTATATGGAACATAAACAGTATCATACGATAGCCACGGAATTGCAAACAACCGAGAAAGCCATCCGACTGCGTGCTTTCCGTTTGCGAAAGCGGATGAAAGAGCTATCCAAAATCATCTTTTCATCCATCGGCCATTTTTGATCAGGATTTTGTGAAACCTTTTTTATTTACGACCATATATATTTGATCATGAAAGAACCAGGAGATTTATATGTGTAATAATAAGGATTTCTTCGAGCGGCAACAGGTGGAAATGCTGCTCTCTGCGGAGTTAGCTAAGCCTTATCAGGAGATGGACCCGGATTTTATCAAAGAATGCTCGGATTTTTTATTGCAGATGGATGGATATCACGCTGCCCATTCTACCCTTTCGGAAGAAGAAGTCGCCAATCGGGTGAAAACGATTCTGTCTGCCCGGAAGAGGTTCCTCAGGCGGTTAGCCCTGATTTCCGCCTGTCTGGCAGCAACCCTCGTTGTACTACATTGGGTCACATAAAATTTTTATTTCACATGGGGAGATTTTTATCATGACAAAAACAAGAATAGTAAATGGGATCTTATCCGGGATGCTCGCCTTATATGCCGTTTTCATTTTTGTCGTAACGAAGTACCCTCGCCTCACGAATTTCAACGATTCGTTTTATTTCATAAACTGGTGGGCGCTTCCCCTGCTCACGATCCTGCTCCTGATTTCCTGGATCGTCACTTTTAAACATGATTCCAGCTTTTTTGCTTTCAAGTGCATATCTATCGCAGCCGGCAGTCTCTGGGGAATGCTATGGATTTTGTTTTTCTGTAATGCTCCACTTCCCTACGATGCGATTTTCAACAATCAGCCGGTTCTTTCGGTTCTCCTGATGCTGATGTGGATGGTTGCAGTTTGGAAAAGCAAAGAGAAACACGCATAATAAAATAACCTCATTTCGCCCGGTTCACAACTGAACCGGGCGATTTATCATATCCCCATGACAAACCGCCGTAAAACACTATGACATAAAAATTGCATAAATGTAAAAGGATTGTGAAGCTGCTTGTAAGCCCTCTTCCGCTGTGCTAAAATCAAATGCAGAAACCAATCCAAAAGCTGGGAGGCTTGCATCATGCAGAAAATTTTGATTGCGGACGACGAAGCGCACATTCGCCGGCTGGTGTGTGATTTTCTTCGCCGGGAGGGCTACGAGCCGCTGGAAGCGGAGGATGGCGAGCAAGCCCTCTCTGTTTTTCATGCGCATCCGGATACGGCGCTCATGCTGCTCGATGTGATGATGCCGAAGCGTGACGGCTGGGAGGTATGCCGCGCCGTGCGCGAAACCTCCAACATGCCCATCCTGATGCTCACCGCCCGCAGCGAGGAATTTGACGAACTGATGGGCTTTGAGGCCGGTGCTGACGACTATGTGACGAAACCGTTCAGCCCTTCTGTGCTGATGAAGCGGGTGGCCGCTCTACTGCGGCGCGCACAGGCGCCGGATGCTGGCGACTCCATGCATATGGACGAGCTCTGCATTAACGAAGAAGCGCACGAGGTCACCCTGCACGGGAAACCTCTGGAGCTGACGCTCAAGGAATACAATCTCCTGCGCAAGCTAATGGCGAGCCCTGGCCGCGTTTATACGCGCGAGCAGTTGCTTGATTCCATTTGGGGCATTGATTATGTGGGCGATATCCGCACAGTCGATTCTCACATGGCGCGCCTGCGCACGAAGCTGGGCGAATGGGGCGGCGCGCATTTGAAAACGGTTTACGGAATGGGCTATAAAATCGAGGGACAGATATGACGTTGCCAACTCTGAAGCGTGATAAAAACAGCCCCCTTAAAGGGAGCATCAAGCAAAAGCTCTTTTTCCAGATCGTGGCGATCCTTCTGCTAAGCGCCGCACTGATTTTATTCGTCAACTCCCGATTGCTCTCGCAGGTGTATATTTGGAGGGAAAAGGATAATCTCCAGCAGGCGGCCCGCAGCATTAACGAGATGGATCAGACACAGGAAACCGATTTTCGGGATCAGCTTTATTCTCTTGCTACAAAATACAACATTGCTGTGGAGATTATGGATTCAGCCGGACGCCCCCTTTGGGCTACCTTTTACAATCCCTATAGCTACAGCTCCGGGAGCCCGCTCTTCAGCGATGATTTTTTCAAACAATTTAAATATAACCTTACCACCTTGGAGCGGGAATCGCGCAGCGACGGCTCCTATTTTGAAGTGCGCGAAGGGCGCAGCCATGATATTCAGTATATTATATTCGGCCTCCCAACGGAGAATGGGCAAACCATTGAAGTATCCGCCCAAAAAAATGTGATTGAATCTAATGCGCTGTTGGCGAACAACCTGTTTGGCGCGATCACCGTGATTATCATGTTCAGCGCCATCATTTTCGCCGCCTGGTATGCGAATAAATTCACCAAGCCGCTGATTGCAATGAACCAGGTAACCCGCGGCATGGCACAGATGGATTTCTCCCGCAAGTGCACCGCCAAAGGGAAAGATGAGCTTTCCGAGCTTGCGCGCAGCATTAATGTCCTTTCCGATTCGCTGGATGCAACGCTCAAGGATTTGCAACAAAAAAACCGGCGGCTCGAGGCGGATATTGAAAAGGAGCGTCGCACGGAGCAGATTCGAAAGGAATTCATCTCCAACGTATCCCACGAGCTCAAAACGCCGATTGCCATCATTCAGGGCTATGCGGAAGGCCTCCAGCTCGGCGTTGCGCAGGAGCCGGAGCAGGCCGCGGAATACTGCGGCATTATTATGGAGGAAACCCGGCATATGAACCGAATGGTGATGGAGCTGCTGGAGCTCTCCCGCTATGAGGCCGGCGCTTACCAGCTGCATGAAGAGCCATTCTCCATCCGCGAGCTGACCACTGAATTTCTCAATACTCGCCGCCTGCTCTTCGATGAAAATGGGATCGCTGTCCAGGCAGATATCCCGGAAGCATACCGCGGCTATGGAGATGTGGAAAAGCTCACGACCGTGTTGAACAATTATATGATCAATGCCGTATCCCATGCCTCTGGAGAAAAGCGAATTGAGATTGACTGCATCGAAACGGAAGAGAATCGTTATCGAGTGCGTGTTTTCAATACGGGAGAACCGATTGCGCAAGATGAGCTGGATAAAATTTGGATCAGCTTCCACCGGGCGGATAAATCCCGCAAGCGCGGCTCAGAGCAGCGCTACGGCCTTGGGCTTTCCATCGTCCGCGCCCTCCAGGAGCTATATGGCTGTGGATATGGCTGTGAAAATCAACCGGACGGCGTGATGTTTTGGTTCGATATTAAAAAAGCCGACGCGCAGCCTTCTCCTTTGGATGCAATAAGGAGCCAGCAGCAAAGGTAATCGCGCCCTGACGAAGGAAGGATGAGTGGGAAACATGCGGCTTTTTGTGGCAATCTGTTTCGATGAACCATGCAAGGATGTGCTCTGCGCTGCGATTGCAGGGCTCAAAAGCCATGCGCGGCAGGGCAATTTTAGCCGCAGAGAAAACCTGCATTTGACGCTTGCCTTTCTCGGTGAAACGAATCGGATAGATTCGGCCAAACGGGCGCTCGGCTCTATCCACGCAGAATCGTTTGCCATGGAGCTTGCAGGGTTGGGATGCTTTCAGCGGAGCGGAGGCGATCTTTGGTGGATGGGCGTTCCGGAAAATGGTGCGCTGACCGCTCTCCAACAGCAGGTGAACGCAGCGCTTATGCAGGCAGGCTTTTCCCTAGAAAAGCGGGCCTTCCGGCCGCATCTGACGCTGGGGCGTCAGGTCATCCTGGAGCCTGGTTTTCGGGCAAAGGACTACGGCCAAACGCTGCCGCCTGCCCGCATGCTGGTGAAGGAAATTGCCCTGATGGAATCCCGGCGGGTAAACGGCCTGTTGCAATATGTGCCGCGATTTGTGCAGCCAATTGGGTAAAAATAAAATCAGGCGGTATGCACCCGCATGGGTGGCATGCCGCCTGGTTTTTGTTGTTTTATCCGTCTCTGATCAGGCTAGTCAAACACAATCTGCCCCCATCATCTCCTGGAAGGGTCTGGCCATGCCCGCCACAAGGCTCCACTGCCGCTTCATATACATCCGCAGAGGCTCTTCCCTGCAACCAAGCCGGCAACAGGCTTTCTCTATCTTCCGGTCAGACCTTTGGCCTGTATCAGCAGAAGGGGCGCATATGCGCCCCGCTTTTGTTTACTGGTTCCCATTTTCATTTCCGATGGCTTCCAAAATGGCCTCTACCGTCTGCTCTGCCGTTTGGCCCGCCGCATCAATGATAAGATCGGCCCACTTTTCATACAACGGCGCACGCTCCTGATAAAGCGAATACAGAGATTCGCCCTTTTCCATGGCAACGCCCCGCGTTTTGATATTATCGAGCCTATGCTCAATCTCCTCATACGGCAGTTGTAAATAGATCAGGATGCTGCTCAGATGTAGATGGCGCATGGCAATTTCACTGTAAACGGCGCTCCCGCCCGTAGCGATTACCGTATCGCGGCAATCAATGCTTTGAATCGCGTGTGATTCCACACGCAAAAAATATGGCAGCCCATGCCCATCAATGATCTCTTGCAAGCGCTTGCCCTCGCGCTGCTGCAACAGCAAATCCGTATCCAGAAAGCCGACGCCCATCGTCTTTGCAAGAATGACGCCGATCGTACTTTTTCCACATGCAGGCATGCCGATCAGTACAATATTTTTCATTTTTTGATCCCCCAACGTGCAAAAAGCTTGTATCAATCCTATTTTTTTGAAAAAAACAGAGGGGCCAGCACCAGCAGGCCCCTCTGCCCTTATTGATTATGATAAAACGGCTGATGTTCGTTTGTCAACCATTTTTTCAGAAAGCCTTATGCTTTTAGCGCAATTGCCTTGTGAGCTTTCTCCACAATATTGGCCGCATCAAGGCCAAACACATGCAGCAGCTCTACCGCTGGGCCAGAGCAGCCGAACGTATCCTCCACGCCCACGCGCACCACGGGCACCGGCACTGTTTCACTCACGACCTCCGCCACTGCGGAACCGAGGCCGCCAATGATGCTGTGCTCCTCCGCCGTAACAATCGCGCCCGTTTCCTTCGCGGCTGCAATGATACAGTCACGGTCAATCGGCTTGATGGTCGCCATATTGATGACGCGGGCGCTCACGCCTTCCTTCCTCAACTCTTCCTGCGCTATCAGCGCCTCATTGACCATCAGGCCGGTAGCGATGATCGTGACATCCCCGCCATCACGCAGCTCAACGGCCTTGCCGATCTCAAAGGAATACGTTTCGTCAAAGATGCGCGGCACCGCCAAACGGCCAAAACGCAAGTAAACGGGGCCGTCGTATTCCGCAGCGGCAAACACAGCCGCGCGCGCCTCAATATCATCCGCCGGGTTGATGATGACCATGCCCGGGATCGTGCGCATCAGGGCAATATCCTCACAGCACTGATGGCTCGCACCATCCTCACCCACGGAAATGCCGGCGTGCGTTGCACCGATCTTCACATTGATATGCGGATAGCCAATCGTATTGCGCACCTGCTCAAACGCGCGGCCCGCCGCAAACATAGCGAAGGAAGAAGCGAAAACCAAATAGCCCGTTGTGGCAAGGCCTGCCGCAACGCCCATGAGGTTGCATTCCGCAATACCCGCGTCAAAAAATTGATCGGGATAGGCTTTTTTAAACACTCCGGTTTTGGTAGCCGCCGCCAGGTCGGCATCCATCACGATTAGGTTGTCATATTTTTCAGCCAGTTCAACGAGCGCGTTGCCGTAACCGTCGCGCGTCGCTTTTTTGATTACCTCTGCCATCTTATTCCGCCTCCAATTCTGCCAATGCGGCCTTCAATTCATTCATCGCCAGCTCATACTGCTCCGCATTCGGCGCAGTGCCGTGCCATGCGCACTGATTTTCCATGAAGGAAACGCCCTTGCCCTTGATAGTTTGCGCAATGATGGCAGTGGGCTTATCCTTACATGTATGGGCAGCCTGTAGGGCGGCTTCCATATCATCAAAGCTGTGGCCGTCGATTTCAATCACATTCCAGCCAAAGGCCACAAATTTTTCCGGAATCGGATAGGGGGAATTGACCTCTTCCACAGAGCCGTCGATTTGCAGGTTGTTGTTATCGACAATCGCAACGAGATTATCAAGCTTTTTGGCCGCTGCAAACATTGCGGCCTCCCAAACCTGGCCCTCTTCCAACTCGCCATCGCCGAGCACAGTGTAAACCCGAAAACCTTTATGCCCATATTTCGAGCCAAGTGCCATACCCACGGCGGCCGAAATGCCCTGGCCCAAGGAGCCTGTGCTCATATCGATCCCCGGCAGCAGCTTCATGCTCGGATGCCCCTGCAAACGCGAACCAACTTTGCGCAGTGATTTAAGCTCTTCCTCCGGGAAATAGCCGCGCTGCGCCATCACCGCGTAGAGCGCGGGGGCTGTGTGGCCTTTGGAGAGGACAAAGCGATCGCGCGTTTCCATCTTTGGCTGTGCGGGATCAATATTCATCTCCTTAAAATAGAGGTATGTCAGGAGATCCGTGACGGAAAGCGATCCGCCCGGATGGCCGGACTTGGCCTGGAAGGTTTCTTCAATGACGCCCATACGGACCTTGCAGGCGGTCATTTCGAGCTGTTTCTTCGCTTGCGTATCCATTTATGACCATTCCTTTCTATGTGAGGCAGCACCTTTGCAGCTGAAAACGCGCAAAGCCACGGCCTGAAAAAGCTTTTTCAAACCCGCGCCTCCTAAAATCTATTCTATTATCCGATAAAATCCTGCTCTTGTAAAGAGAAAACGCAAAAAAAAATTAGAAAAAATCCTCAAAAAAAATAATTGAAATTCAAGAAAAATAGCAAATTTATCCTTTTGTTTTCCCAATTAGGCAATTATTTTCGGCCGTTTTGCTAGGCCGTCATGCCTTACCATAGGTGCGCTCAATATG
>ERZ791883.2615-NODE-2615-length-11452-cov-3.011845_pt1 | contig 11452 bp, 13 predicted proteins | sample MGYA00510160_ERZ791883 | MGnify/ENA primary metagenome ERZ791883 (study PRJEB30046, sample SAMN00792072) | human gut metagenome | study: EMG produced TPA metagenomics assembly of the A metagenome-wide association study of gut microbiota in type 2... | reverse complement strand
GTTGACTACAACGAAAACATGGCTAAGGAAAAAGTGGCTGGTCCGCCGATACGGCCTTGGCTGCGGCGATCACTTCCTCGTCCGTTGCATCCAGCCGCCCATAGCGAATATTTTCCATTACAGTGCCTGAAAACAAATGCGGGTTTTGCAAGACATATCCCAGATGGCTGTGGAGCCAGAGCTGGCTTCTCTCGCGGTAATCCCGCCCATCAATCAAAATCCGCCCCCTTGTCGGCTCAAAAAACCGGCAGGCAAGGTTGACCAGCGTACTTTTTCCAGCGCCCGTTTCCCCTACAATTGCAATGGTGGAGCCGGCGGGAATCTTTAAGTTAAAATGATGGAGGATTTCCTCCTCCCCATCCGGATAGTGAAAAGAAACGTCGCAAAACTCGATCTCCCCACGGATGGGCTCCCAATTCTCCTTGTTTGGGTGAAATACATTGCCATAGCGCTCCTCTACCTCAGGGCGATCAACGATCTGCGGCTTCACATCGAGCAGGCCTGTCACGCGCTCAATATTCGCCTGCACGGAGATGGCCTCCGCAATGGTGCGCGCCAGCTGCTGAATCGGCTCAAAAATGCCGATTGCATAAGAAGTGAAGGCGGAGAGCGTGCCAATCTGGATCAAGTTTTCTTGCACCATTTGCCCGCCGCGTGCGAGGACAATTGCCGTCGCTAATGAGCTACAAAACATCACCAGCGGAATATAAATGGCACTGAGCTGGGAAGAGCGAACGGAGGCCTTGCGCAGCCCGTTGCTGACGCCCTGAAATTCCTGATAGTTCTGCTCCTCGATCACAAGCGCCTTTGAGGTTTTGGCGCCCATAATTCCCTCATTGTAGGCGCTCGTCACGTGAGAATGCGCCTTGCGGATTTTACGGTTCCAATGTAGAATTCTATTTTGAAAATATGCGGTCAATACTGCGATGACTGGAACCACAAGAATCACTGGCAAAGCAAGGGCGGGGTTAAGCACCAGCATCGCCGCAAACACGCCAAGCACATAAAACAGCGCCCATAGAATATCGATCAGGTTCCACGCCATCAATCCTGCAATGCGGTTGGTGTCACTCATAATGCGGGAAAGGATGTACCCTACCGGCGTTATATTAAAATAGGAAAAAGAGAGCGTCTGCATATGCACAAAGCACGCGCGCTTGAGATCGCGCCCCATGCCCATCTCCACCCGCATGCAGCCGCGCGTAAAACAAATGACGCTGACCGTCTGAAACACGATTACACCTGCATAGGCCGCGGCAAAGGAAATCAGGCCGGACGAGGTGCGCGCCTCAATAAAATGATCGATTGCATACCGCTGAAATAACGGCATCAGAATATCGATCGCCGCACAGGCGAGATTGAGCGTTAAAATGACAAGGAGTGTTTTTTGATAAGGCTTTAGGTAAGGCAAAATGCTTTTCCATACCGGCCACTCAAACGCCCGTTTGTTATAATCCTGCTCTTCATAAGCCATTTTCAACCCCTCCTTTGAGCGGAAAGGATTCCGCCTGTTCCAACAGCTCCCTATCGTCGCTGTTCATCTGGATTTCATAAATCGAACGGTAGATGCCCTCTTGGGCAATCAGCTCCTCATGCGTTCCCTGCTGCATCACCCTGCCGCCGTCGAGCACCAGGATTTCATCCGCTTGCATCAGAGTTGTGATGCGGTGGGAGATGAGGATCACTGTGGCATTCCCAAGCTTGCTGTGAAGCTCCCTACGGATTGCCGCGTCAGTTTCCGCATCCACGGCGGAAAGGGAATCATCAAAGATCATAATCGGCGCCTGCTGCATGAGCATACGGGCAATGGCAACCCGCTGCTTCTGCCCACCGGAAAGCGTAACGCCCCGTTCGCCCACGATTGTGTCGTAGCCGGAGGAAAAACCGTCGATTGCCTCATCCACGCAGGCGATTCCGGCGGCGGTGCGGATTGCTTCGAGCGATGCGCCTGGCCTGGTTGCCCGGATATTCTCCGCAATCGTGCGGGAAAAAAGGAACGGCTCCTGCAAAACAATGCCGACTTTGCCGCGCAGGTAGCTGCGTGAAATCTCCCGGATGTCCACACCGCCGATTGTGATCCTGCCGCTGCCTTCCGGCAGATCATAAAGCCGGTCGAGCAGATGCATCAGGGTCGATTTGCCGCTGCCCGTGCTGCCGAGGATGGCAAAGGTTTTTCCTGCCGGGATGGTAAAGGTCACATCATCGAGCACCGGCTTCTGCCCTTCATAGCAAAAGGTTGCGTGTTCAAAGCGGATCTCCTGATCCATCGGAGGTCGTTTCGCCTGCGGCGGATCTTCCTCTTCCTCCGCCTCTAAAATATAGCCGACGCGGTCAATGGACACACCCGCCTTACTCATATCGGAGAGGATGCGCCCAAGCCCGCGCACCGGCCAAACGAGGGAGGCGTTATAGGAGACAAATACCAGAAACTCGCCAAGCGTGATCTCCCCATTCACCGCGGTGATTACGCCGGCGCATAAAACGCAGAGGATTTGAAGGCCCGTCATCAGGTCGCCGATGCCCCAGTATGTGCTCATTAGACGGCCGAGCCGAATCCATAAGTTTGCAAAATGATTGTTTTTATGATCAAACCGCTCAATCTCGAATGCTTCCCGGCCAAATGCCCGCACCACACGCACGCCGGTCAGGTTCTCCTGCACGGTGGAGGAGAGCGCGCCCTCTGCCTCGTCCGCCTTGCGGAACCGCTTTGCAATTTTTGCATAGAAAATGCCGGAATAAGCGGCTACCACCGGGATAAAACAGAGTGCGATCAGGCTGATTTTCACATTCATTGTGAACATGATGCTCATATACAGGGCGATTAAAAAGATCGTTCGGATCACTTCCAGCAGCTGGTTGCACACAAAATTGCGGATTACATCCACATCGGAGGTGCAGCGCTGAATGATCTCGCCGGTTTGATGTTGCACATGCCAGGCGAAAGGCAGCTTTTGAATATGTTCATAAAGGCGGTCGCGTAGCGCTTTAAGGAAGTTCTCCGTCCCCTTTGCCAACCCCATGCGGGAAAGATACATGCTCACTCCGGATAAAATGGATACCGCCAACACCGCGCCCGCAGCCAAGAGCAGCGCTGCCATGCCGCTCCCGGCAAAAATCCCTTCAGGCACGATTCCCTTGATAAAGCCTGGGATTGCGGCCGGAGCGCCGCCAATGATCGAATCCACCGTGATCCGGATGATTTGTGGCGTAAGCGCGTTAAAAACCGTGTTCAGCATGGAAAACACCAGTGCTATCAAAAATAAATGCGCATTCCCACGTAGAAAGTGGAGAATTAGCCCGGTGCGCCTTCGGCTTACTGCCCGTTTTTCATTTTTCAAGTCATTCAGCTCCTCTCTTTCATGGAACCCGCTTTTTATTGGATTCCCTTTTTCTTTTTCCAAAGAAAAAAGCATCCCTGAAGCAATCAGGGATGCTTTGAAGCCGCGATTCTTATGAGATTTCCGCGAGGAAGACTCCTTACGAGGGAACTTCCCCAATTGAAATCTGATTCAGAAGAAAGGCGGGCAAAACAACCGCTGACTGTGCAAAAATTTGCGCATTACCCCTATACGCGTTGGAAAATGTATGATTCCACACATACGCTACCAGCAGCACGTTACGCTTCATACGCTTCGTCACTTTGAACCCGCCTCCTTTCATAAAGTGTCTTTGGAAAAAGTTGTGTGTTTAGTATACCTTCCGCTCCCATAGAAGTCAAGCATAGATTTTGTATTTTTTTCTGCAACGAATTGTATGTTTTGCTAAAACAGAGAAATCGGGTCATCAGGGAATTCTTTTATGCAAAAGGACAATTCGCTTGAAACCTTGTATTTTGCGCGGGCGTTGTTTTTACCCAAACGAAAAATAGCGGGTCGTTTCCTAAGCGGCGGAAGAAAAAAATCAATTGGATCGATCGGCGTTTGGTAGGATGTGCTTTGTTTGTAATAACCTTAATTTTTAATCGCAAAGCACGCTGCAAGGGGAATAATCCCGGTTTGCAGCGTGCTTTTTACAATGGTCTTGAAAATTGATTTTTATTTTTGGGCTTCATGCAGAGCCCAGCTAACGTGTGCCTGGGGCCTATTCTATTCCAAACCCATTTTAGCGGCTCTTCTCATGCAACCGGTTCCTTCACAAATGCGCGATCAAAGTGGCCACGGCAGCGCCAACGCTTGCCGCAGCGGTTAGTTTGGCGGCGGAGAGCAGGGGCCTGCGTTTGGCCTTGGTGGGAGGAGGCGCACCTGTTGCCTGGGCGATCTGTTCTACCCGTTCCCGAACCTTGCCCTCGCTGACAGTCGCATATTCCGGTTTCACAATAAATAAAATCCGTTCAAAGTATTCGCTGCCTGTATCGCTCACCTCTACAACCTGACGGTTGACACCCTTTATCATGGCGCATCCTCCCTCGTTCCAATTCTGTTCTGCTCCTATTTTGGTCAGTCAGCAGAATCTTTATACAGCAGAGGGTGGAAAAAGAATTGGCAATTACTGCTTTATACGACTTGTATAGTTGAAAGTTTGTGCAAAAGTGTGGAAAACTCGGTGGAAAGTGTGGATAACCGGGCCGTTTTTTTGGAGAACAAGGTGGGTTCGACGAAAAACGCAGAATGTGGAGAAAGATTGTTAACGATTTATCATATACAATGGGTTTTATCCGCTTTACGAAATGCAGTTTTGTCGGCAAAACTAGGCATTTCTCCCACTGAAAAAAAGACAACGCCGGGTGGAAACCCGGCGCCGCTTTTGATATGGAGGGGAAACGGGAGAAAAGCTCCTCCCGGATGTGGGCAGTTTGAAGCATTAAACGGCCAGCATGGCGGCTGGCGTAACGTCATTAAAAAGCAGAGCAATGACGACCGCTGAGAGGAACAGGAATGCAATAATGGAAAGGGAAAGAATCATCGTTTTTTTGCTTTGGATATAAGCTTTCATATAGCTCCGCTCCTTTATCATTTGATCTTGTTTTTATTATAGGGCGGAGGCAGGCGGAAATAAACAGGAATTCGATTACAGATCGCTACAATTTTATTACGTAGAAACGCCAATAGTTACAAATCGTAATTTTTTCAGGAAACGGTTACAAAGTGATAACAGTATCATGAACAAATTGATACAAAAACGGATATTTGTATGAATCTGGACGATCTGTTTGATCGATCCGATCATCATGTCTGCCGTTCAAGCCCGTGTTCCGTCAGCTGGTATACTTGGGTGCAGACCTCTGAGATCAGCTTGCGGTCATGCGTCACGCATAAAAATGCGCCGCCATAATGGCGCAGCGCTTCCCGGATGACCGGCCCGGTCAAAGGGCTTAAATTGCGCGTCGGTTCATCAAGCAAAAGCACATCGCAGCCGCCGAGCAATAGCTTAAGCAGGCAGAGTTTTGCCTGCTGGCCGCCGCTGAGCGTGCGAACGGGCCGCTCCATTTCATCTGCGGTAAATTTCATACTTCCGAGCCTTGTACGGGCCAAGGTGAGGGCGGCCCGGTCTCCGCCATCCCAAAGGATTTCAACCGGCGTTTGCTCCCCGTCCAAAAGGGTAAGATAATCCTGCGGCATATAACCGGCGTGGATATCCTTGCGCTGCTTCAGCTCCTCCCAAATCGCCTGCAAAAGAGTTGTTTTGCCCGCTCCATTTTCGCCGATCACCGCGGCATGTGCAGGGCCGGTCAGCGTAAGCTTTATATGGTCTGCAAGGGCTTTTTCTCCTGCCTGAAGGTGGGGCAGGTAAAAAGAGAAGGCCTCTTTCCCCTTGGGGAAGCGCAGCTCCCTGTTAAAAAAGAGCTCTACGGCCTCCTCTGGGTCTGGAAAGTTGAGGAACTCCTCCTGCTCCCGCTCCATGCGCTTTTGCTGCGATTTTACCGCGTGCATTTTCTTTTTGAGCAGCCGGCCCCCGCTTGGGTTTGCGCGGGTAATAACGTTTTGCTCATGCTCCACGCGCTGATAAATCTGCTGCCAGCGATCCTCCCGCGCCCGCTGGTCCGCCCGCTGTTTGGCGGCTATCTGCTCCTGGTGGGCGAGCATAGCGTTTCGCCGCTCCACATAGGCGCGGTAGCCCATGCGTTCAAGGGTGTGTTGAGCAGCGGTTTTACGGCGTATCTGCTCAAAATGCAGGATCACATTGGCTGTATGTTCCAACAGTGTTTCATCGTGAGATACATAGAGAACTGGGATCTTCGATGACAAAATCAGCCGTTCCAGCCAATCTAATGCACGAAGATCCAAATCATTGGTTGGCTCGTCGAGCACGAGAAAATCCGGCCCCTGCATCAGCGTACGCAGTAAAAGCAGCTTGATGCGCTCCCCTCCGGAAAAAGCGGCAAGCGGACGCTCGGAAAACGGCGCCTCTGCCGGAATTGTGAGCTGGGAGATCAGATTATAATCCGGCCCATCTGGAAATAGTTCATGCACAGGTGTATTGAGAAGGGCTGTATCCGGCCTTTGCGGCAGATAGCCGGGCAGCGCGCCATGCAATTCAATCCGGCCGCTAACATGGCAATAGCTCCGGATCGCCTCCGGCTCACAGATGAGCTTTAGCAGCGTGCTCTTGCCATTTCCCTCCTCGCCTATGAGGGCTACGCGGTCGCCTGGGTGCAGCGTAAAGCTAAAATCGTGCAATAGAGGGCGGCCGCTCTCTCTGTGCTCAATTGAAATATGGCTGCATTCGAGCATAAAAAACATCCTTTCCTGCATCACTGCAAAAAGGAGCGCATGCTTCCACATGGCAGGCGGGAAACAGGCGGAATCATCCCCTCATTGCAGCGTTTTTGGGTATAAAAAACGCCTCTGGTAAAACCAGAGGCGCTCCTGCCGACAATATAAGGGGAATAACTGCAATTTATTCCACGAGGGCGGGCAGAAGGGCTGCTGATTTTACCGTATTTTGCATCAAACGCAGATACATTCCATCCGCCTCGCTTTCTTTTGGTTGTATTGAAGCCGTTCTTATGATATCCTAGGCGGCAAGAGAAGTCAAGGGGGATTTTTTATGATACGATTGACCCTGGCCGCACCGGAGGAAAGGTTTCGGGAGCAGATCCTCGCCTATCGGACGGAATTTTTAGAGGCGGGGGATCACATGGCTGGCTGCGCAGGGCTCGATCGGGCGCCTTCCTTCGAGCGTTGGCTCCAGGCCGTGCGGGCTAACAGCAGAGAAGAAACAGTTGGGCGGGGCCTCGTGCCCGCCTCCAATTATCTAGCTATCCGCTTGACTGACCATCGTCTGGTCGGTTTTATCGATGTGCGCCACCGGCTGAATGAGGTTCTGTTCCAATCCGGCGGCCATATCGGCTATAGCGTGCGCCCTGGGGAGCGCAGGCAGGGCTATGCAACGGAGATGCTCCGGCTTGCCCTGCTTAAATGCAGGGAGCGTGGAATGCATCGTATTTTAATTACCTGCCGGAAGGAAAATATCGCCTCTGCGCGGACCATACAAAGCTGCGGCGGCGTTTTGGAAAACGAGGTCGTAAAGGACGGGCAGGTTTATCAAAGATATTGGATCTTGCTTTCATCGACCTAATTGGGAAACGATGCGTTGCGAAGTTCGGCATTTTTTGAGGCATGGATAGATGGGGCGGAACAGTGGAGGCTACCAAACATGCTCTCCCAAAGGAAAAGAGGCTGATGCAACAGGAAACTATTTTGCATCAGCCTCTTTGTAATTTTTGACACGCTGGGTCAATATTGTGATAAATGCTTATGATCGTGGCGCTCTGGAATGGTTCCATAGGTGCGCTCGAACTGGACCAGTTCCCTTTCAATCATTCGGCGAAGTTCATGCGACTTCGAGCATCCATAAAATTGTGATACATAATCCAATCTTTCAAAAAGTTCTTTGTGAATGCACACAGTAAAACGGACACTGTCTTTTTTCATGGGAAACCCTCCGTATTTCATGATTTGTAGAATTTTATCGCATTATACCATATAATGATATCACGACGGCTTAAAAATCGTGATAAAATCATATATCTCTCTTTTGCCCATATTATGGCGTGTGATTTTGCATAAATTGACGAATAAAAGGGTTAATTTGTAAAGTAAGGGCGATAATTTTTAAATATTTGGAAAACAGTAACCGCTTCAGGTGGATGCGGAGACACGTAAGCGGTTTTTTATGCACGGCCGGCATGCCGCCCCATTCTACAAAACTTCCTGAAAACTGTAAAAAGGATCTTGACTTTATCAAACGCTTGCGATATACTATATTTGTATTCTAACCACGCATTGATCTCACATTTTTTGTAAGTCATTGTCCGTTTGATGGTTTACAGAGATGTGATTTTTTTTTGGTGCAAGATCGGATACAAAATATTTTAGGAGGTACCAGCTCTATGAATAACGGTACAGTAAAATGGTTCAACTCAGAAAAAGGCTATGGCTTCATCTCAAATGACGACGGCGGCGAGGATGTATTTGTGCATTTCTCCGCAATCCAGGCGGATGGCTATAAATCTCTTACAGAGGGCCAGAAGGTTACGTTTGATACGGAGCCCGATCCGAAGGACAGCAATAAGCTGCGCGCTGCAAACGTACAGGTCGTCGGCTAAGAAAAAATAATTTTTGCCTCCATTCAATTCTGAATGGAGGCTTTTTTATTACGGAGCAACAAATCGGAGCCTGCCTAAATAGCACAGGTTCAAGAGCTACCAGCCGTTTACGGGCACAGTTAGTCACCGGTTATTTGGATGATGATGGTGGTTCCCGCATCAGCCGCAGGCTCGTTTTCGATGCAAAGCCTGCCGCAACCTCATGGAACAAAGAGATACGCAACCTTTATGAGAGCAGTCTGTTACCGGCGATTTTTTATTACGAAGCGCAGCGGAGTAACAAAGCAAAGCCTGCCGCAACCTCATGGAACAAAGAGATACGCAACCTTTATGAGAGCAGTTTGTTACCGGCGATTTTTTATTACGAAGCGCAGCGGAGTAACAAGGCAAAGCCAATTACGATCTCATGGGGTTAAAGAGATGATGCAGCCAGCTTGCCGCACACACTTGTCCAGCGGCTATTTTTATTTCATATGGCTGATGAGCTGTAATAAAAGGTGTTTTTCCTCTGCCGAGAGCGTCATCCACTGCTCTAGAAGCTGTGTCTGATCCGGTGTCAGCACGGAAAATTCCTCTTCTTCCGCGAAAAACTGTGCCAGGGTCAGGTCAAAGGCTGCACAGATTTTTTCCAGGGAGGATATAGATGGCGTCATTTCTTTACGATACCAAGAGGAAATTGTAGATTGCGGCAGGCCTGACCGGACGGAGAGCTCATATTCCGTCCATCTATGGGCCAGTCGATATTTTGTAATGGTCTCCAAAACGCGCGCCATCTCATCACCACCTTGTAACGTTTCGTTTATTGTAGTACGATAAAGCGTTACTTTTAACCATTATTCTCGTATATTAAATGCGATATTATTCACATCTATGGAAATATAATGATTTTGTTTTCTTACTGCATAGGGAAATGGCGCAAAAAAACTGCTGGGAACACATGGCTTCCCAGCAGTTTTTAGAAATATCCGGCTGTTTTATTGACTGCGTGCCTGATCCAGCTGATTGCGGTAAATTTGAATTTGCTCCGGGCTCCGCTCATAAAAAGGGATCGGGAGGGAAACCGTGCGGATAATCCGCAAAGGCGGGCCATTCAATAGCAAAACGGTGTTTGCCATAGCGGCTGCTTCTGTGAGCTCATGGGTGACTAAAATCGTCGGTTTTTTCCCAATCGACTGCATTGTCCAGGCGATCATCTTGGCGCGTGTGGCGTCGTCGAGCGCTTTAAAGGGCTCATCCAGCAAAAACAGGGCGCCTGCGTAGGCCAACGCACGGGCGATGGCAACCCGCCTGCGCATACCGCCGCTGAGTTCATCCGGTAGCTTTTGGCGCGCATCTGCAATTCCGGACTGCTCCATCCAAAAGGCTGCTTCTGTCCCAGGAGCGGCGATAGCGATATTCTGCTCTGCTGTGCACCAGGGCAGCAGGCGGTCCTCTTGGAATACCATGGAGATTTTGGCGCCGTCTAGGCCGTTGATCGTGCCGGCATCCGCCGTTTCCAGCCCGGCAATCAGCCGCATGAGGGTGGTTTTTCCGCAGCCGGAGGGGCCGCAAAGCGCAGTAACGCCCTCAGAGGGCAGCGTGAGGGAAAAATCCTCCAACACGGTCTGCCCCGCGTAATGCTTTTTTAGATGGCAAACTTCTAGGTTCATGAGGGTTTCTCTCCTTCTTGCTTCGGCGCGCAGCGCAGCAGGCGTGTGCTGAGGCGGCGCATCAGTGCGACCAGGAGCTTTTCCAGCAGCATGCTCAAAAGAATGATGACCAGTGTCCAAGCAAACAAATCCGATGTTTCCAAATACACTTTGGCGTTATATAGCTGCAATCCAATTGAATTGCGCGGCATGGCGAGCACCTCTGCCGCCACGCCCGCCTTCCAAGCGAGCCCAAGGCCGGTGGTACATCCCGCCATGAAATAGGGCAGAATGCTTGGCACATAGATGCGCCAGGCCGTTTTCCATGGGCCGAAACGGAACATTCGGCCCATTTCCAATAGCTGTCGGTCCGTATTGCGAATTCCCTCGCTGACATTGGCCCAAATAATTGGCAGCACCATCAGAAAAGCCGCGAACGGCGGAATCTGGTTGCCGCGCAGCCAGACAAGCGCTAAAATAATGAAAGAAGCTACGGGCGTAGCCTTGATAATTCCGAGCAGGGGGCTAACCAGTGCATGTAGAAAGGATGATGCACTCGTCAGCACAGCCAGAAAAACGGCCGCTACCACAGCTGCCAGATAGCCGGCCATGATCCGCAGAAGAGAAGCGGCAGAAATAAGCCAAAAGTCCGTCTCCCGCAGAAGCTGCAAAAGGCGGACCAAAACCTGCGCGGGGGAGGGAACCAGAAGCTCCTGCCCCACGCATAGCGATACAATTTCCCACACGGCGATCCAAAAAAGGATCGCCGCGCTTTTTTTCAGCAAAGGGAAACGGGGCCGTCTGTCAACGGCTGTAGTAGAAGTCATCACCAGGCATTGCTCCTCCGATGGATTTTGCGTTCGCTTTGAAGAGAACGTTCAGATTTGCCTGCATCGTCGTTTTCATGGAATCCCCTTCTAGGAAGATAATGTTGCAGTTCGGAATGGCGAGCTCTGCGATCAAGGCCTTGGGCATGATCCCGAACTCTTCCACCAGTTGGGAAGCGTCTACCGCACTTTCAGTGACATAATCAACTGAAGCCTTGTATTCCGTGAGGAATTGATCCACCGCAGCCTTATTTTTTTGCGCAAATTCCTTATTGACGATGATGCACCCCTGCGCAAGCGTGCTTTTTTCACCGGATTTTTCCGTCGCCTTATCCCACTCTGTGGTCAGGTTTAATGCGCGGCGGATTTCCTTGTTTTCACGCAGAACGCTCGTTACATTCGGCTCCGGCAACATGCAAATCGCCGCTTTGCCAGAGGCCATCAGGGTG
>ERZ791883.2598-NODE-2598-length-11533-cov-2.398414_pt1 | contig 11533 bp, 7 predicted proteins | sample MGYA00510160_ERZ791883 | MGnify/ENA primary metagenome ERZ791883 (study PRJEB30046, sample SAMN00792072) | human gut metagenome | study: EMG produced TPA metagenomics assembly of the A metagenome-wide association study of gut microbiota in type 2... | reverse complement strand
GCCGCAGTCCAGAATGTGCTCTGGGTCCTCCAGTTCCAGCTTGGCCTGACCGCCGCCGAACAGCTCCACAAAGGTCTGCTCAAAGCTTTCGCTGAGCAATTTGAACTGCTGGCCGAAAATGTCGGTCATCTGGGAGGTGATCTCCCCGATGATGCCGGTCAGCTCGCCCTTAGCCTTTTCCACATCGTTCCGCTGATCCGTCAGATAGGTATACCGTCCGTTGACCCGCTCAAACTCGTCGATGGCGCCTACATTGATGGTGCCGAGGCCGTTGATCTCCCGCTTCAGCTCCGCTACCCGGCGGGACGCCTTGGGTACGCTTTCCAGCTCGATCCGCTGGGCCTGGGCGTCAGAATGGTTCAGCTCGTAGGTCTCCCACAGCTTGTCCAAGATCTGCTTTTCCTCCATGGCGGAGGTGGTTAGCTTCGTTTCCAGTCTGCTGACGGACCGTTCCAGATTCAGGAGCGTTTCGTTCATCTCCTGACCGGCGCGGCTCTTGGCGGTGCGTTCCGCCTCCAGTGCGATCTTTTCCTGACTGATCCCCGCCAGCCGCTCCGAGATCACGGCGCTCTGTGCCTTCAGCTGTGCCTGTTCCGCTCTCCGCTGGCCGATCTCGGTCTGAGCCGCCTCAATCTGCCGCTGATACTGGGCCAAGGCCGCTTCCTTCTGGCTTCGGTCACCGGACAGCTCCGCTGCCAGCGTTCGCAGATCGGCGGCACGGCGCAGCGCCCCCTCCCGGTTGGCGTCGATGGCGGCCAGCTCCGCCTTGTGGGCGGCGATAGCCTCAGACAGTTGCCCGGACTGGGCCAGCAGCTCGCTCTGCCCGGAGAGGATGGCCTCCGCCTGTACGCGGCAGCTTGCCGCCTCCCTTTCCCGGTCCGCCACGGTCTGCTCCGCCGCTGCGTTTCGGGTCTCGTTTTCCCGGATACGGCCATCGATGGCCTCGATCTCTCCGGTGAGATTTTCCACGCTTTCCCGCAGATTGGAAAGCAGCATATCAAACTGATTCTTCACGCCTTGCAGCCGCAGGACCTCGTCCTCGGCGGCGCGGCGCTGAGTCTCAGCGGTGGTCAGCTCGTACTGAGCCGCGTCCAGCTCCCGGCGGGAGGCTTCCTCTGCCGCCCTGGCCTCCTCCAATTTCCGGTGCATCTCCGATGCCCGGCCATTCAGCCGTTCCAGTTCCGCCGCCCGGCTCAGCACACCGGCGCTGCGGCTGGTAGAGCCGCCGGTCATGGAGCCGCCCCGGTTGATGACCTGTCCGTCCAGCGTCACGATGCGAAAGGCATTGCGGTACTTCCGGGCCATGGCAATGCCGCAATCCAGATCCTCCGCAATCACCGTTTTTCCCAGAAGGCTGTTAAAAATTTGCGTATACTTAGGGTCGAAGCGCACCAACCGGGACGCCACGCCCACAAAACCGAACTCGTTCTCCACGCCCCGCTCCCGGAGTTCCTCTCCCCGGATGGCGGTGAGGGGCAGGAAGGTGGCACGGCCGCCCTCCCGCTGCTTCAGGAAGGCGATGGCGCTCTTGGCGTCCTCCTCCCGGTCCACTACGATGTTCTGCAAACCGGCACCCAAAGCGATCTCGATGGCAAGGGAATACTTGCCGTCGGTCTTCATCAGACCCGCCACCGGGCCGTGGATGCCCCGGAGGTTGTTCTGGGCCTGACAGACCAGCTTGACAGCCTTGTTGAAGCCCTCGTAGTCCTTTTCCATTTCCGTCAGCAGACGGATGCGGTTATCCAGCGCGCCCACATCCATGGTGAGCTTCACTCTGGCTTCGGCAGCGGCGTCGGCCTTCTTCTTCCGCTCCTCCATCCGCAGGGTATGTCCGCTGATGATGTTGGCGGCGGCCTCCGCGTCCTCTTGTGCGTCCTCTAAGGCCCGGCGGTTAGCTTTTGCCTCCCGCCCCTGTTCCTCTAACTGACGCTCCGCGGTCTCCTGATCCGCCAGCGCCGCCATGCGGCGGGATCTGATCTGCTCCGTCTCCGCCCGGATGGCGGCGGCCTCCGCACGGGCGTCTGCGGCAGCGGCAATGGCGATGGCCTCTTTACCTCGGAAAGCCTCTGCCTCCGCGGCGGCGCCTCCCGCCTGCTCCGACGCAGTCTGAGCCTGAGCCAGCAGCTTGTCCAGTTCCGCATTCAGCGCGGCGGCCTGCTGCTCCAACTCTGTCGCTTGGGCGTCCTGTTCCGCTGCCTGGACCTCATAGCCCCCGGTGCGGCTCTCTGATTCTTCCAGTTCGCTTTTTGCTCGTTCAATATTCTCCGTTAGATGGCTAATGGTGCTTTCCAGCACCGCCACGGCGGAATCCTGCTCCGCTGTCCGGGCGTCCAGCTGGGCGGCTTCAGTCCGCAGCCCCTCCGCCTCCATGTCCTTTTCCTGCATCCGCTGGCCAAACTGCTCGTTTTCCGCGAACAGTGCGTCCATGCGGGACCGGGCCTCGTCCCGTTCCTGTTCCGCGTTCCGCAGGTCGATCTCAAGCTTCCGGGCGTTGGCCTTCAGCGCTTCCAGATTTTCCAGCCACAGGGAGATCTCCAACAGGCGCATCTCGTCCCGGAGGACCAGATATTTTTTCGCTGTCTCCGCCTGCATCCGCAGCGGCTCTACCTGGAGCTCCAGCTCCGCGATTTTATCGTTGATCCGCACCAGATTTTCCTCTGTGCGTTCCAGCTTCCGCTCCGCTTCTTCCTTCCGGTGGCGGTACTTGGAAATCCCTGCCGCCTCCTCGAAGATCTCCCGGCGGTCCGTGCTCTTGGTAGAGAGGATCTCATCCACCCGGCCCTGACCTACGATGGAATAGCCCTCCCGGCCCATGCCGGTGTCCATAAACAGCTCCGTCATGTCCTTCAGGCGGACGGACTGGCGGTTGATGTAATACTCGCTCTCTCCGCTGCGGTAATACCGCCGGGTGACGGCCACCTCAGACTCGTCCATAGATGGGAACAGATGACCGGTGTTGTCCAGCACCAGCGTCACCTGAGCAAAGCCCACCGGAGCGCGTTTTTCCGTGCCGCCGAAGATCACGTCCTCCATTTTGCCGCCCCGGAGGGCCTTGCTGGACTGCTCGCCCATGACCCAGCGGATGGCGTCGGAAATGTTGGACTTGCCGGAGCCGTTAGGCCCCACGATGGCCGTAATATCCTCACCGAAGTTCAGGACCGTCTTATCAGGGAAGGATTTGAAGCCCTGCACCTCCAGTGCTTTTAAGTACATCTATGTCTCACCTCGATCTACACCCATATACTTTGAACATACTTTAACTAAGATACTATACCAGAAAAGCGCACTTATTTCAATAGGAAAACGAGGGGTGTCACCCCCTCGTTTCGTTCATTTTCCGATAGAGCCAGTCCAATCCTTCCCGCAATCCGCCCAGCTGGTCGATGATCCCCAGATGCACCGCCTCCTCACCGTAGATCACGCTGCCCACATCCGCCGCCATGTCATCCTTTGCCAGCATGAGGGCCTGAAACTTCTCCGCCGAGATCCGGCTGTGTCCCGCCACAAAGGCCACGATCCGCTCCTGAAGCCGCTGAAAATAGTTGTAGGTCTGGGGCGCAGCGATGACCGTTCCGCTCATCCGCACGGGATGGATGGTCATGGCGGCGGAGGGCACTGCAAAGCTCCGCTGGGCCGCCACCGCCAATGGGACGCCAATGGAATGGCTGCCCCCTAAAACGATGGCCGCCGTGGGCTTGGTCAGTCCGGCGATCAGCTCCGCGATGGCCAGTCCCGCCTCCACGTCACCGCCCACGGTGTTCAGCAAAAATAAAATGCCGTCTACCTCCCGGCTCTCCTCCAGCTTCGCCAGCAGAGGCAGCATATGCTCATACTGGGTGGTTTTCGTACCGTTGGGTGCCGCCGTGTGCCCCTCGATCTGTCCGATGATGGCCAGCGTATAAACGGTTCCGTGGGCGGTTTTTGTCATGGCGGAGCCGAAATCTACTACGTTCTGGTTCACCTGACTCCCTTCCCGCTCCTCCGTCGCCTTTGTCTCCTTGTCCTTCTCCATTGCGATCCCTCACTTTCCCCGTTAGTCTCCGCAGGAAAGCGCCGGCCTATGCGCCGGAACGAAAAAGAGAGCCGCAGAGATAAAATCTCTGCGGCTCTTTTGGAAATCAATGTGTGTTTTTCGTCTGAAAATCAGGCAGCCTTGGGCAGCATCTCGGCAGTAGGGATCACCTTCATGCAGAAGTTGGCCAGGAATTCTGCCACGTTGCAGCGAGGTGCCGCAGCGCGGGGCGTTAGGGTCTTTTCAGCCGTCAGAACGCCGGAGCCGACAGCCCACTGCATCGCGGGGATGGCATACTCGCCAACCTCACCCACGTCCTCGAAGGAGAGAATATTGGTATCCTCGCCCACAGACACATCATAGCCCATGAACTGTGCGTAGCGATACAGGATGGTCAGGAACTGCTGACGGGAAATGGCCTGTGCCGGGGCAAAGGTCGTCTCGGTGATGCCGTTGGTCAGCTTGTTCTCGGCTGCCCAGGCGATGGCCTTGACGAAGGGAGAGGTAGCGGCCACATCGCCGAAGGGATTGGCGTTCTTGGGCTCGGGAGAGCCGTTCATCCGCCACAGCACCGTGACCATCTGGCCCCGGGTGATGGTGTTGTTGGGCATGAACATCGTATCCGTGACGCCCTTGAAGATATTGTTCTCATAGCAGTACTTCACCGCGCTGTAATAGGCGGCGGAAGGATCCACATCCGTAAAGGGCAGGCCCTTGATGATGGTGATGCGGTCACCGCCCTCGCCGTAATTCTCAGCGGACACAACGCCCTTCAGCTCGGTCTTAACATAATCCATCACGACCTCGTCCATGGGGATACCCAGATCGTAGTTGACGGAAGCGGTCTTGAAGGCGTAATAGGTATCGCCGCCGGCAGCCAGGAAGTCATTGGTAGCGATGGTGTAGACCGTTCTGAGGTTGAAGGCCTTGCCGCCAACGGACTGGATCGTAACACGGCGGATGGTCTTGGGTGCGTGGTAGGTGGAGCCTTCATACACATCGCCCGCGTCATAGGTCTTGGTGCCGTCAATGGTGTAGACGATGCCGCTGACCTGGGGGAAGCCGCCGATGGAATCCGGCGTGCAGTAGGTCGAAGCCTCCAGAGCCTCCAGCAGCTCCGCGCCGGTGACCTTCACGATGCTCAGTGTATTGCCGAAGGGCAGCACGGTGTTGATGTCCTTCTTGGTAATATCGCCCTTCTTGATGGTGGCCCGGATGCCGCCGCCGTTGGTGACAGCCGCGTCCACCTTGGTGCCGTTCTTGCCTGCGCCCCAAACCAGCGCATCGGTGATGAGGTCACCCAGATTGGTCTCGTGGGTCCGGACATTGGCCTTCACGCCGTCCAGCTCCACCTTGGTCTTGGCGAATACGGTGCCGTAGTCGTCGTCAATTTCCTTCTTGATGGCGGCAGCTCTGGCAGCCACGTCCTTATCCTCGGCAGTCATGCCCTCGGTAGGAGCGCTCATAGCCGTGACCTTGCCCTTGGGGCTGATGGTCACAACGCCAACGCTGGCCAGCTTGGTGCCGGTGGACGTGAGGAGGGTGCCGTTGACCTTGCCGTCCTTGTCGGTCACTTCGGCAATGTCCTTCATGGTGGAGTGGGAGTGTCCGTCAATGAATACGTCGATACCGTCCACAACATTCAGCAGGTCCGTGGAACGGTTGCCAATGGATTCCTTATCGATGCCCAGATGGCCCAGGCAGATGATGTAATCGCAGCCGTCCGCCTTCAGGGAGTCCACCTGCGCCTGTGCGCAGTCAAACATGGACTTGCCGCCCAGAATGGTCACGCCCTTGATCTTAGCGGGGTGTGCCTTGGTTGCGGTCTCGGGGGTCTCCAGACCGAACACGCCGATCTTGACGCCGGACGGCGTAGTGAAGATCTGGTTGGAGTTGAATGCCACCTTCCCCTGATAGAGCACGTTGGCTGCCACAATGGGGAACTTGGCTTCCTTGGAGAGATTCACCAGATTGTCATAGCCGTAGTCGAACTCGTGGTTGCCAAGGGTCGTGACGTCATACCCGGCCATGTTCATCAGTTCAACAGCCGTTTTACCCTGAGAAACGCTGACCGTGGGATCGCCCTGGCAGAAGTCGCCGGCGTCCATCAGCAGGACATAGGCACCCTCAGCCTCATAGGCTTTCTTCAAGGCCGCCACCTTGGCATAGCCGGAAATAGCGCCGTGCACATCGTTGGTGTGCAGCACTACTACATAGCCGTCCATCTCGCCCTTGGTCTCGTCCGCAGAGACTGTGACCGTCAGGGAGAAGATCATAGCCAATGCCAGCAGCACAGACAGGAACTTCTTCATTCGCAAAGACCTCCTTTTTATTTAGGGCGGTACAATTTGCAAGCGAGCCCCGCCCTGCTATGTCCAAATTATACCATATCGACCTTTGGTTGCAACTACTATTTGTAAATTTTTATGTTTTATCCGGTCAATTCTCCATCAGCTCTCCCCCATTGTCCCTCTGGTTTTTTGGGGAAAACCGTGCTATACTAACGGCAGAATCTAATCTGGAGGTGCTTTATATGCGTACGCTGTTCAAGGGCGGTACCGTCATCACCGGCCGGGGGCCCAAGCGGGCCGACGTGCTGGTGGAGGGTGAAAAGGTCAGGCAGGTGGGCCGTCTGATCCTCACTCCGGCAGACCGGACGGTGGATGTGGAGGGCTGTCTCCTGTTCCCCGGCTTTATTGACGCCCACACCCACTTTGATCTGGACGTCTGCAACACCACCACGGCGGACGATTTCACCACCGGCAGCCGTGCGGCTCTGAAGGGCGGCACCACCACCGTCATCGACTTCGCCTGCCCCAACAAGGGGGAGAGTCTGCAATACGGTCTGGATCTCTGGCATAAGAAAGCAGACGGCCGCACCTTCTGCGACTACGGCTTCCACATGACCATCGACGATTGGAACGAATCCATCCGGGCGGAGCTGCCGGAGATGTTCCGCCAGGGCGTGTCCTCCTTCAAGATGTATATGACTTACCCCGCCATGATGGTGGGTGACCGGGATATGTACTGGGCCTTGAAGGAGCTGCGTCACCTGGGCGGTATCTGCGGTGTCCACTGTGAGAACGCCGGTGTCATCGACGGTATGATCGCTGAGAAAAAGGCCGCCGGGCTGATGGGTCCCTCCAGTCATCCGGAGACCCGTCCTCCCTATTTGGAGGCTGAGGCCATCAGCCGCCTTCTGCGGATTGCTCAGGCGGCGGACTGCCCGGTGGTCATCGTCCACCTGACCAACGAGGAAGCCCTCAAGGAAGTGGAGCACGCCCGGAAGCGGGGCCAGAAGGTCTATGTGGAGACCTGTCCCCAGTACCTGCTGCTGGACGAAAGCGTTTATTACGCTCCCGACTACTCTCAGGCGGCCCGGTACATCTGCGCGCCCCCCATCCGGGAAAAGGCCAATCAGGAGGTTCTGTGGCGGGGCCTGCGCCGGGGCGAGATCCAGACCATCTCCACGGATCACTGCTCCTTCACCCTGGCCCAGAAGGACGCGGGCCGGGAGGATTTCACCAAGATCCCCGGCGGTCTCCCCGGTGTGGAGACCCGAGGCGAGTTGATCTATTCCTACGGCGTGGCCGCCAAGAAGCTCTCTCTGGCCCAGATGTGCCGGGTGCTGAGTGAGAACCCCGCCAAGCTGTACGGTCTCTATCCCCGCAAGGGCGTTCTGGCCCCCGGCAGCGATGCCGACATCGTGATCTACGATCCCGGTGACAGCCATGTGATCCGTGCGGAGGACTGCGTCGCCAACGTGGACTACAACCCCTACGAGGGCTTTGTCACCGCAGGCGGCATCCGGGAGGTCTGGCTCCGTGGCCGCAAGACCGTGGAGAACGGCAAGGTGCTGGACACCGTCCCGGCAGGCATGTATCTGGCCCGTGGAAAATGCGATCTGTAGCATCATTCCTGTAAAGGATTATCGCTTTATATCGTGTTGATTTCAACAGTTTTCGTTTATTTTTGCAAAAAATCCCGCAGTTCGTCCCGTGTTTCCCACGATTGCATTTCTTTTTATTCTTTGCTATAATACGGCTGTTGAAGAGACCGCCAGACGGTTTTCTTTCCTTGAAATTCAGCGGATCATCCAAAAGCAGGGGCGGTGGACCGCCCCTGTTTCACCGCGGGGAGGTATTGTATGCACTACGGTGAGATCAAAAACTGCGATATTGCCAATGGCGAGGGCGTCCGGGTCACGCTGTTCGTCTCCGGCTGCACCAACCACTGTGAGCACTGCTTTCAGCCCCAGACGTGGGACTTTGACTACGGTCAGCCCTTCACATCAGAAACAGAGCAGCAGCTTTTAGACCTGCTGGCCCCCTCTTACATTCAGGGACTGACCCTGCTGGGCGGCGAGCCCTTCGAGCCGGAAAATCAACGGGTGCTGGTCCCCTTTGTCCGCCGGGTGCGGGAAACCTACCCGCAAAAGACCGTGTGGGCCTTCTCCGGGTTCACACTGGAGGAGCTGCGGACCGAGGGCAGCCATCCCCGCTGCGAGGCGACGGACGAGCTGCTGTCCATGCTGGACGTGCTGGTGGACGGCCGCTTTGTGGAGGCCTTGAAGGACTTCTCCCTGCGGTTCCGAGGGTCCAGCAATCAACGACTCATCGACATGAAAAAAACACTGGCATCAGGCGAGATCGTCCTGCTGCCGGATCTGGACCGGAAACCCGGTCAAGCATAAGGAGGAATCATCCCATCATGGTAACTATGGCACAGAGGATCGAAGCACTTCGGACGGAAAAGGGCCTCAGCCGCCCCGCGCTGGCGGCGGCGCTGGGACTGCCCCGCCTGTCCATCGAAAAGTTTGAAACCGGCCGCCAGACGCCCTCTCAGGAGCAGCAGCAAAAGCTGGCAGGGGCCTTCGGCGTGTCCCTCCCCTATCTCCGGGGCGAGACCGACGATCCCACCAGTATGGACAACTGGCTCAGCGGTGCCGTCCCCCAGGAGGACGTAGTGCTGCCCAAGGCCGTCCGGAAGGCAACAGCCGCTGTAGTGGCCCAGTCCGGCGACAGCGGCAGGAGCGACGGCGCCGTGTTCAGTGCCCTGCTGAAAAGCGACACCTTCAAGGCGCTGGTGCGGGAGACCGTACTGGACGTCTTAAAATCCCCCGAAGGACAGGCCCTGCTGGCAAAAGCCGCCAAAAAGTAAAAAAAAACAGCCCCGAATCTGCCTGCAAACAGATTCGGGGCCGTTTTTATTCCTCTTTCAGAAACCGCTCTGCGGCTTGGACCGTATTGCTGAGATACCGGATGACCTCCACCGGCCACTTTCCAACCGCCGTTTCTCCGGTGACCATCACCGCAGCGGCGCCGTCTGCCACAGCGTTGAAAATATCGCTGACCTCCGCCCGGGTGGGCACCGGATTCTGCTCCATAGACGCCAGCATCTGCGTCACCACCATGAATGGCTTCCCTGCCTTGCGGCATTGGGCCTCGATCCGCTTCTGGGCCGCCGGCAGCTCCCACAGGGGCATGGCATTCCCCAGATCCCCTCTGGCAATGACGATCTCATCCGCCGTTTCCAGAAATTCCGGGAGCCGTTCCAGCCCTGTCTGGTTTTCAATCTTGGCGAACAGCCGGATATTCGCTCCGCCGTTTTCGTCCAGTGCCCGCCGGACGGTTTCCAGATCCCGTCGGCTGCGCACAAAGGGCTGCATAACGCCGGTGACGCCGCAGAACGCCGCAATGCGGATATTCTCCACATCGGATGCCGTCATCGTCGGCGGTTCCAGATCCGCTCCCGGCAGAGCCAGACTCTTCCGTCCCCGCAGAACGCCGCCTCGAAGGACCTCTGCCACCGCGCCGGTCTCAGTCTGCTCCGTGACCCGCAGCAGCAGCTTGCCGTCATCCAAAAGCACCTCCTGTCCGGGCAATAGCGCAGGAATCGCAATCTCTGGCAAGGGAATTCCCTTGCCGCCCAATTCAAGTACTTCACCCTCATTCAGCGTCATCGGCTCCGCCAATACGCCTACCCGCAGCTCCGGTCCCTGCATATCAATGAGCAGCTCCGCCTGCTTTCCGCAGCGCTGCGCCGCCTTATGCAGTGCATCCACCTGATCCGCCGCCTGAGCCAGCGTCACATGGGAGAGGTTCAGCCGGATGCCGGTCATCCCGGCCCGGAACATGGCTTCCAGCGTCTCCACATCCGCACAGGCCGGTCCGATGGTCCCGTAGATCTGCCGTGCGGAGGGCTGTTCTTTCATTGCGGTCATAATGCCTCCTCAATGTTTTTTTCCAATATACCACATTCCGCCCCAAAAAGGAAGCCTTGGCAGCTCTGTCCCCAAGTGGCTTGTGCATCTGTCTAAACTTGTCCGCTATTTTTGACTATTTCGGAGAATTTTCAGATTCTTCTTGACCTTCTCCGTAAATCTTGTTAATCTAATATCGTAAACGTTTACACATGTTGCGTTTTTCGTCTGTGCTACCCTTTTATTTTGTGGTCCGCAGACTTGCTCCAAGCTCTTCCCTACCGAAAATTTTGCAGAAAAAGGAGTTAATGAATACATGCAAGGTATCCCGCTGAATGAACGCAAGCGTCTGGGGGCGCTGTTAGATGACCGGCCGCAGACGGAGGTCATGGCCATGATCCCCCAGTTTTCCCAGGCGGAGACTGATAACTTTGTCGCGCCGCCCGCACAGATCCCGGAGGCCCTGGGCGTCCTGATGTTCAACATGGAACGGGGCGTGAACCTGCCGGAAATTCAGGAATTTCTGCGGGATTGCCCGGATATTCAGCCCTTTGACGTGATCTTGGCCAACGAGCTGGATGACGGCTGCGCCCGCTCCGGCAACAAGAACACCGCCCGTGAACTGGCACAGGCGTTTGGTTTGAACTACGCCTGGGGCCTTGAATTCATCGAGCTGGTGAATGATGAAAACGCCAAGGGCTTCCATGGCAACGCTGTTTTCTCCCGCTGGCCCATCCGCCGTGCCGGTGTGATCCGCCTGCCTGAACAGTATAACTGGTACTTCGACCGCCAGAAGCGCATCGGCGGACGGCTGGCCGTCTTTGCGGAGCTGGACGTAGGCGGACAACCGGTGGGCGCTGTGTCCATCCACTTGGAAAACCGCACCCACGGCGAGGGCCGCAAGGCCCAGATGGCCGCCATTCTGGAGGCCGTCCGTAAGGAGCTGCCCGATATGCCCCTGATCTTAGGCGGCGATCTGAACACCAACACCTTCGATGGCCGGGCCAAGGAGGACATCGGCGCCATCGCGGCCGATCCCGCTCTGCGCCGCTGCTTAGAGGATGTGGGCAGCTTTGAGCCTCTGCTGCCCCTGTGCGCTGCCGACGGCTACGAGATCGTTCCGAAGGAGCCCCGTCTCACCCGCCGCAAGCCCCTGCCCAACGGTGATTCCCTGCCCCTGCGTCTGGACTGGATCCTACTGAAGGGCGTCACCGCGTCGGAAAGCCGGATGATCTCCACCGCCAAGGAGGATCTCACTTATGCCAAGCCCGGCTCCGCTCTGGCAAAAAATAGTGGCACAAAGCTTTGTTAGTTTCGTA